>TARA_R110000765_G_scaffold223037_3_pt1 | contig 18746 bp, 28 predicted proteins | sample TARA_R110000765 | Tara Oceans TARA_R110000765 (sample SAMEA4398168) | marine metagenome | biome: Polar Biome; feature: [MES] marine water layer (ENVO:01000295) within the mesopelagic zone...; material: water (ENVO:00002006), including particulate matter (ENVO:01000060) such... | reverse complement strand
AAGAGTATAGTGCCAGACGTAGGATGAAAGAGTTGGTAGGTTGGATTATAATGGCTGCGACGGCGATGATGTTTGCACTCGCTTTACTTGGTGCGTGAAGGAGAAATCAATGTCACATGAAATTGAAAGGACATTGCTAATCATTAGCAGAAAAAGAGGAAGCATAGAGTATGAAAACACGACAAGAATGTATGACATCGACGCAGCAAGCAGCAATAAAGGTAGGTCTACCACGTACTCATGCCAACTGCATGCAGTGGACTGGGGTAGCACGGCCCGGTAAGACAGCGCACGACAGGTTGCGTGGGGCTACGAAGTCCAAGGCACAGCGCACCGCTGGTAAGATTGCATACCAAGAAGCATTGTAGATTGCTAGTCGCTACCTTCTCGAATAGAGGGTAGTCGCTAGGCGATTTGCCTAGGCCAATGTTGTAATAGGGAAACAAACCATGTTTATCTCTGAAGAAATTCGTAACCAAGTTCACCTCAATACCCGTGGTATCCAAGCTATCGACTTTGAATCAAAGCGTCGCAGCCGCATCAACAATATGGTAGAGAAGTACTGCGAGGCAGGATACAAGGTGGTGCCAAGTAATATCATCTCCGCCATCAAGATGGTCCGTAAGAAATACGCTCGTCGCCTGCATGCTCGCAACGAAGAGCTGTTCATCAATCAGTTGGGTGAAGTGTTCATCCCGAAGTCTGCTAATAATTAGCAATAATGGGTAACGCAATTTATACATCTTGGGTGAAGTCGGGGAAGCGTGTATATCATGATGATGTATACTGCTTCGCCCACTTCCTCACCAGGAAGAAGACAGACATCAAGAAGATTACATTTTATCCCATCCTACCCTGCCAAAGTGCAACATCGCTCGACAAAGGCAAGCGTCTAACAAATTTCCTTAATATAATCAGTGAAATATTCCCAGGTATGCCTGGTAAGTGGACACCAACTACCCTTATCAGAGGTAAAGGACTAGAGATTACTACTGAAAGACTGCCCGGTACCTACGTTAATGCTTTGTTCAGAGTATTACGGGTGCTTCAAGAACAGGACGGTGTAGTTACATCAATGAACGAGTGGTACAAGGAAATGTTAATTGGTAATGGCACTCCGCAACAAAAAAGATACATGTATAATGATGATGATATTCCAAATAAGTTTAATGTGAATAGCAGAGCACTGATTAAAAAAGACCCGAAGTACATACCATATGTGGCGTGGTGTCTAGGTAATTTATGCACTATGACATGGAAGGCATGTACACAATCCCCTTGTCATCAGGCATATGATTCTGGTCTTAAGCAAGAGGGTTCTGCGTATCATCTACGTTACAACACACCAAAGATGTTAAAAGATGCACAAGAACAAGGAATCTTCTATAAAGATACGGGGCAATACAAAGACTTTGGTGGTCCTGAATACATGATTGGTGGTGTAAATAACTACTCATCCGGCCTACGAATACCCAATTATGATGAAGATTTTAACGATGGCTTTCAAGCACTATGGAAGAACCTAACACAAAAGGTGTCTGTATGAGATATTTCATATCAGAAGGACAGCAGTCGTACGCCAACGTATTTGATGCAATGGATTGGAGCCAAGTGGATAAGATATACAACGCTGAAGTTGTTATATTCACAGGTGGTGCTGATGTTTCACCTCGCTTGTATGATGAGGAAAACACAGCATCATATTGTGATAACTCTAGGGATATTGTTGATATGAAGAGTTGGTGCTATGCCAAACTGTATGGTCTACCTATGATTGGCATATGTCGTGGTAGTCAGTTCATCAACGTGATGTCAGGTGGTAAGATGAAACAGGATATAAGGGGGCATGGGATTGGGTACGAACGTACACATCCGGTGAATTTGATACTATCACCTTCCGAGCTAAATCCTTACACCGTTTTGACAAGCACACACGTTAACAGCACCCACCACCAAGAAAGCATACCTCTTCACCCTGCTAATGTATTAGCAGTCTTCGATGACCGTGTAGTAGAAGCAGTTGGATATCCCAGCAACAGAGCATTTGGCGTGCAATGGCACCCAGAAGCAATGCCACCTGAAGATGATGGACGCATAGTGTTTCAACAGATGTGTACAAGCCACATAGCACACAACAACCCACTACATCATTGGAGTTAGTGAATATGAATGCAATGCCTGAAATTCTCGTAGGACATGATGCTGAATTCTTTGTTATGGATATGGAAGGTGCGTATCAAATCCCCTTATGTGAGGGTACTAAGGATGAGCCGCTACCCCTGACCCACGGTCACTGGCAACGTGACAATATCATGGTAGAACTCAACGGTATCCCCAAAGCTAATCCATTAGCATTTATGAAGAGTGCCCAAGCACTGTTCAAGGAAGCATCTAGTTTACTTCTACAGGATAAGATGTATCCCACAATTGCACCTAACATAATGCTTAGTAATACTCTGCTAGAGCGTGATGAGGTAAAAGAGATTGGTTGCATGCCAGATATTGACGCTTGGACTCAGAAACAAAACAAGCCGCATGATTTCCGCGACCTTGGTGCTGGTAGGTATGGTGCGGGACATCTTCACTTCTCATGGAAAGATTCCCAAGAATATGACGATGAATACAAGTTTGCTGTAGTGCGTAGCATGGACTTGTTACTGATGCCTGCCCTAGCATATGCCTATCACTTGGGTGGCACTGATGAACGTGACGGCTCGCGCAAACGAAGAAGGTTCTACGGTGCTCCAGGTTCTATGCGATTAAAGGACTACGGTCTGGAGTATCGTGTACCCGACAATACATGGCTTAACTTGTGTGCTCGTAATCAAGCCAAGTCTGTGTTCTTTGAGCCTATGTTCCGAGCAGCTAAGGCATGTATTGCTTTTCCTCAATACGCTGACATGTTGTATAAGAACAATCCTAAGATTGTCCACGAAATCAAAAGATATATAATGCAAGGTAATACAGCAGAGTTGCGGCGGATGTATGAAGAAAGTCTTCTCAAAGAAATCGTAGCCATAGAGAATAAAATATGCCAGACGTAGATGTCTTTGAGGAATTGTGTAAGAAGTTTAATGAAACACTAGTAAAGGATAAACACGACAACCCTATTAGGATTCAAGGTGTTGTCTCAAAAAACTTTGTAAGGGTGGCTGTAGAAACGCATATGGTATTCAATAGCAGTTGGTCTTCTAAAATGGATGTACCGATTAAAGACCTTGTTCTTGATTATCCCTCTAAGCGTGGATACAGGATGATTGGTGGTCAGTTGTGTTACTGTTGCAGAAATCCATACAGGCAGTGGCGCATAGGTGCCAGCTTGAAGAACACTACTGTCATCCCTTTGGTAGCTGGTGCTCGTGTTGGCATACATAACCCTTATACATTTGACGTGTCCGATGCCAAATCTTTTGTGCAAACACCAGCGTATACATACAACCTAGTTACTGCGCTGGTAGAAGATACACCATTTATATCTCCTAACCTAGCAATACTTCGAATTAAAGATGACTTTACACTGTTCTATAAAATATATCCCATTGCTAATGTATTAGCAGAGGGTCAACTCAAGTACTTCAGAAAAAGCTTCAATCAGTTGTCTGAAGTCATCAAACAGGATGCACAGGTATAATGGAACCAAAGGTTTTAGGAGTTGTGTTAGGTCACTTACCTAACTTCAAAAAAGTAGGCCCATCTAACAAATTAGTATCCTCTAGGCGTGTTGGTCTAGAAGCAGAGATGGAGGATGCGTGGTTCTCTAATGAGGAAGTCAATAACAACTTGGGATGGTGGCATGACGTAGGGGATGGCTCACTACGTGGACATCGTTCTAAGGAACTGATACTCAATATGCCTATCGGCGGGGCTACTTTGTTCAACGCTATCAGTGAGTTGTCTGAGTTTGTACCACGTCAGAGGAAACCAGTACTTAGTGAGCGTTGTAGCTTTCATGTACATTTAGATGTACGAGATATGACATTCCCCATGCTAAGTAATCTCATATTCTTGAATAGCATCGTGGAACCTATTCTGTTCAAGTATGCAGGCAATGAACGAGATAACAACATCTTCTGTCTACCCGCTGAAGATTGTTCGTTGTACAACACTGCATTAGCCCGAGCAACTAAAGAAGGTAGGATTGAGCCGTTCAGACGAGCCGTGTCTAAGATGCTCAAGTACTCTGCTATCAATTACCTGAGCATGAGGGAACGAGGTAGTGTGGAGTATCGCATGTTACCGGGTGAGTACCGTAAGTCTAAGGTGCTAGCATGGGTTAACATACTGCTAAGTATTACAAAGTACGTTGAACTACATCCTGATATGGACATAGAAGATTTTCCCGGTTCTATATCAGAACAAGGCCCATTGAAATTTCTCAAAGAATTATGGGCACCTAAAGAATTCGAGGCTTTGAATAAAGCACTTGATGAACCAATTGAACATGTACTGATGCGTAGTATTAGAAACTCTCAAGAGTATATTTTATCTGCTGACTTGATGGCTGAGCAAACTGAGCAGAAGAAGGGATGGATGAACAATCCAGTACAGATATTAAATGATGAGGGTGGGAATCCTTGGGATGAGGAAGAAGAAGAAGAGGAGGATGTTGACGACCCTTGGGAACCTAATATAGTGCCCCGACTGGCTATCCGTGCTAATCCATTAGCAGGCGCTATCTTACAGCGAGCCGTGGCAGATGATATGGTCGATGACCGAGACAACGAGGAATAATATATGTGTGGTTTAATTGGATTTATGTCGTTAACAAACCCAGAAGATAAACATCGAAGGTTCCTGACACATGGATTGTTTGTGTCATCACTACGAGGAGAAGATTCAACAGGTGTAGCGTTTATACCTAAGCAACCTGAGCAAGATGAATCAATACTACTGAAGGCAGTACTACCCTCTTACCATTTCATTGATACAAGAAAATATGGTAAGGCATTGGGTGAACTGTGGAAGTATCGAGCAGTGATTGGTCATACCCGAGCAGCTACCCGTGGTAAAATCTCGCAGGAAAATGCTCACCCGTTTCAAGTTGATAACATCATGCTGGCACATAATGGTACACTACGCAGTGTTGCTGGGTTGGAAGGTGTACCCAGTGACATCGACAGCTACCAGATAGCATTGTCTATAGCAGAGAAGGGGTGGAAGCATACCCTACCACTGTTGAATGGTGCATATGCCTTGACTTGGCACAATACAGAAGACAATACCATGAATATCGCTCGCAACGAAGAACGTAGTCTGTACTATGCCTTCGATAAAGAACGTACCACTATGATGTGGGCATCAGAAGATTGGATGATTGAGGCTATAGGCAATAGAACTAAGATGAACATAGATTCTAAGTCTATCAAGCACATTGCACCTGGAATTCTGTACTCATGGAAGCTTAAGTTTGAGGCCAATCAAAAGTTTCCGAAACCAGTATGTAGGAAGTTTGAGATATATACACCACCACCGCAACCAAAGTCTAAGCCATATGTACATAATCAAAATCATTACCAATCATACCAACACGCTAAACACACAGGAGCGGTAACAACAAACCCTCCACATCGTCCCGCGTACCAGACATCGAGCAATGGAGTGACAACGCCGATGATGCGTGGGACGTCTACCTCCTCGAACAGCAATTCAAATACAGGGACTGGCACTAAACCTGCTAATGCATTAGCATTAGTTTCGAAAGCTCAACCGGCCAAGGACCCAAAAGCACTAGCCCCGGAAGGAAACATATGTCAACTCGTCCGGGGCGAGACGGTACAAGTATTGATAAACGACTTCCAACCACTACCTCACGGGAGAGCAACACCCCAGAACATGGGTCATTTGCAGGGGTACTGCATTCCTTGCAACGCTACTTCGGACACCGCAATTGATGTAGATGTCTACGGTGTACACCGTCTGCAATGGGATGGTGTAGTAGACATGTTGCAGAACGGTGAGTACTACAAAGGTGTGTTGGTTACTGGTGTGGTAGGTAACATATCATACGCTGACAAGAGTACATCCTTTGGTATTAGCATCTTTGTTAAACTCACTGAGGTAATTGGTACTCAGCATATATATCGGCTGGACTATGGGGCAGTAGGTACAGATAAAGAAGTTATCCCTGTAATTGATGAGGAAATTACGCACGACGACTTAATAGCATTGGGGCTGGGGTGTGATTTTTGCGCTACGGTAATTGATGTAACAGAGATTGAGGATGTAGGTTGGACTGACCAGAGTAAGCCGTTGTGTAAGGCTTGCACCCAAAAATTCTACGACAACGGACACAATCTACGATGAATAAGGTAGCAGGAGTACTGTCATATAAACCACGCAAGCTAGTCCTTAACCTGGCGAAAGCCGTTGGCATCAAGTACGCACCAATCACTAACCCACGCAGATTCTTACGTGCATCCTATGAATGGGACACGATATTCAACTGGGGTTCAAGTGGTTGGGAAGCTATGGAAGGCCAGACAATTTACAATCATCCCAAGTTCATCAAGCATGCAGTCAACAAGCGTCAGTGTCTCAAGACTCTAGAGAAGCAGGGGTGTCCTGTAATCCCTTGGACTAGAGACCAGGAGCAAGCAACACGGTGGCTAGAGCACGGCCATTGGGTGATGTCCCGTGAACGAATCATGGGAGCTAGGGGACAGGGGTGTGTCCTAGTGAAAGAATTGGAGGATGCTAATCTATTAGCAGAGGGGAAGTTCTACACAATGTTCAAAAAGAAGTGCCGCGAATTCAGGATACATGCAGCGTTTGGTAAATGTATTCTGTACCAACAAAAAAGAAGAAGAGAAGACTTTGATAATCTTCCGGGTAATGATAACTTTGTTCGCAATTCTGGTAGTGGTTGGGTATTTTGTATCAAAGACGTTAAACATGTTGAACTCTTAGAAGAGGTTGGTGTCAAAGCTATTGAAGCATTGCAGCTAGATTATGGTTCAGTAGATATAGTGTACCATCAAAACACACCATACATCTTGGAAGTCAACACGGCTTCTTCTATATCAGGTAAATCTACCATGCAAGCATACGTTGATGCATTCCAAGGTAAATTGAATGCGGCTTAACTTGTTAATCTATTAACACAACTACACCCTGCCAAGGATGGCGGGGTTTTTTTGGAGCAAAATTTAATGGATATATACAACGAAATACGCATGATGGCTCTAGAACTACCTGAAACAATGAGTACAAGAGAAATCTGTCCAGTGTGTGAAGGAGGTACGTCTAAGGAGAAGAGCTTACACATACGTCGCATGGAAGGGGGTAATCTTTATGCAGCTTGTTACCGAGCAAGCTGTAGTTTTTCCCCACACGTAGTTCCGTCGGACAAAGGAACTATCACTACTATCAGTAATAGCACCGCATTCCGAAAGCAAGAAAAAAATTACTACAAAAAAGATTTGGAACTATTGCCAGATTCGGTTGTCCAATATTTAAAAAGATTTGCATACAGTGCATTAGAGCAATCAAGTCCTCAAGACATTGATTGCAAGCTTGGCATGCAACAAGTTGATGAACGGGAGTCTAGTTTTTATAAGAAGGAAGGGTGGAGATATTCAAGAGAAGACCACGCACTTGTAATGCCACTCAAAGATATTCATGGTACTGAGTTCGCTATCGGGGTTAAGCCCCTACCGCTCTCTCCATGCAAATGGAAGTACATGACATACTACAGCGACAAAAAGGCACCCAACATACATTACCCACGTATAACCAGAACATGTTATCACTCTTGGTTAACAGAAAAAGTACGTCCAGAAATTCAAAGGACATGTGTTATAACAGAAGACATAATATCTGCTACAAGGATGTCTACGTTGTTACCAAGTGTTGCTATTAACGGTACTCACATAGGTGATAAAGAAGTCGTTTCTTTGATGAGAAACTATGACCACATAGTGGTTGCGTTGGATAAGGATACGTGGGAGAATGTACATGTCAGTAAAGGTCAGAGATTCAAACAAGAGTATGGGTTCTGTTTCAAGTCGTTCAAAGTACTGAAGCTTGAGAAAGACCCCAAGTATTTAACAGACGAAGAATGGAGAGTCATCTGTGGAAAACAAGGTATTAGCAGCAGCTATACAGAGTAAGGAAGCATATGTTAAAATCATCAACCTAGCAGCAGAGGGTATGTCAGACAAGGCAAAGATTGTACTACAGGCAGTAGGACGGTATTATGACAAAGACATACACGCAGTAAAGGTTGATAAAGAGATACTGATACAGGCACTAGAGAGAGAACACCCAAAGCATGCAGAGATATTCAAGCAGGTAGTAGAAGGCTTACCACATGATGAGGTTAGTCCTCCTAATGTGGTGCAGAGCATCATCCAAGTAAAGCTTGACAAGGTAAAGGATGACCTAGCGCAAGCGTTCACCTCTAGCTCTGATAAGGAAGGACCCATAGGTGATCTACTTGCCGAATGGCAACGCTTAAGAGATGGCAAGATAGAGCAGGAAGAGGAAGGTAGTGAGGTGTTGATTGGTGCGTCCCTTGCAGAGTTGTTTGCTGACAGGAAGAAAGAGAAAATCAAGTTGTTACCAAAGGTGTTGAATGCTTACCTTGACGGAGGTGCGTCTAGACAAGAACACATAGTCATCTTTGGACGCCCTGAGATAGCCAAGACGACGTTTATCATCAACATGATGTACGGGTTCATACTACAGGGGTTAAAGATACTGTACGTGAATAACGAAGACCCTTCGCTGAAGATTTTAGTGAGGTTCTTCCAAAGAGCTACAGGGTTATCTAAGGAGCAAGTAGAGAATGACCCACAAGAAGCAGATAGGCAAATGAAGGCTAAGGGGCACTATGAAAACTTCGTTTTCTTCTCAGTTCCTGACGGAACTTTGAAAGAAATTGAGAGTCTAATGGTTACTCATCAGCCAGACGTAGTTATCATTGACCAGATGCGTAACATCAACCACAAGGGTGATAACAGGACGATGCAGCTAGAGAATATATCCAGGGAAACACGTAAGCTTGGTCGTAAGCATAACTCGCTAATGATTAGCATTACACAAGCTGGAGAGAGTGCTGAGAATAAGAAGGTGCTAGGTCAAACGGATGTAGATTGGAACAACACTGGTATACAAGGCACAGCAGATTTACTTATTGGCATAGGAGCTGATGAAGAGATGAAACAAACAGGTAAACGTATATTATCGTTCTCAAAGAATAAGATTTCAGACAGACATGACCCATTGCCGGTCTTGTTTAACACTAGGCAGGTGAAGGTACAATGAGTAATGGACTTGGGTGGTCGGAACTAATAATATGCCTAATAATGGTCGTGGTTCTTTTCATACTCGGATGAGTACTATCAGTAATAGCACGGGATTCTTCAAATGAATAGAAAGAAAGAAGGTATGATATCCAAACAAAAGTCAGCACACTACACAGAGTGGCAAAAGGGACAAATGATTATTCCTAAGAGCTTATCACAGACTAGACGTTTCACTTCACAAGGTGTACAATACCCTATTGAAGAAACAGCAGAGCACGCATGCAGCATATTGAATGATGCCGCAGGTAAAAATGTATACAGCGTAGTACCAGGGAGTAGAGGATGGAGAGTAGAGAAGCAACACTTCGGAAACTCTACGAAAGAATTCCCAAACACGTAAGAGAACCTGATGCCAGACTATATGAAAAAGAAGATTACGTCACGCTCGACTTCGAGACCACAAACCTCGACAAAGGTGACCCCTATAATCCTGATAACCGCATCGTACTCGGAGCCTGGAGAACCGGAGAAGGTAGTGAAATACATGTGGAGGTCGGAAACGAGTTTAACCTTCCAAGATTGTGTGCAGCAGTTGAAGCAGCTAGTTTCATCGTGGCCCACAACGCCAAGTTTGAACTCGGTTGGCTCCAACGAGCCGGTGTGGATATCAGTAGAATCCCCGTCTACTGCACGCAAATTGGTGAGTTCGTTCTTGCAGGGAACAGGAAGTTACCTTTGGGATTGGATGCTTGTCTTAAAAGACGAGGCTTACTGGGCAAAGCAAGCGTTGTGGGTACGCTTATCAAAAATGGAGTCTGCCCTTCGAAGATACCTGAGTCGTGGTTGAGCGAATATTGTGTGGTAGATGTACGACAAACTTGGAAGCTCTTCTTACTTCAGCGGGAATGCCTAATGCGTATGTCGAAGCTGCCTTTGGTTTATACAAAGTGCTTGCTGACACCAGTGTTGGTACACCTGGAAAAAGAAGGTATGTTCTTGGATTCCCAGAAAGTGACCAGTTACCACGCGGTCGCTGTGCATGCTGCCGACGAATTACAGATTGAGTTTGATGAGTTCACAGGAGGTATCAACACTAACAGCCCTAAGCAAAAGGCTGAATACATGTACGAGACTCTAGGCTTTAAGGTACCTAGAGACTACCGTGGAAAGCCTATGGTTTCTGCTAAGAGTGAGCTTCCAATGACAAATGCAGATGCGTTTCAAGCATTGAAGCCCACTAACAAAAAGCAGAAGAGATTCATAGAGCTGTACAAAGAACTGAATCATCACAAGCAGTACATACAGAAGTACTTAAGCAGTCTATTAGCATGTTGTGCGGAAGCGGGTGGAACTTTACTAGGAAGTATTGGTCAAACCTTCACAAGCACACAGAGGAGCCAATCAAATGGCAAACGCTTCAGCATCCAGTTGCAAAACATTCCGAGAAGTTATAAGCAATTATTTACTACAAGAAGAAAAGGGTGGGCGCATGCAGAGAGAGACTACTCATCCTTGGAATTCAAAGTTGCAGCTCATCTTGGAGCTGATGCAAGGGCACTCAATGACCTCGCAGAAGGATTTGACCCGCATGCATTCAGTGCTTCGGAGTTATTCGTCACTGAGTGGGCCGCAGTGGGAGGACTTCATGAGGATGACAAAAGAAGAAAAGCAGTTAGAACACAAGCTAAGGCCGATACTTTTAAACCTCTCTTCGGTGGTACTTCAGGCACAAAATCTCAACAGAAGTATTACAAGGCATTTAGAGAACGCTATCCAGGTATCACAGGAACACAAGAACGCTGGAAAGCAGAAGTTATACGAACAGGAAGACTTAAGTTACCAACCGGACTTGACTTCTTCTGGCCTGGAACCTACATGCAAGCCTCCGGCTACGTAACGAATACGACTAAGATATGTAACTACCCTATTCAGTACTTTGCATTTGAGATTGTTATGATTGGAGTGATATACTTGTTTCACCTGATACAAGCAGCGAAGATGCAGAGCATTCTGATAAACATCGTACATGACTCAGCAGTAGCAGAGGTACACCCGGATGAGTTGGAGTTGTACGATTTGATAAGTAAAGAAGCTATGGAAAATGAAGTTCCGAGGTACTTGACAACAATGTATGGAATTGATATGATGACCACTCTAGAGACAGACCTTACGTTAGGAACCCACTGGGGAGAAACCAACTATGCAACATAAAGGTGTAGTAAAACACATTAACGTAGTAAACGCAGGCAAGTTCACGTTGTATTCATTTTCACTGGACGAGCACGATGGTCCTTTGTATGGAATGGGAACGGTAGAACCTACATTTGGTAAGGGAGACACAGTTAAGTTCTCATGGGAGATGAACAAGAAGAACTACCCCACGGTAGACAAGGGTTCACTCCAAGTTAAACCCGGTGGGCCTGCACCACAAGCACAACAAGGTATGCCTGCTACCAAGGCTAAGGGTGGTGGTGAGAACTGGGATGCACGAGCTAAGTACTGGGAAGCAAAGGAGAAGCATGACCTTGAGGTAATTCAACCTCGCATCTCGTACCAGGCTGCGTTCAACCAGGCAGTAGGTCTTATAGATGTAGCACTGAAGAATGATGCTGTTAGCATAGGCTCAGAGAAGACAGCACCTAATAAGAAATTTGATAATCTATTAGCAGTAGTTCGTAAGACAGCAGCAGAAATCTACTTGGATTACTTGAACGTGCATGATGAGCTTCCTCAAGCTCGTGTAGTAGAGGGGGTGGAACCTGATGCAGATTTTAATGATGATATTCCTGATATGACTGATGACAAACCTGATGGAGATGGCTGGGATGACAACGCAGATGACTTCTAAGAAAATGACAAAGAAAGAAACAATTATTAATTATTTGAAGAAACGTCCAAAAACTGGATGGACTATTAAGGACCTTGTATTCGTAACGGGGTTCAACAAGAATACTGTGCGTCGTATTGTTACTCACGATTTGTATCCTATATACCAAATGAAATTTGTAAAAGAAACAATGCGTGCACAGAATCTACGCATTCAGGCTGGTAATGCACATTATGTCAGTTACAAAGGTAACCCCCTGTGGCAGCAGGCTAATGCAGCCTAACAGACCTACCCAACAGGTTCACCCTTGCCCCCTTTGTGGGGGTGAGGGCACGGTCCATGTCACCGATAGCCTAGTGGATTCAATGTGTCCACTGTGTGATGGAGAGAAAGAGATATGGAGTGATGAGCCAGAGACTGAACGATTCATTCCTAACAAGGGAGATGAAGAGGATTACATAACAGATTACTTCTACGATGAGACATTGGATTTGTAATGGACCTTAAACGAATGGTGTTAATAGATGGTGATGTACTTTGTTACCATTGTGGCTTTGCAGTAGAGCATAACTTGCACAAGGTGTACGTGAATGGAATGGAGGAACATGGAAGTGTAGCTTCATTCAGATATAAGAAGGACCTCTTTGAGTTCATGAAGGACCAAGAGGATTTGATGAGTGTTGTAGTAGAGCAGGAACTTGAGCCACTTAGCTTCTGCTTGTATACAGTGAAGAGATACATACAAAGAGTCTTGAATGAGACGGAAGCAGATGATTACCTTATCTGTCTGTCACCATCCAAGAACTTCAGGCACAAGATAGCAACGATACTGCCGTACAAGGGCAACAGAACATCCGCTAAGCCTACGTACATAGGTGAAATTAAGTCATACATCACGGATAAGTACAAGACAGAGTTAGCTGTGAACATAGAAGCTGATGACCTCATAAGTATACGTGCCAGAGAATGTAGTAGGACTGCTGATTGGCTACCAGTAACTGCAAGCATTGATAAAGACTTGAAGCAGATACCAGGTGACCATTACAACACTAAGACAGGGGAGATGTCCTATGTGATGCCAGAGGAAGGGACTAAGTTGTTCTACCAGCAGTGCCTGTCTGGTGACACTACGGATAATATACAAGGTATACCAGGTATTGGCCCAGGCAAAGCTAAGAAGTTTTTAGAAGGAAAGGATACAGAGAAGGAGATGTGGGAAGTAGTAATAGAGCAGTACACAATATATGAACGCAAGGTAGATAATTCTATTAAAGCAGAGGATAGAGCAATAGAGAATGCACGCTTGGTATACATAATGCACGAGTTTGATGAGCTATGGGAGCCACCACAGCTATGAAATACCCACGTACGTATGAATCTTGTGGTCGTCAATATGTTTTAAATTCTGACTACAAAGAACTTTGGGATAGATTAGAACATTTAACAGAGGTATTAATAGAAACAGGAATAGGAGAAGATTTGGATGAGAGCCAACAGAAAGAAAGCCCACCCATTCCGGTCGATGCTGGAGAAGCAGACGCATGCACAAATAGTCAATGAGGTAGCACTGGTAGAGTATGAGACTGAGAAGTTAGACTACATACTGGAGAAGTTCTACCTGATAGACTTCAAAATCAATGGGGATTATTACATTGAAGTCAAGGGTAGATTGACACAACAAGACAGGGCAAAGTACTTAGCAGTAAAGAAAGCTCATCCCGACATAGACTTAAGATTTGTGTTCGGGGCTAATAATAAAATCGGAGTGAACCCTAATTTCCGTTACTTGGATTGGGCAAAGAAGCATGGGTTCCAAGCCGTCATAAAGAAGGTACCAAGAGAATGGCTGACGAAGAAACTGAAACAGAAATGACTTTGGAAGAAGCACAAGCACAAGAACATGCTATACAAGATATGTCTATGGAGTTGTATGAGAACATTATGGATTTAGCACACGCTTTTATGAAAGAGCATGGAGAACCTCAAGGGGAAACAGGGTACCTAATGAGTAATCTCCAACACGCTGCCATGTTTACAGGAATTATACGAGCAGCAGCGCAGATTGGGGTACAAGGTAAGTATGCCATGTCGCGTATGATAACAGTGCTAGCTATACAAGAAGAAGAAATGCAAGCTGTGATGGGAGGGGCTAGTATGCCTGGTAACCTTGAAGATGAGACAGCATTGGCAGAGTTGTTACAGAGTTGGGTACCACCCACCGGAGGGGAGAAAAACTAAGATGTCAATTGACCCAGAAAGTACCTACTACGATGCAGGTGGTATAGAGACTATAAGCATTATAAAAGCTAAGCTAACTGAGGAGCAGTACGAGGGATACTTGTTAGGAAACATTATCAAGTACGCTACTCGTATGAACTTCAAGCCTGGGGGTAGTAAGCTTAGAGATATGCAGAAGCTTACGAACTATGCTAATCAATTAGCAGATTCTAAGGTAACAATTGGCCTTAAGGAACGAAATAAACATTTTAGCAGCTCAGTAACATTTTCCACACCAGACGATGCAGAGATAATTTAAATGAGTGACATAAATATGAACAACGACGTAATATTACACAAGCTTGATGAGGCTGTTTACTGGAGTGCAATTTCTGAACAAGAGCTATACGATATTCCAGATGGATTAATACTTGCAATCATCATGACTGAAAGCACTGGAGAAGAGTGTGCTATTAGATATGAACCTGACTTCCGGTGGCTTGATGAAGACGCTTTGGACCACCCACCCGTGCGTAGCACAAAGCCTACAGAGAGAGAAGGTCAGTCTACGAGCTGGGGTCCTATGCAAGTGATGGGAGCTACAGCACGATGGATGGGCTTTGATGGATGGTTCCCGGAACTTTGTGGTCCTAGCGGTGTCGAATATGGAGTGAAGTATTTACTAAGGCAACGTAATCGTTATCACAATTGGCCCGAGGCAGTAGCAGCTTACAACGCAGGTAGTCTTAGATTCAAAGGAGATGGAAGAATCTTCCAGAACCAGCAGTACGTAGACAAAGTTTACAAGGCACTCAAGGATAAATCTTGGCTTAAATGAACACACCGCAAAAAAGAATGGTCAATAGAATGACCAAGGATAGGGGGTATCACACCGTTGTGTGTGATATTCCTTACGCCACTAAACTTGTACGTAAAGCAGAACCTAATCGAACCATTTACATTTCGGAGGAAGGGATTGTATTCAAACCTTATTGGCTATGGAGATAGACATCAAAGCACACATTTGTTATTCATGTGGTGAGACATCACCGGAAGAACTTTCACCAGCACCTCCCGACGGCAATAGGGCTTTCGGTGATTGTCACAACTGTGGAGCAGAAACAGTGGTAACACTAGCACAATTGTTAGACTTGTACGCTAACGCTAGACATGAACAGGGAAATTGGTGATAATGCATAAGAATCAAACGATACTAGCTATAGGTGATTGTCATGTAGAAGTTGGGGAATCTATTGAGAGATTCAAGTGGCTTGGTCAATACATACTAAAGGCCAAGCCTGATATAATTGTAATAATTGGAGACTTTCTTAGCCTTGATTGTCTAAGCTCTTGGGACAAGAACAAGCGATTGAAGATGGAAGGTCTGAGGTATGCACATGAGATAGACCTTGGAAAGCTTGCACTGAAGCATATGTTCAAGCCTATGAAGGAGTACAATAAGAAACGACGAGAGCAACACAAGTCTGGTTATCAACCAAGGTTTGTATTTGTAGAAGGTAATCATGAGAACAGGTTACCTAGATATTTGGAAGAGCATCCAGAGCTTGAGGGAACTATGGACATCTACGAAGACCTACAACTTGAGTTGCTACATGCTCAGTGGGTATCGTATGATGATTACCTAGAGATTGAGGGCATTCAGTTCTGTCACATTCCGTTCGCTAAGAATGGTAGACCTATTGGTCGTATGCACATCTGCAAGCAGGCGTTGGAGCTGTCAGCTAAGTCTGTAGTGTTTGGGCATACCCACAAAGGTACGTGGGAGAATATGTATAGAATAGGTGCCGAGCATTTGCAACAGGCATTGAACATAGGTTGTTTCTTTGAACACCAGCCTGACTATGTAGCTGGTGCACCAAGTGATTATTGGAGAGGTGTTATGCTATTGGAAACATATGACTACCAGAGGTTTGACTTTAGTACAGTTAGTCTTTCACGATTGAGAGCAGAGTATGGGTGATATAGTGCAGTTCCCGTTGAAGAACACTAACAGTATCTTGAAGTGGGCGTTGGAGATGAAGCTCATGTTCCGTAAGGTAGGACAGCCCTTAACAGTACAGTGGGCAAGAGCTACCATACCCGCACAACTAATGGCTGCCGTTGTTGAGGTAGCTAATCAAATGGAGGACAGACCTCATGCCGTGTCTTGATGGAAGAGAAGCAGAGGATGAAAGACAACAATACACTTTATGGAGAGAGATTTCTAATCAGAAGGAAAGGAATCATTACGTGTATGGTCAACTAGCTACTAATGAAGAGTTAGCTAGAGAGGTAGCTTGTGAGGCCATGACATTAATAGAACACTATGCACCAGCAAAAATGACAACCATGTCTATGCTTGCCAGGGCATGGTTCATACAACATAAGAAGGAAGATGACTTACGTGGATAACTACCAGACGTTTATACATAAGAGTAGGTACGCCCGATGGAACGAGGACATGCAACGCAGAGAGAATTGGTCAGAGACTGTACAAAGATATTTGGATTTCTTTAGTGACAAGCTAGACAATAAGACTGACCGTGAATTGTACAAAGCAATCTTTAATCTGGAAGTCATGCCCAGTATGCGGACGCTTGCCACAGCAGGGCCAGCTCTAGCAAGGGATAACATAGCAGGGTATAACTGTGCTTATACTCCTATAGACCATCCTCGTGCGTTCAGTGAAATACTGCACGTACTGATGAATGGTACGGGTGTTGGGTACAGTGTTGAACGTAAGTATATAGAACAACTACCAGTGGTACCTGAACAACTTGAGGATACAGATGATGTCATCGTGGTTGCCGATACGAAGGAAGGATGGAGTAGGGCTTGCAGGAAATTCATCTCGATGCTGTACTACGGTGAGATACCAAAATGGGACCTGTCTAGGATTCGTCCAGCCGGGACGAGGCTTAAGACTTTCGGAGGTAGAGCCTCTGGTCCAGAACCACTCAATGGATTATTCAAAGTGCTCATCAGAATTTTCAAAGAAGCCAAAGGACGGAGGTTAACTAGTCTTGAATGTCATGATATTGCTTGCCATATTGCTAGTTGTGTGGTTGTTGGTGGTGTCCGCAGAAGTGCGCTTATATCCTTATCTAACCTTACAGACGAGCGAATGCGTACAGCAAAGTCAGGAGAGTGGTACAAAGGAGAGAAGCAAAGAAGCTATGCTAACAACTCCGTAGCCTACACAGAGAAGCCAGACGTAGGTGCGTGGTTAAAAGAGTGGAGTAGTTTGTATGAAAGTAAGAGTGGTGAGAGAGGTATATTTAGCAGGGCTGCTGCCAAGCGAACAGTTGCGGCTATCGGTAGGAGAGATGCAGAGCATGATTTTGGAACTAACCCATGCTCTGAAATCATCTTACGTGAGAAACAATTCTGCAACCTCAGTGAGGTTGTCGTTAGAGATGGAGACACCATCGCCGACCTTCAACGAAAAGTTAGATTGGCAACTATACTCGGAACATTACAGAGTACTCTCACAGATTTCAAATTTGTTGGCAAGAAATGGAAAGAGAATTGTGAAGAAGAAAGGTTGCTCGGTGTCTCGCTTACTGGTATCATGGATGCGAAAATTACGTCAGAGCCGACCGCACTATCCCTAAAGGAACTAAAGCAAGTTGCAATCGAAACCAATAAAATATGGGCTGGTAAGCTTGGTATTCCACCATCCACGGCCATTACATGTGTCAAACCTAGTGGCACTGTTAGTCAACTTGTTGATGCTGCCAGTGGGATTCATGCTAGACATTCTGAGTTCTATCTACGACGTGCTAGACAGGATAAGAAAGATCCTTTGTCTACGTTTATGATTGAACAAGGTGTGCCGTATGCAGAAGACCCAATGAATGTTGGACAGTGGGTATTTGATTTCCCAGTAAAGTCACCTAAGAAGTCAGTGATGCGTAACGATAGAGGTGCCATCGAACAACTAGAGATGTGGAGTATGTATGCAGAACACTGGTGTGAACACAAGCCGTCATGCACAATCTATGTCAAAGAGGACGAGTGGATGGAAGTTGGAAGCTGGGTGTACAACCACTTCGATAATATGTCTGGTATATCCTTCTTGCCCAACACCGAGCACATGTATGAAAATGAAGGGTTGCTCCCTCCGTATAAGGACCTCACTAAGCAGGAGTATACGGAAATGGTCAAGGGCTATCCTGTCGTGGATTGGAGTAAATTAGAAGAGTATGAAAAGGAGGATAACACTAGTGCATCCCAAGAGTGGGCTTGCGTGGGAACTAGCTGCGAGATTATATGAATACTAAACGAGTACTAGTATGTGGGGGAAGGGATGTGGTAGCCTTCCCCGGAGGGAAGGGCACCGCTCATATGGTCAAGATATCTAAGAAAGCAAACGTTGAAACTATAGAGGTAGAACAATAACTATCACTTATTACCAAACAAGATGTTCATCATCTTCTGTTTGTCTTTAGATTTAG
>TARA_R110000765_G_scaffold93140_1_pt1 | contig 18822 bp, 31 predicted proteins | sample TARA_R110000765 | Tara Oceans TARA_R110000765 (sample SAMEA4398168) | marine metagenome | biome: Polar Biome; feature: [MES] marine water layer (ENVO:01000295) within the mesopelagic zone...; material: water (ENVO:00002006), including particulate matter (ENVO:01000060) such as...... | reverse complement strand
AAGCACGTCTTTGTGCCTCAAGTTCTGTGTAATTATGCACACTCAAATCCTTGTCGGTTGCCCAACAGTAATTCTTATGTACACAGTTACTGCAAATCAAGTCAGGTATTATGCCTGACGAGGATAAAATAGCCCCTCTATCTTTCATTGGGGTTTGCTTTTCACATAGGTAACAAATAAAATTAGATTTTCTATTGACTTTAACTACTGGGCTAGTCATGTTGAATCTCCTCTACCTGTGTGTCTTGTTCTTCTCTTGTCTTTAACATATACAATGCCTTATCACATACCCTGTGCCTGAAAGTTTCATCTAACCATACATCAGCATCATTACCAATGAATCTAAATGAATTCATTACATCAGTATGTGTCATCAACATAGCAAGTTCATCTTCAGTATAGACACCAGCACATGATTCATCTTGAAGATAGTACACCATCTGATATACTTTCTCGGTAACGTTATCCATGATACTGTCCACCTATCTTACACATTGTATGCCTATCCTCTTTGATAAAGTTGGCGTTCAATTCTTTCTCACTAACAGTAAGACTCAATTTTCTATCCAACTCAAAGAGAGCAAACGCATTACAACCACTACCTTTGAATACTCTCTTACCATTTTTCTCAATGATACCATTTGTATTCTCGATAGTTATTTCCTTGTTGATATGATTCAATCCTCTTGCCATCTCTTGATCGAATAGGCGTGGGTTAGATTGCTTTCTTAGACCTTTGATCCTAAGATACTCAGCCCTAACATGTGAATCTTTAAGAGTTCTATCTTCTGCTTGTCTAGTCACATCTCTTATAATAGATGACACTATCTGACCAGCATCTAATTTCTCTTTCAACTTCCTATTCAATGAAGTAGATTTCCTTTTGTTTGAGGATTTCTGTTTGCGTTTCAACCAAGCAGTATCTCTATCTCCTTGATCAACTAACTTCTTACTAATTCTCATAGGTAACCACCTATGATGGTATCAATTCTAACACAATGGGAAATCCCATTAAGAAGAGTATTAAATACTTGATACTCACTAACCAAAACTAAGTCCTTTGGCATCTGTACTAATAATTGAACTAACAATTACTATCTATACTTGCATTGGGAACTAAAAAATCTGTTGTGGCTAAACTGCCCAGCAATTTAAACCTTTCGCCATACTACTATACCTTCAGTAGTATTTCTATGCTCTTTCTTACAATGAAGATGGAATCTTTCATGTCTTGAGAGTGCACTAGTATAATCTGCTAGTATTATACCACACAGATTACACTCATAAAAGAATTTCATTCATCTTCCCCTGATATAGTAGGGGGTTTATCTGAGTGGCACTCTTGAGAGTATTCTACTAGACCATGTTGTAATGACCAAGCATATTCATTTGCCTCAGTAAGCATGGCTTTCTTTGATTCACTATCTAATGTTTCATCTTCCATGTATCTTCTTACCTGTCCATTGAGCATACGAATGTCTCTCCTAAATTGTTGTACTGCCTCATTCAAATTCATTCTTGTTACTGTTGCCTCATTTAAAAGACGAGTGCATACATTAACCACATCTGAATTACTAAATGTGTCTAAGGATTTTACACCTGATACGATATACTTCATACCTCTATGCCTCATAGGTTGATCATGTATCAGAATCACTACCTATCTTATCATGCTTTCTTTGTATTCACAAATATATGCATCGGTATATTATATGAGTGCACGGTATTAACTACGATAGATGTATTAACTTTGTCCAATCAGAATCAAACTCACTTCATACACTTTGTAGTGTTTTGCGTGATTAGAAACCTTTTACTCCTAAGAGTTCACAGTTGTTACTAAGTTAGGGGGATAGTGTCTAACATCTATACAGCATCATCAATCCTAGAACATTACAGGTAATTAATCTGCATTGGTTTCATTGTTGGAAATCATTTGGCTATCCATAGCTACTTTCCACGCTAGTGTTTCATAGCTGTGGGTATTATGGATTACGACACCCTTTATATTCGATTGGTTTGTCGTTTTACTATTATATTATATCATTAATCAGCTCAGATATAATACATATTGTGCTATCTCTACACTAGAATGAATCAACATTCATAATGTAGTAGCATAAAAGAGAGGGGGTTACTGCTCTCTCATCTCTACTGACATACCTGCTTCGGACATCATGCCTATGAATTGTGTTAGTTTATCTAACTTAATCCATAACTTCTTATTAGATCCAGCAGCTCCTCCTATACCTGCCTGATTTATAACAGATATGATTGCGTCTTTCTGTGCCATCTGTCTCTCTCCACTCCAACCATTGATAACACTATATGATTTCATACTGTAACTCAACCTAACTACAAGATTAGGTATTACTACTGCATGTTCTAATGATTTCATAAATGTTTCATCAGTTGGTATAACTCTTTTACTACTGGAAGATATTACTTCTTTAGTAGGGGTTGATACATTCTTATCTAATAGTGATAACAATCTATCTAATTTATCTTCTAATACATGTATTCTATTTGTATTAGTCAATCTATTTTTACTATTTGTTTTGATTACATTCAAAATAAATCAACAGGTAGAGAAACAAACTGTGATTTAAATCTTGCTCACGAGGCGTGAAAACAACCCACATAAAAACCTTTTCCAAATTCTCAGTTTTGAGAATCAGATTCAAATCGAGGGGATTCTAATAATAATAATAATCTCTCCTATATACACAACAAAAATAGTATAATCGTTTCATTAATTGTTCTTATTCTTACTCATTTGTTCCTATAACATTAACCTATACAGTAGCCACACACTCTATATTAACCTATCTCAAACAATTTAAATACTACAACTAATAATTCGAGGCTTACTACTACCCCTATATATAACTTACGTATGTTCCGAACATATATATAACCCTTTAATATAAGGCTAAGGGTATGGCTTAATAAGATATATAATAAGGCTTAGATAAGGCTTATAATAAGCTTATATAAGTATAAGAATAAGCTTAAACTTAGGCTTAAGCTTAGTGTACAGCTTAGTGTACGCATTTCTAAGCCCGGATAAGCTTAAAGTAAGCTTACCTGCGGCAAATTCGGCATTTAAAGCCAAAAACTTTACGCCTGTGACAATAACTGCACAATTCTGAATTAAAGATAGTAGACAAGAAAAAGAAAAAATTAGAGGGCTGGTATAGCCTCTCTGATTTGTGGGTATTTTTTAACCAATACTCCAACTAATGTGATAGCCTCATCATCTGTGAGTGCAATTCTATCAGGTGAAGATTTGAATTTATTAAAGCCTTGTTTGATTAAGACTTTTTCAACTGCTTCACCATCTGCATTAGTTGTTACTTGTGTGAATACGTCAACATTTTGTGATAAACTTGCGTAGCCTACTTGATTAACGTAGGAATTGCTAAAGTCTTTTCCGTTTGGTTTGTTGATTACTTTCATTAGACTTGTAACGTGGTCTAATGTACTTGTATTCTTGCGAGATTTGGTTACTTTTACGGCTTTTTTAACTTCCGTAACTTTTTCAGGAATTGATTTTTCATTCATTCTTCCGACAATATCTAATAATTTGTCAAATTTTGCCTCGAGTGCTTCAATTTCTGTTTTCGTTGTTTGCTTTTTGGTCATGTTATTATAAATTACAGGGATTTACCCTAATATAAACTACTGTTTGAGCTATAGGTTTATAACACAGTTGTACTTATATACTATAAAGGTCGTGTACAGCTTATGCTTAGTATATTATGCTTATTTATTATGCTTAGTTATAATTAAATAGATATCTTATTACTTATTATATAATATATTATATTAACTTATGCTTAGTTATATAACATAAACAACTTATGTTACATAACATTCTTTTATGCTTAGTAAGTAATCCTGGTAAGTCTAAGTTTAATAAAAAGAAAAGGGATGGTGTCATTTCTGACCCCCATGTTGTAGTCTTAGTTTCTCTATGTTTGTCCAGATGTTGTCCTTGATTCCTTGCTTCTCATTTAGTATGTGTTCTACCACATCTATTGAAGTTTGTATGCATCCCATGATTGGAGTATGCTCAACCCATGTGTCTTCAAGGCGTTCTAGTTCCAAGTTCAAGTTATCTAGTGTGTCTTGAATCATGTAGATTTCTGAACTAATCTTACAGTATGCGTCATAAGATACTCTAAGGTGTGATGGAGTAGGGCTCAATAGCCCCCTCTCCATTTTGAACTGAATGAGATGTCCAAAAATCCATCTTCAACTCTTGTGTAAGTTGACCATCCAGCTAACAAGCCTATCGTTCTAGTGAATAGACCTTTGAATGATAGGTGAAAACCTACCATAGTATCACTAGTTGTGATACCCATGACCTGACTTGCTTCTATGTGGTCATGGTATTCTGCTTCATTCAAAATCTTGAAGACTTCATCAAATGCCTCATGTAATGTAACATGGTTAGGCATTGACCTAACTACTTGCTCCCTCCAAACTTCTTGCCTCTTAGCACATTCTATTTTTTGTGCGGCAATCATTTGTGCTGGAGTTTTCTTACCCTTAGAAATAAGGGGGGATGAAGTAGTCATATTATGACTACCTCAAATGATTTCTTAGCCATTGATTGATTGACTCTACCGTTGATGAAATACTTGTCAGTTTTTACACCTGCTTTGGTTTTCCAATCAACCTTGATAGCAATTCTAGCTGATACTAATTTTTCAGCTAGATTCCTAAAGGCTTGAGATTCTACAACCTTGTCATTTTTGACAACTTGTACTCTAGCCTTGACATCAACCATGTACCAATTCGTACCGTACTTTGTGGTACACTCAGCGACATGAATAACTTGTGGTTTTGTGCTCATGCTAATCTAAAAGTAGACATCTTATTTATATCCATAGTGTAGAGGAAGGAAAGATGTGGTGGCTGGTGCGTATGGAGAAAAACCAAAATTTGAAACCTTTCCAAGGATACAAATTATTGATACAAGTCCGGGGCGAATCCGAAACTGACTAAGGTTCTTTTCCGTATCCTTTGTATGCCTCATCCATCTCACACTTGAGACATGTTTTGAAAAAGGCTGGCTTGCCACAAGCCTTACACTGATTAATATCCCTAAGGTAATCCCTACCACTAAATGATTTTTGCAAGCCTCTGACAAAATTTCGGAGGCTTCGCCCCAAATCGTCAGTCAATCTTCCTTCTTTGCATCCCTGTTTTGAATCGTGTCATGAACCAAGGTACCCTGAATTCTAAAGGCGCACCTGATTACCTCTCGCTTCGAATGACTCCCGAACGTGTCGTTGCATGCGATGCATATGACCTTGCCTAACTCCTTGTTTGTAATTGGCATTAGTCCTCGTCGTCCAGCACCCATTGAAGAGTATTTTCTTCAATAAGATATTGTTGATACCATAAATCATAGTCTTCTTGAATTTTTTTCTCAGCTACATCGGGAGGATATTTTGCTAAAGCATCGCCTGATTGAACATGCATCTCGTCATTTCTATCTATAAGTTCGCGTATACGTTTCTTGATTGCTTCTTCAGATTTCATATTATTCGTTTATGTATATTCTATTTTAATGTTTCTAAAAATTTGATGCTAAAGCATCAATAGTTCCGACAGTTACATTTAGCATATTCATATTCTAATCCAAAATTTTCTAAATTAAACGGCTCCAACAGTTCCACTATATGAGTCTGCATGAACTGTATTAACTCTATAGTTTTTTTATCATGTTTCTTTTTATATTCTATGCATTTTTCTGAATGAGTATTCATCTTAGTTCCTTGTCTTCCTCATTGAGTTGTTTTGAAAACTTGGTCACTGTTTCCATCAAATACTGTGATATGTTGTTCTGCTTCACCTTCGTTTCCATAAGTGTTAGTACGGTTAGTATCTCATAATAGTTGAGGCGGTGCTCGTTGACTGCCTCCTCCATAGCCGCATCAATCAAGTCAAACGCCATGTCTACCCTCTCATTGTCAATTAGATTATTCGTCATCTTCTTTTAACTCCTTTGATTTTCTTTTAAGGTCATCAGTTAATGCCTTGTGTACCGAACATGACTCGTCATCACACTTGTGGAATTTTTTTGTCATACTATCCCCTTGCACTTATTGCATATAAATAATCCCTTGTAGACATTGGCTACTACACCTGATGAATAACATTTTTGACAAAGTCCTACCATGCTCATTTTGACTCGTGCCTCTTGCTATGTTTAAGTATTACATATATATGTGAGGTATCACCCTCATACTCCCATTCACAGTATTTGCATTTATAAATCAACACTATTACTAATAATTTCTTATATATGTAGTTTTAGGATAAAAAAAATTAACGTAGTGCCAATCTTTCTACTGATTCTAATAGTCTAATGTATAGCAAATGGTCTTCAGTAGCCAAAACTTCACCTATGCCTTGAATCAGTCCTGCAATGGTTCCCAAGAATAGTTTGAGATTTTCTGGATCATAGTATATTGTCTCGTTTAGATCCTCTCTTTTTAATGATTTAAGAACAAAAGACGCACCATCGCTAATAAGCTTATCTTCTTTCATATGATTAATATAATCTTTATATATTAATAGTTTTACATATAAGCATGGCTAAAGATAAAGTACCAGAATTTGAAATAGAAGAAGTAGTCGCAGAAAAACCTAAATGTAAATGTACTAAAGATTCAATCGGTACATGTCATTATTAGTACAAATTCCGACATATTCTTAACAAAGTTTATTAACACCTAATTTTAAACCATACCATGGGAATTCGTAGTTCTTTCAATAATATTAGAAAAAATTTAACCAACCTGAATAAATCATACACAGAAACAACAGTACGTCCATCTATAGCACAACCTTATATGAGTACCGATACTGGTGCTAAACTCCCAATTTTCCCATTCCCACTCATAATGATCTATGAGTTGGCAGATAACATTGATGCTTTGAGAATTCCTATTGAGACTATCAATAGAGAGATGTTCAAAAACGGATTCGAGATAGTCGAATCATGGAAATACAAATGTAATAACTGTGCAAAAGAATTCCAATACAAGCCTCTTGCAAAGGATATAGCAGACGAACAACCAAATTCTACCAACGAAGACAATGAATCTACTGTAGGCAGTACGACTACAAGCAAGGGAATGATTAAAAAAGAAACCGATTTTACTCCAACAAACGATCCAAGATCAAGAGAAGACGGATTACAATGTGATTATTGTCTGTCAAAAGACCTGCTCAGACCTATACCAGAGCACAGAAAGGTATTAGAAGGAATTTTACATGGCGAAGTTAACGGTAACGGACAAAGTTTTGAAGACATAGTAAGACAGTTAGAACGAGACCTGGAAATTGCTGACAATGCATACCTGCTCGTGTTAAAGAATTATTTTATTGATGATGTAACTAAAGAGATTGTACCAGAAAAAACAGAGGTTAAAGAGTTATTGAGGTTAGATCCACCACAGGTAGCCATGATTGCTGATTCTGATGGTAGAATTGGATACGATGACAAGCACAACCCTGTCTATGTGTGCCCAAAATTCGAACACAGAAACAAAAGATTGGTACAAGACCACTGTACCATATGTGGAACCAAGGCATTAAAGGCAATGGTAGAAGTTAACTCTGTATATTCGGTAGGAATACCACAACCTAAACGAGTTATCTATGGTGAAGGTGAAGTTATATTCAGAGCTGGCAAGTACAAACCAGGATTAATTTACGGTTACTCTCCAATTTATGCAGTATGGAGTAAGGTAATGTCCTTATCTCACATGGATGAATATATTAGAAAATACTTTGATAAAATGAGACCACCTCGTGGTATGCTGGTTATAGCCTCACGTAACTATGAAACCTTTAGAAAGTCATGGGACGTACTTGAACAGAAAGCACAAGAAGATCCTTATATGATTCACCCCCTACTTGTAGAGAGTGACAAGGGTGATGGCAACATGGCACAATGGTTGGACTTTACTGGTTCATTAAAAGAATTACAATTTACAGAAATTAGAAGAGAACTACGAATGATCATTGGTGCAATATATGGTGTGTTGCCTCTTTACTTTGGTGAACTTCCAACTGGTTGGTCACAAGAAGGACTTCAAGTTACAATTACAAACAGAGCCATTAAATGGGGACAGGAAATTTTAGCCAACTCATTCTTCAAAAAAATTGCCAAACTCAACGGTGTAACTGATTGGGAACTTCGATTGAAGACTGGTGAAGAAACAGACAAACTTAGAGACTTACAAATTCAAGGTGTCGAGATTGAAAATATGAAATCATTACAAACGTTAGGATTTGAAATCACTAGAACCCATACAGGTGAATTCAAGGTATCCAAAGATCCTGTCATCTCTCTAGAAGAAATGATGCTAGGTGAACAAGCTGGAGAACCAGGTGAAACTATGAAGAAACCAGGTGGACGAGGCAGAGGTACAGCAGCCCCTAAAGAAGACACGCAAAGATTTGAAGGTGAACCATCCCCTAACCAACCATCAAGAGTTGGCGGACTTATGCAAGGAAGTCCTCAAAAGAAACCCGGTTCTCAGAACAAATCACTAGGTTTGGATGCAACCCCTAAATTCCCTCAAGGAATTACACCAACAAACTTTGAGATTGTAAAGTCAGTATTACAGGATTCAATAGACTTTCAATGGAACAAGGGTGATACTGTTGACAAACTAAGAAAGTCAGCAGGAATGACAGTAAGAGAAGCAAGAGACGTTGTTAATACAGAATTAGGATCAACCAGGAGGTGGGAAGATGAAAAAAAAGACTAGCCCAAAAGTAAAAAAGACAGCAGTACCTAAAGTCGAGAAAAAATTTGTTGAAACTGTTTTTGGAAACGTACCTATAGCTAAAAAAGTAAAGATTGATAAAAAGAAATCTGAAGAAAGTAGTATTATACAATCACTGCTTGGAGATATTGCATTCGCAGTAAATGGTACTGATCACAGTTCAATTATAACTGCACTTACAAAATGTCATAAAGACATATTGAACATCAAAAAGGATGTAGGCATTGCCGACTAAATTAGGAACAAACGCAAACGCAAACGACCTTACAAAAAAACTTTGGGAGAAACATCAAAAAGATGAATTCACTAGAGTTGATAACTATAAGGAAGCTGTATGCTTAGGATGTATGAAAGTTGACGTAGCAGCAGCTACCATAGCTGACATATGTGGTGACTGTGCTGGTAAACGTGGACGTGAACCACTTTTAGCCAAGATTACAGAGAAGCATTATGGTTTATGTTTCTTCTGTGGTACGTATAAATTTAAAATTGAACAAGTCAATGGAAGATTTTGCAGACCCTGCCACCGACGAATAGCCAATGTAACGAAAGAATATAATCAAAAGGGTGGTATGTTCAAAGTAGATCCTTTCTGGGTAAACATGAGAAAGAAACACGGTAAGGATTGGATGAAAATAATGAATTCTGGTGAAACTAAGTCTTATCGGAAGTAACCTTTGTTAATGAATTTCTAAATTTTGCCCATTCCACCAGGTTAGGAACTCTAAGATTTTCTTCTATCTGTGCAAGTAACTCATTTGTCTTGGTTAATTTCTTATTTGTTTCATTTAATAATTCTATAACCTTAAACATCCCTAACATGTTAACACCAAGTTTATTCTGTCTCTTATCAAATCATAAAACCTATACTCATAGTTAATCTTTTTCTTACCTTTAACCTTTTCTCCATAAAATCTACCCACTTTGATAGACATTAATGGTTTTTTTAGTAATCTTGGATGTAATTCTAATAGTTGTTTACAAGAATTGTACCTAATTTTGTCAAATTTTATACAAATTTCGTCACCTTCCATATAATTTTTAGCAGATCCATTCCTAAAATGTACTATTGTTCTTCTTAATTCAGGTTTTTCGGTTAGTCTACTAGTATTTGTGACTATCCACAGTTTGTCACCTTTGACAAACATGTCTATTAGTTCAACTTGGTGCAGTGGATTCTCTGTAAACATACCATAAATACGTTCATACTCTGTTAAACTTTCATAAATATAAAATGATGATGCCATACAAAACAAACCTAATACTTATTAATAAATGATTGGTAGCAAATCCATGGAAGATATGATCGATTGTGAATGTGGAAGCAAACAATTTGGATACACTGATGATATCAATATAGTGTATGTATGCTATGCATGTGGTAGATTTAAAGCCAACAATATTGAGAAAGATTTCTCTCGAATGTTAGAGGATGATCCTCTAGTGTTACTAGGAATGATAAAAGAAAAATATCTCGTACCTATTACAGACGGCAATAATTAAATTTAAATATAAAGGTACACGTTTAAATATATGGAGATATTTTCATCTATACTAGAACCTTTACTTTTAGCCGCCCTTATAGGCATGGGTGGTGCATTGTTTGGATTTTTTAGAAAAATGAATTCAACACAGAAAGATCTATGCGAGACAGTACAGAGATTACAAAAAACCTTAATTATTTTAGCTAAAGCAGTTGACAGACAATCTAACAGATTACATCCAGATGAAGCAAATTCAGAACTAGATGATTTGGTAAAAGAATTACTAAAAGACTAGGTATTTATCATTTATGACTAAATTGTCCATGAAACTTTAAATACAAGATTTTTGCGGACTATATCATGGTTGAAGCCTTATTAGCAGTAGTAATAGCTTGTGTAGCCGGTGCAATACTAAACACCATCAGAGGATTCCTAGGTTCAGAAGAAACTTATGATATTAAAAAATTCTTTGGTGCAGTAATTGTATCTGGATTTGCAGGTCTTGCTATCGCTCAAACGATCGCTTTGTCTGGAATGGATATACTAGGATTAGTCCTAATTGGTCTAACAGCAGGATTTTCTGTTGATTATGCCGTCACTAAAGCAAAGAAAATAAATCAATAATTGTGTGTGTTTACACCACTTTTTTTCTTTTTATAAAACTTTATAAGCAAATAAGGTGCAATCCTTACTATGGACAGCTTGTTCTTTCGAACATTGATTACGAAATCCCTTGTTCCTACTGAAACTGATGATAGGTTCTTTGAGGGCATTCTTACTGTCCAGATGAAAGATAAACAAGGTGAAATAACAATCACTGATGAATTAATGAAGGTGCTTCCAATATGGATGGATAGAGGTGCACCAATAACAGATACACATTCCAACCGGGTTGTTGGTAAAGGTATTAATTTTGCAAGGATGGAACTTAAAGGTGAAGATGGTGAAATGTTACCTGCAATTAAAATTACAGGAAAGATTCATAGAAATTATGAATTGGATAATGATATATGGAGTAAAATAAAATCAGGTGAATATAAGGGATTGTCATTTGGTGGTGCAACCAAAGCAGACAGACAACCAATTCGAATGAAAGATGGAAGTATAGCTTATACTCTAGGCGATCTAGAGCATTATGAAGTAGCAGTATGTGCAGATCCAGCAGTACCGTTAGCATTAATCACAGACTACAATCCACTGGCAAAGGCTTCAACTATGGCAGAAGATTTAGGAAACGGAAAGATGTTAATTAAATGTGACAAATATGGTTGTTACGTTAACAAAGATGCAGACCTATCAGAGTCAGATACATTTGATGGTAAGGTATCAAAATTAGTAGCAGATGGTAAGACAAAAGAACAAGCAGAGAAAATTGTTGGTTCATTTGTGAAATCTAAACCAGATGAGGAGACAGGCGAACAAGGCTTGACATCTGAAGGTAACTCAGATGCAGAGATGGATGGTAACCATCATTCAATGTATAACCAAGATGTAAATGAAGATGGTTCATCAGGTAGAAGAAATGTTGCTGTTAAGGAAGATTGGCAAGGAAATGGTGCACCACAACCAAAAGAAGTTAAAGAGGAGGAAAAAGATCCTTATCTAAGTGCAGAAGCAAGACAGAAGAAAAAAGATTTACTCCAACCAGACGGTGGATTAAGAGGTCTTGGTGGTTATAACACATCCCAAACTGGATCTGATGATATTGCACAGGTATCTGAAGTAAAATCAGATAAAGATATAAAAGAGGAAAACTATATAAAGAACGAAAAAGAAAGATCTGATAGTAATATGGCAAACGAATTAGAAAAGAAGCCTGAAGAAGAAGTTAAAGCTGAAAATGTTGACGAAGAAACTGAAGTTGAAAAAACTGAAGAAGATATCGAAGACAAAAATAAAGCTTTTGATGCAATCTCAGTGCAACTTAAAGCAATCATCGACGGACAAAAATCCCTAGGTGAACGCATTAAAGCACTAGAGACACCAACTGATTTACCTTTAGTCCCAAAAGTCTCTGATAAAGATGACATAGGAGCCGAAGTAAAAGCACCAGACACTTATCAATCAAACTCGCGACAAGCTGGTTTAGATGACGATAAATCCGGTGAAAAGAAACCAGAAGGAGACAAAGGAAATCTTGCTATGCAAGAGAAATCCCTAGTTAACAAATCATCACACACTTTTACAACTGAAACCCCAAGACCAAATGCAGCACTCGAAACACTCGAGAAATCTTCTGGAAAAGACTACAGTCCAATCCTAAAAGATGCAAGAGCAGGCGGATTCGAAGGACTAAGTCAGGTTGCACAAAACATTCTTGCCGGCAAATATTATCGACCAACTTCTGACGAAGTAGGAACATACTAAAATGACTCAAATCCGAACAATAGACGAACTTGAGGCACTTCATTATGGATACAACCGAAATTTGTTGAGAAAGGCTGACGCCCCTATAACTACATCAACTGCTGGTACATTCAACGCCATCTTTGGTGCATACGCATGGGCACAGTTAAACCTTGAAGCCAACGCATTCGGAGTTCTCCCAAAATACCCTTGGGATAAATCTGGATGGAGAGTTATAACTGCAAAACCAACTCTAAATACCACTAATGGTAACACTACCTTAGGTGGTACAGCAGAAGGTGGCAGTATAGCCGAAACCGTAAAACCAACACTACAAGAACTAGATGTACGTCCAAAGACAGCTCAGTTGCCTTTCAGTGCATCAGAAGTTATGGAGTGGTTGTCTACACATTCAAAAGATGACATTTGGGGTGGTCTCGGATCATTAAGACTCTATATGGCAGTTCAACATAAGGAATTCCTTAATAGAATGCTACTTGCCGACGTAGAAAGTGAAGCAGCTGCATCAAGTGGTGCACATACCGGTTCAACAGACTTTGAATCTCTTGATAGAATCATATCAAGTGATGCAGAGGAAGATGCACTAGGTGGAAGCCACTCTGGATTTTACGATCCATGGGCTGCTAACGCAACTGTAGACAGAGATTCTGGTACAGACTTTGACTGTACAGTAGAATCTGCTTCTGGTACAATTGGTACCGACGGAGTCCTTACTGACGACACTCTAAGAACTTTCCTCAGAAAGGTTAGAATCGCAGCAGGTAAAGACCCAAACGTTTTCCTAGGCTCTCACGAAGTCTACTCAGAAATACAAGGCTTGTACATGCCTTCAGTCCGTATCGCAAACCCTTACGGTGAAGCACTCGTACAAATCGATGTAAATGGTATCCAAACATTTAAGGGTACTGGAGTAGGAATTCATGTAGACTCTATCTATGGAATCCCATACATCCCAACTAAAGACGCCCCATCTGGTGGCGGAGATGAAGTTGGTAGACTATTTGCATTAGATACATCTGATGCAGAAGGTTATGGATACCCAAGACTCGGAATTCAAGTCGCAATCCCAACTGAATACTACGAAGCTACTAGACGTTCACCTGGTTACCCATTTGTCAACAATGCATTTGTTGAGAAAGGAGTATTCAGAACTATGGGCGAAACAGTTTGTAGACACTTCAAATCACAAGGCAAGATTAGAGATATAAAACTCTAGAATAAAATTGTTTTTTATTTTTTTTAACTTTATATAAGAGTGTTCCTACACTAACGTATGGCAATCACAGTCGCACAGAATTCAGACCATAAGAGTCTAACAGGAAAAACTCTAGCCGTACAAGCACAATTGACCTCTAAATTAAAGTCAGTTATTGTCGATGTCACCTATGGTGCTTCAGACACGTACTTAACAAACGGTAATACAGTTGACCTTTCTTTGGGCGGTAGAATCCGAACAGTAATAGGAGCACAAGTCCTCCATGCTAATAAGGGTCTACTTTTGCAATATGCACCAGCAGCAGCTGGAGCAGCAGCCACTGGAAAGTTTAAAGCTTATGGTCATACTCCAACAAGTGCAACGGCAACCGTTGTAGCATTGGAGGAACTAGATAACGCTGACACAGCAGTGAATAGTTTGACTATTCGTATATGTGTAACAGGTTACTAACCTTTTTTTCTTTTAATAATACTTATATATTATACTCATTATCAGTATTCATGACAGAACTTAATCATAATGTAGTTAATATCAATTCAGACACATTGATCAAAGGTGGACACGGTGTAATTGTTGCTGTAAAAGTAATGAAAGCAGGTTCAAGTGGGGCTAAGATTGAACTAAGAAACGGTACAGTAATAGGAGCAGCTATTGAATTTACCGTCTTTGGAGAAAATGTCCAGGATTTAGGAAATATTAACAGAAGATTTGAAGCAGGCATATATGCTGATGTCACAGGCTCAGCAGAATATCTAATAATATTTAAATAGATAGTGACGTTTTACTATATATGGTAACTCCTGTTTATTGTACTGTCGCTGATGTATCCGATTTTCTACGTGTTCCTATCACTGCTACTACTACTCCAAATAAAACTCAAGTCACGAAACTCATAAATCGAAAAGAAGAGGAACTTGACAGAAGAATGGGACATGCATGGAGAAGCAAGACAAAGACAAAAGAATTACATGACTTACCTTTACTTTACACTTTCGGATGGGGTACTCCTATATTCCTTCAACATAGGAACATATATGAATTTGATATAGCCGCTGGAGACAAGATCGAGATTTGGCAGGGTGCAGCTGCAACCTGGGATAATATTCTTGGAAACGAATCATGGTATGATGTAAATTATGAAAGAGGTACAGTACATCTCAGAGGTTATATTTTCTCCATACTCAGAAAGAATAGATGCAGAGTAACCTACAGATATGGTGGAGAAAACTTTGCAGGTGATACTGTAATTCCATTTGATATTCAAGACTGTGTTATAAAAATGGTTGCAATGGAAATTATGAACACCAGTTTTAGAATGGATACAATCCCAATGGGTGGAGAAGGTATCAACATAGGTCAGGTTAAACGTGAATGGCGTGAAGACATCGAGAAATGTATCTCTAACCGTAGAGAAATATTCGTGATTCCTTGACCTTAACACGAGAACAGTTATCAGAACGTTCTGTAAAAGGTCATATTACTAGAAAATTAAGACTAAGTGAAAATGGTTATGATAATTATAAACAGTTGTCAGAATCTATTGTAAACTTGAGAGAGTCTAAAAGTCTAAGTTCAATAAAGGAAATGTATCAGAACATGGGAATGACTGCAAAGGCAGTTGGATTAATTACAAAGAATTTCAAGGATGATGACCAGGATGACATCATTGATGATTATGATGATGAAATAGATGACGTGGAATTCCAACAGGTACTTCTTATTAACGACAATGCAAACATACCGGCAGGTACATGGGTTCAGTACAAACCAATGGAATCATGGGTTAAAAATCAGATGTCTACTGGCAGTATGTTTGAATCCTCATTGGAGAAAAAATGGACTAAATATAGAAATAAGAAACATGGTATTAGTTACAGCAAAAGAGGCAGGGAAGTTTCAAAAGATAGAAAATCAGTAGACGAGTTTGGAAATATACAATGGAAGAGAAAGGAAGGTAAAGAACCGGTAAAAATGAAAAGTAAAGATGAGTTTAGACAAGGATTTATAAAAGATGTAACATTTGGTATAATACACAGTATAGAAAAGTATGGTTCAAAACAAAAGTACACGACATATACAGATAAGGAGACTGGTAAACTGGTCAAGGTACAACACTTTAATGGTGCAGAAAAATGGATGAAACCAGAGTATGAAGAACTTTATAAAGACGTTTATGATAATGGGTATAGGGAAATATAATGGGAATAGCAGTATATGATGTAATTGACGACTTTATCAGTATGATTAATGAGGAATGGGGTAAAGGAGGAGATGTTGGAATAGAACCAAGACTAGAAAAAATATGGGAAGAGAAGAAGGTAGGATTTGTTGATGACCGTAGGGATATAGTGGTGGTTGAACCTGTAGATGAATCCGTAAAATACTTTGGATTATACGGATCTGATTTCTTACATTCACCGTTAATAAAGGTTGATATAAGATCATATCAGGATAGTGCCAGGCATAATGATATAGTCAACGAAATATCACGAATTATCAAGTCTCAGATAAGACGAACCGGATTTGTTGATGTTAGGATAATGTCAAGTAAATCCCTTAATAGTCTTTATCGTAATTTATTCAGACATGTGCTAGAAGTTAGGTATAGAAAAGTTAACCCTTAATAATATTTAAATAGTAATACACTATCTAATAAGTGAGTAAAATGGTTCGAACAGGTGCTAATAGTTATCTTAAATATGGATGGGAAACAACTTTTGCCACAAAATCTAGTTCATTGACTAAACCATTTGGACTACAACAGTCAGTAGGTTCATGGACTGTAAACAACTCTAGAAAAGACCTCAGAAAATTAGGTCAAGTTGAAAGAGAAGCATTTGCATATGGTCAACAGAATGGTTCTTTATCAGTTGAATTTATACTATCAAACCCTTGGATTTTCCAAGCATTATACGGAGCACCATCTACTACAGGCTCTTCTTCAGATTTCACTCATACTTATCCTCATGCATCAACCGGACAACCAAAAACTGTTCAACCATTATCATGTGAGATTGGATTCCAAGCAGAAAGTGCAACAAATGCAACTGTAGTCAGAAGTATGTTAGGTGGAGTCTTGACAGGATTAAGCATAAGTACAAATATTGATGACCTTGTTAATGTTTCTGCTGATATCACTTACGGTAATGAAGGAGATCCATCAAATACAACATCAGACTTTGATACAACTCCACCATCAGATGACATTGCTTTCCCTTACACATTCGCACACGGTACATTAAAATGGTATAACGGCTCAGCATTAGCAACAGTAGCAGAAGTACAAAGTGCAAACATATCATTTACACAAAACGTCAACCTATTATACAGAATTGGTTCTAACAAAGCAACCGCAGCATACAGACAAGGATTTGATATTAACGGTACATTCCAAGCCTCATGGAAAGATGATGCAATATTCAAACAAATGTTGGATCAAATCAACGCACCTCCAACTACAGAATTAGCAAGTGGTTCAACAACCGTATTAGAATTAAAATTCACCAACGGTGGAACCGGTACAGCTGAGAAAACAATTACAATGAATGTATACGGTGTAGCCATTGACAGTCATTCTGTTGACGGTATTAGACCAGTAGATCCAGTATTTGAAACTATAAACTGGGAAGCAAGAGGAGTTAGTATTGTTTGTAACAATCCTATAGCCACTGCATTATAGATAGACATATATACAACTATTTTACATGTATTCATATGACAGTACACAAATTTACAATAGATTTTAACGGTAAAAAAGAGCCGGTTGAATATGAAGATGATATGGCATTCGGTACATTTGAGAAAATTATTAGAGATTGTGCAGATATGACAGATGAATCAAAACTGGTAAAAAATGTTCAAGAATATAGAAAGGCTATACTATTAGCTGCATTAGTTTCAGCCCCATTTGAAATTACGGAAGAAGGTCTAGACAAAATTGGTTACAAAATTATCATTCAAATCGCTAAAAAGGTGGTAGATGCATACCCTTTAGGGGACTATTTGAACCAGACGATGAAGCCCTTCGAAGACTCACCGACTACGAACAAATAAAATACCAATTATATACAATATGTGCCACACAATTCGGGTGGGACAAGAAAAAGGTAGACGATCAACCATGGCAATATCTTAAATATCTATTATTAACATATAAAGTACAGCAAGGATTAGCCGTAAAACCAGGAGTACCTATAGGTGATCAAAGAGTCGTAAAACCTAAAAAGAAGAGTAAGAGAAATTTAAATAAGAGATAACCTTTTATAAAGTAATATTATGGTTGACAAAATAGAAATTACAACAAGTCAGGACTTAGCAAAATACCTAGCAGGTTTCACTAATTCAGTAGAAAAACTCAACAGAATATCTGCAAGATTTCAACTCGTAAAAAACAATCTTGCAAATACAGCATCTGTAAGAAGTAATATTGGTGATGCTAGAGGAACAAAGCAGTACAATGCCCAACTTCTAAGAGAATTAACAGTATTAGCTAAAAGTATTGATAAGATGAGTATGATGCAGCAGTTGTCGAAAAGTGGAAGATACGGACAAATGAAAGACTGGGCTCGACAACAACAACAGCAATTCAAACAACCTTATGGATATAATGCAATGGATAGATCTAGAAGTCAAATGTCAGGTATGTTTAGAAATGCCGCTAATCCTAGAATAGACAGTGCTCAGAATTGGTTTGGTAGAAGAGGATCAGCATTTAGAGGTGCTAAAACAAATTTGAATAATATGACATTTAACAGAGATCCTGAATATAGAAACCGAGATGCATCTCCCGGTTTGATGAAAACAGGAGGAAGACCTATACCATCAATGTTTCATTCAGCAATGGCATTAGGTGGAAATGTTAAAGACTTTTTTGGTGCTGGTGGTGGTTCAGCAAAAGGATCAGGAGTCTTTGATGCAGATGGTAATGAAAAACCAGAAG
>TARA_R110000765_G_scaffold11361_3_pt1 | contig 18845 bp, 10 predicted proteins | sample TARA_R110000765 | Tara Oceans TARA_R110000765 (sample SAMEA4398168) | marine metagenome | biome: Polar Biome; feature: [MES] marine water layer (ENVO:01000295) within the mesopelagic zone...; material: water (ENVO:00002006), including particulate matter (ENVO:01000060) such as...... | reverse complement strand
TGGATAGAAAACCTAAAGAATAACAGATTGCATGGTAATATATGGGTAGTAGGTACACCTACATTCAGATGTCGCCATGAAGTTATCGCTAATCTACCTGCAGTAACTGCTGAACTTGGTAAAGAACTTCGTGAATTATTAATAGCTGAACCAGGAAGAAAGATAGTAGGTGCTGACTCTAGTGGTAATCAATTCAGATCTCTTGCACATTATGCTAAAGATAATAACCTCACCAACCAGATTATGAGTGGAGATATACACCAGTATAATGCAGACATCATCGATACTGATAGACGTACTGCAAAAACCTGGATCTATGCATTTCTATTTGGTGCTGGTGCTACTAAACTTGGTAAAGTATTAACAGGTGTTGGTAATATCAAGAGAGGTAAAGAATCTATTGAAGCATACGGTAATGCGATTCCTGGATTGAAAGAATTAAAAGATCGGTTAGTATCTATCTGGAATAAAACAGATGCTCAAAATAGTACTGAAGGTTATGTTCCAGGTCTTGATGGTCGTAAAGTATATGTACCTCAAGATTATCAGACACTTAATTATTTGTTGCAAAGCTGTGAAGCTATCACAACTAAAGCTGCATTACATTATCAGATGAAAAAGATTAAAGAAGAACATCTTGATGCAGAACCTAGACTTTATTATCATGACGAAGTAGCATGGTCAGTAGCAGAAGAAGACGCTGAGCGTACATTAGAAATACTTACAGAATCATTTGCTGAAGGTCCTAAGAATGTAGGAGTTACAATCATGGCAGGTGAAGGAACAATTGGTAATAACTATGCGGAGGTACACTAATGATAATACCTATACAAATAACTAAAGATTTTATTAATCAAAGAGATGCTCGTGCTGAGAAGTATAATCCAAGAGGACGATCATTAGAACAATTAAAACTTGATATTGAATGTGAAGTACTTGAATGGCACATGATTGACAAAGGTACATGGAAAGATCATGATGCTTGGCAAGTCGATGGTGTTGATCAGATATGGGGTAACGTTGATGTTAAGTTTATTAAAACCTGGTACAATATACCTTGTAATAAAATGATTTACTTACTGAAGCAAAGAGATATAACAAATGTATTTTATTTCTGTGAATGGAATGATAGACCCCAAAGGTTATTAGCTCCAGGAGATAAAGTAAAAGTAAATACACTTGGTATATTAGAATACTGGGAGTTAGTTGATTCAATTAAACCTTCTAAATTTAACGGATTTTATGCAGATATTCGTAAACATTTAGAAAGAAAGGAAACTCAATGACTAAACAAAAGTTTATGTTTGTAGATGCTGATTCTATATTCTTTAAGATAGCATACAAATCCAAATCACAATCTGATTTACAAAAGAATTATAAAACTTTCTGTACTAAAATGAGAATGGAGGTATCTGAAAGACTTATAAATCCTTTTGATTTAGAAGAAGTATTAATACCTGTATATGCAGTTAAAGGTAAAGGAAATTTTAGAAAAGATTTAGCTGCAGATTATAAAGCTAAACGTCCTGAATTAGATAAAGAAATAAAAGATAAACTTAATTTCTTACATAAGTATGCAGTAAAACAAGGCGCTGTACAAGCAGATGGTATGGAAGCAGATGACTTAGTTGCTATATGGGCATACGAAGCAATAGAAACTGGTAATGAATATGTAATATGTGGCATAGATAAAGACTTACTACAAATTCCAGGTGAACATTACAACTATGGTAAAGATAATTGGTTATCTATTGATCAAGATATTGCTAAGTATAACTTAATGATTCAATGTTTAACTGGTGATAACACAGATAACATTCCAGGTATAAAAGGTATTGGTCCTAAGAAAGCTGCAAAGATATTAGCAGGAGTATCAACTGATAACCTATGGAATAAAGTTGTAGCAACTTGGAAAGAACATAATCAATCTATAAAACAATTAGATCTTAGTTATAAGCTACTAAGAATGCTAACAACATGGGAAGAATATGAAGATATTAAAACATACATTCAAGATCAAACCATTGTCAGCAAACCAGATGACGTACAGAAACAAAGCGATAAAGCAGATTAAATATATAGAATACCAGAATGAAATAAGAGATGAACTTGCAGGGGTTGAATGGCCTTTTGCAAGTTCAGATCTTCTGGAGTTTGAAATTATTGCAGGTGTTTCTAATAAAGCAGCTGACTTAGACAATGTAGTTAAGCCTATACTAGATACATATCAAGGTGTCTTTAAAGAGTTTAATGATAACAGAGTTTATCATATAGAACTACACAAACAAATGACGGCTAAAGGTAATGAGTATCTATATGTTAAAGTAGAACGATGGATAGATGCTTTAGCTTTAGCTGTAGTAAACGATAAAGAGTTATTAGAAAGGACAGTACATGTCAGAGTACACACAAACAGCCTGCCCAGAATGTGATTCATCAGATGCATTTACAATATATGATGATGGTGGGTATTGCTTTTCATGTAATTATTCAACAAAGAAAGTAAACACAATGACATCAAAAGAAATTGATACCCTAATTACAATGCAAGCTAGTAGTAATATGGTAGAAGAAATAAAAGATTTAAATAGCTTTGCAATTACTTCTCGAGGTATATCTAAACAAGTAGTAGATTACTTTGGAATTAAAATGTCTGTGAATCCTGATGGATCAGGTGGCTCACACTTCTATCCGTATACTAATAAGAGCGGAGGAATGCTGAGCGCATGGAAAGAACGTAAGTTACCTAAAAGTTTTGTAACACATGGTAACTTTTCAAATATAGAATTGTTTGGACAAGCAGCAGCTAGTGGTGGTAGAACACTTGTAATAACTGAAGGTGAGTTAGATGCTTGCGCAGTAGCTCAATCTTTCTTAGATAAATATAATAAAATATTTCCAGTAGTATCTATGCCAAGCGCTTCAAATTATAAAATAATACTTGAGCAACGAGATTGGATCAGAAGATTTGAATCAGTAATATTATTCTTTGATAGAGATGATGCTGGTGCTAAGGCTACACAAAAAGTTGCAAAAATAATTGGTGCTGGTAAAGTTAAAGTTGCTAAGCTATTAGAGAAAGATCCATGTGAACAACTACTAAAGCATGGTTCAGCTAGCTTACTACAAAGTTACTGGGATGCAGAGACTTGGTCTCCCGCTGGTTTAATAATGGGTGAAGCAATCTGGGAACAGTTTAAACAGCGACAACATACTAAATCAAGACCTTACCCTAAGTGTTTAGCAGGACTAAACGATAAGCTTAGAGGTATAAGACATGGTGAAATTACTTTGTTTGCTAGTGGCACTGGTTCTGGTAAGTCTACAATTGTTAAAGAAATTGTACTTGATTTGCTTGAAGAAAAAGCAGATGCTGATGGTGTAATAGAAGAGCCTAACAAAGTAGGTTTAATATCACTCGAAGAAAGTGTAGGTGATACAGCTGAAAAGTTTATTGAGATGTCTCTACGACAAAGACTAGATAATTCAGAAGGGATAATGTTATCTGAAGCTAAACTAAGACATGGCTTTGATACTGTATTCAAAGATGAACGATTAGTTTTATTAGATCATCAAGGTTCTGTTGGTGACTCAACTCTAATAGATAAGATAGAGTATATGTGTTTAATGGGATGTAAGTATTTAATCTTAGATCACATAACAATTGCAGTATCAGAAGGATCAGAAGGATTATCTGGTAATGCAGCAATCGATAAAGTAATGAGTGACTTACTAAAGGTTGTTAAGAAACATAACATATGGTTGTGCTTAATATCACATCTAAGAAAAGCACCTGGAGGTGGCGCTTCTTTTGAAGAAGGTAAGTTAGCATCTATAGATGATATTAAAGGTAGTGGTTCTATCAAACAAATATCTTTTGATATAGTTGCATTCGCTAGAAATCTTGTAGCTAACGATGAGGTTGAACGAAATACAATTAAGTTTAGAGTATTAAAATCTAGATTCACAGGTTTGACAGGTTCAGCCGGTCAAGCTAGCTATAACAATAACACGGGGAGACTAACAGCAACTGACGGTATTTTCACGGAGGTCTAATGGACAAACAAGAAAGATACGACAGGTTATACTTAGACATAGCCAAGAGGATCAGTGGTATGTCTCACGATACTGATACAAAAGTAGGCGCAGTTATCGTTAAAGACAATAATATATTAGCATTTGGATTTAATGGTATGCCTTCGGGTATGCCAAATGAATGCAAGCATTCTAATGGTACTACTTTAAAAGAAGTTATACACGCAGAAGCTAACGCTCTTTGTAAATTAGCAAGGAGTGTTGGCTCTTCGGAAGGTGCTACCTTGTATTGTACACTCTCACCTTGTATTGAGTGCTCTAAACTAATAATGCAGAGTGGTATTAATCGTATTAGATTTATGGAGGCGTATGATAAAGATGATGCAGGTATGTTATTATTACTTTCAAGAAATTTTGATATAAAAAAACTAAAGTAAAGGAGTAAAATGGAAGAGCAGCTCACCTATATAAAGAGTAAGATTATAAAATCTAAAGCTCATATTGCTTGTAGTCTTTTAAAAGAAACTTCTTTAGAAGATCTACAAGCATACCTAGTATTCTCAATGGATACTATACAACAACACTTTGCTCGCAATAGTATGAGAGGAAACAAATCATATCAAGGTGAAGCTAATCTTACACACTTAAGCGTAGCGATTGGCACTCATATATTAGATCAAATAAATTATTCTAATAAAGATGATGCACCTTGGGATTGGTTTAAACTTAGAGTTATGATGGGAGATCTATTCTTAGAACCCTTCTATCAAACACATCAGATTAATATAGGTAAGACTAGAGATAACGAATTTATTCCAATAGAATCTTTAGATCGTAGTCTTAAAAGAAGTCGTGCACATTATATAGTAGTGCCTGAGAAGTGGGATCTACTTGTACCCGAGGGTAGCCAGAATTTATTAAGAGGAACTGTATTCGAAAAACCAGAACCTATTGCTGGCTTAATGCAACCAACTGAAAGACCTGTAATAAAAGGATGGACTCAAGATAGAAGTAAAGAGTTTAAACCTTATCTTATTAACGGCTTTATTAAAAGTATGAATGTACTTCAACAAACTGAATGGAAAATTAATACAAAGATTAAAGATATATTAAATCGTAATCGAACTAAAATCTTAGATCAGTATAAAGATTTTCCAAAGAAATATAAATCAAAGATAATAGAGTTTGATTTAACTATGGCACGATCAAAACTAATAGGTGACAAACCATTTTATCAATACACTGAAGCAGATTATAGAGGTAGAGTATATTATACAACACCTTTCTTAAACTTTCAAGGCAATGATATAGCACGAGGACAAATGCTTTTTGCTAAAGGAAAGTTGATGACTGAAGCAGGGTTAAGAAGATTAAAGATTCATATAGCATGTTGCTACAATGAAACTTATAGTAAAAATAATCTTCCTAACTGGTTAACAACTAACTATCTTCCTTACTTACAAGATGAAGAGTTAGATGATATATCTGTAGATAAGATGACGTTAGAAGATCGTGAAGGCTGGACTGATAATAATATTGAGATGCTAATGACGATGGCAGACAAAGAAATTATCGATCCTAATGCAGAAAAACCTATTAGTTTATTGGCGAGTGTCTTAGAAATTAAAGATGCTTTAGATAAAGAAGAATATATTACTTACCTTCCTATTCCAATTGATGGTTCTAATAATGGATGGCAACATCTATGCGCGATGTCTAAGGACAAAGAAGCTGGAGAGTTAGTTGGGATTGTACCGCAGGATATACAAAAAGATTTTTATGTACAGTGTGCTAAAGATTTAATCAAGAGAGTTCCTGATTGGTTTGAAGAAAGACAAATGCCTATGAAACATATACGTAAAGGTATAGCTAAACGTGGTTCAATGACTCGTGCGTACAGCGCAGGAGCACAGAAGATCGCAGAGAATATGTATCTTGACTGTCATGTAGAAGGGTACCTAGAGAAGTATAATATAACCGAAGAGGACTGTGAATTACTTGCTAAGCATTTAATCAAAGCAATAGATGAAGTTTGTGCAGGTCCATTACAAACTATGAAGTTCCTACAAAAGATAGCAGAAGCAGAGATAGCATCTGACTATGCTAAGTATACTAAACAAAAATCTATAAGATGGACAACACCCTCAGGGTTTCCTGTTATATATGAAGCATTCGTTGAGAATGAATTCAAAGAGAAAGCTATCATCAGCTGCAGTGAAAGAAAAGTTAAACCAATTTTAACTAAAGAAGACGGTACTAAAGAAGAAACAGATACTATAAGAATACAACATGTAGGTAAAGAACCCACAGATAAACCAAAGATAAGATCTTTTATGTCTGGAATCTCTCCTAACTTTGTGCATTCAATGGATGCTACACACATGTCTAAAGTTATAGCGGAATGGGACGGAGATTTTGGTGCTGTTCATGATTCTTTTAGTGTACATGCTTGTGATGTAGATGAACTATTATATCTTATTAAAAATAAATTTATAGAGATGTATAGCTACCCTAATTTCTTTGAAGTAATTGAAAGAATGATTGTAACAAACCCTGATAATTTTAACTACAACCAACCTGAGCTAGGAAGCTTAGATATTAGAGAGGTAAAAGATAGTGAATACTTCTTCGCGTAAGAAAGGAATACTACCTGTAAGATTAGGTTTACAACCTGATAACAAGACAGCATTAGAAGAGTTAGATATGGATGCAGCATTAGCTGATCGTATGACTGACCAACAACTTGACGAACTAATAATAGAAAATGAATACTTAAGAGTATTAGATTACTACACGAGTGAAGGTATGCCTGAGCAAGGCGCATCAGCAGCTAACAATTGGAAGAAGCAAGCTCTACAAAAAGTTCAAGAAACTAAATAAAAAATCCCCTAAGAATATCTTAATGATAATCTTAGGGGAATTTTTTTTATCTTAATCTATATTGTTAGTCATCTCAGAACCTATTTCTTTTCTTAGGGATTCTCTTCCTGCTTTAACAAGTGATCTTCCTTCTTTAATTCTGGTATCAATTTCTAAAGCACCTAATATTTCTTCCATAAATATAAGCATTTCTTTTCCTGTATATGATTTACTTTTAAATGGTTTGGTGCCTAATCTTTTTTGTATATTCTTTTCTAATTTAACTGCTGATTCCTGAGAAGCGTTAAATGTTTTTGTATTCCATTCTTCTAGTGTGTCTCCGGTAATATTTTTACCATCACCCCTTTCCCATTTATGTTCACCAGATCTTTGAAACATTCTAGTAAAAGTTTTTAATCCACCCTTTTTAAATCTATCATTCTTAGCAAGTAAGGATGCAATAGTTTTAAATTCAGATTCAGTATTAACTTTATTATCTACAAACAATTCATAAACAGTATCATCATTACGAAGTTGATTTAGTTTTTCTTTAACAGAACTATCATACCAATCAAATACTTTTTCTATAGCCTGCTCATTAATTATAGAATCTTTATGATGTTTGTTAGCAGCTTTTCTAGTTTCAAATAATGAACCTGAGTCAGTTAAAAATGCATCAAAAATCTGTAATACAAACGGATTAGTTGCACCAAAAGCTTTTGCTGTTTGCTTAATAGAATCCCATGACTTAGTAAAAACTTTAGTTACCATATTAGAATCGAACGCTTGAATTATAGCGGGCTGTGCTCTACCTACTGTATAACCTCCAAACTCTGGATCTTTACCTGCAACTTTTTTCATAGCAGAAGGATCTGTAACTGAGGTATAGTGTTGAACCTTTCTAATCCTAGCCCTCTCACCAACACCTAATGTGTATTCTGTTTGTCCATCTTTTACTGAAGTTAACCCTGAGATGGTAGATTTTAAACCAGTTGGTTGTGTTATTTGTAATAGAGTATTTGTTAATGGTGATGCAAAAGTAATAGACTTCATAAGCTTAGTCATCTGAAGAGTTTGAGGATCCATTGTTTCATAAATAGAATCTACTAGCATAGCATGTAAGAAATCAATTACTTTTTTATCTGATAACTTATACCTGTTTTTTATATCTTTAATCTTATCATTTAGAAATACAGTCTTATTTACATGTTGTCTTAATGAAAATATTTCTTGACCATATCCCATAGTCATAGGAGACTTCTTTAAAAAGTTTTCTCTATCACCTATAGCTAGCTCTAGTATTTCTTTATATGCTTGTATATTAGGTGATGATCCATCTTTACTATCGTAGCTTAAATTAGTAGCTGCTCTACCTAATGAATCAAGCTTCCTTCTCATTTCATCAGCCATAGCATCTCTTACATCTTTGTAATCACTAGACTCTAGCTTCTCTAAGAACGGTGTCTTCATTATTATACCAGATCTCTTAGCCATATTTATACTGCCTAATAAAGTAGCAAGAGTTGCAGGTCCATGTGTTTGACCATCTATTTCCCAAGCTTGAGTATCAATAAACTTAGTTTTAGTATCTCTTGCATTAACATAATCTGCTAACGCCATTAAATAATCTGCTTGATGTATAGCTTCTGTTTCAAATTTTGCAAGGTATGCTTTTAATCTTGGGCTAAGCGGATCACTTCCATATTTTTGAGCTATAGCTTTTTTAATTCTATTAAGGGTTCCTTTATCGGGAGAGTTCTTAAGTCCAGCAAGATATTGATTTGCTTCAGTAGTATTGAATCCTTGTATTGCATTCTTTAATTCATTTCCCCATTGTGCATACTGATTCCATTCACCAGTACCAGGATTTTCTTTAGCCAGCTTCTCTTGCTCTTTAAATATACGGATTCTTTCAGCGGTTGGTCTTCCCATACCATATTGCTTTTTAAAACTAGGTACTACTGGTTTATTTTCTCTATCAGTTATCTTAGGATCCTCAAACAAATGCTTTGACATTCCTTCCATCCAAATTTGTTCTAGCTTTGTATTAGTTCCTGGAGTCCACTGATATTTATTCCCTCCTCCTACTACATATCTAACTATTGGATGCGACTGGGGGTTGTATATGGTCTGCTGTGCATGCATTCTACCAGTCAATGCTTGTAATGCAAATGTTAAGTAGTTAGCTTTCTTAGTATACCTTCCTACTCCTTCTATAAGATTTACAAACTTTTCTCTTTCAAGTCTAAGAATAGTTTTAGGATTGTATTCCTTATAAGTTTTCTCAGCAATATCAATTGCGTATTGAGGTGCGCCCTCATTTACTAACCTATCATAAGTATCTTTTAAAGAAGCTTTCTCATTCATTAAATCTAAATACTTTTGCTGACCTATCTTAAAAATATTTGCATAATTTGTATCACCATTAGGCCCTGGTACATAAGCTTCTGTCATATCAGGTTGCTGTTTAACAGTACCTGCATTTGATAGTGCTAACATCGCTAAGTAAGTAGCAACCTTTTCTCTTCGAGGATCATTAACAAAAGCAACCTCATTCATATTTTTAGTAGCTTCTATATGCTGTGAAGTATCACCTAAATCTTTTGAGAGTCTTGTTGTTATATCTCTAGTATATTGTGTAGCTTCCCCTACTACTTTTCCATCAGGAGATGCAGCGGCCAGCGGCATTACTTCTTTAGTATTAAATAAACCACTAAACACACGATACATATTTTCAAATGTCTTAGCTCCTAACTCTGTAGGTCTAAACACAACTCTACCTTCTGTATTATTACCTTCTACTATCATATCAGAATTAACTTCAGCGTAAAGTGTCTTAGCTACATCCCCTATTTGTGTGAATACTTCAGGACTAATGTTACCTATTTGATTTACATAATCTGCAGTGTCAGGCATACCTCTTTGAAGTGCTTGAGTTCTTTTCCACTCTTGATATATACCTCTTCCTAATTGTTGAACACCTTGTGCTTTCTTAAATTCTTTTTGATTAGCCTGCTGTTGAGGATCTGCATCCATTATATCGGCTACCTCTTCAGTAGTATCTGTAGTAAACATGCTGTCAACAAAATGTTCTTCTGTAAGTACACCCATTATTCCAAATAATTCTGGGTTAACTACAAAAGTACCCTTCTCATTTAAAGTTCCTGCATCGAGCACATCATAAAATATATTTTTATTTCCTACTGATATATTAGGATTGTCTTTGTATAAAGGTTTTGTTGCATCTTCAGCTATAGCTGCTTTAAAATCACCTGTTTCAAGAAAAGTTTTCTTTTGAGTAGCAGTTATTTTAGTTCCTCCTACTCCACCAGCTCCTGCTAAGACAGCCATTTTACCAGCTCTTTGAAGTACTGCTGCAAAAGGAGATTCATTTTCATTAATAGTTCGTACAAAATTCTTATTTGCTAAATCGTATGCGCCTCTTAAAGTTGTTATATCAGTATCAAATCTTTCTCCAAACTGTTGTACTCTAGTTGGTACCCTTGCTCTTTCTTCTGATTCAATTTGAAGAGGATCCATTTCTAGTTGTCTTTCTTCTAAATCTGTAGGAGGCTGTGCCATTATATCTGCAAGTTGTTCAGGAGCAGCTGGTTGTTCTTGCATAAACGGCTGAGCAGGTGGCACATTTATTGCTGCTGTATCTTTATCTTTTAACTCTTGTGTATCATCTACTGTCCATAGCTTATGTTTAGATGCTAGGTTTTTAACAAGAGTATCTACAGGAGTATCAATCATTCCTGGTTTTTGTGTGATATTAAATTTTGCCATTAGGCATTCTCCTTATTCAACTAATGCAGCTCCAGCAGCTGCTAGCTTTCTATTAAATATATTAAACGGACCTATAAGAGGTGTAGTCTTTGCTATCTTATACAAACCTGGTTCTACATTTCCTGAAGCAACTTGACCTAAACCTGTTATAGCTCTTGATATATTAGATATAGGAGGAGCTTCACCTGATATAGTATCAAACAATCCTTCTATCATATTACTAGAAGATGTTTCATAGATAGGAAAGAAAAAGTTAAGTGGTCTTTCAGCAACACCAATCATACCTGAAGATCCTATTCCTCTCTGTAGTTTCTCCATACGATCTAAGTAAGGTGTGCCTGTACCATACTTTAATAAATCTTTTAAATGCTGTGTAACAAATCCTAACATAATCATTGTTGTCATGATGGCAAATGCATTATACTTTAATTTTGGTGTACCACGTTTAATATAGTCACCCCATAATCTAGGTATTTGATTTGCCGTAAAGGTTGCAATAAAACCTTGGAACTGTGTGAACAAAGCTAGGTGTGGGTTCTGATAAAACAACGGTCTATTTGAAGTACCTGGTAATGCTATAGCTTCATTAACAAAATTGTATTCAGCTTGTCTAAGTATATCATCTAGTCTTGGACCTGCTTTTCTTAAATCATTTAAGTGTTGTTCTCTTGATTTACCTGATGGTGTAGTTAAAGGTAAATTATCTATAGCTAATAACTCAGTAACATTAATACCTAAGTTTCTTAATTGTTCTTCAGATTCTTGCTCTTCATTAGTTTGTCCATCACCTCTAAGCCTACCTTCTTTTATGATAGCTAAGTGATCCATAATAAAATCATCTGCAATAGAAGCTCTTACATTACGTGTATAGTCTGTCCATTGTTGTAAGCCTATAACCCTAAAGTATTTATCTAATAAATAACGAGAAGCAAAAGTATTCTCTGTAGCACCTGTAGTTTGAGCAGCACCTACATCCCAATCAAAATACCCTAATCTTTTTAAACGTGCTTGTCTCTCTTCTTTTTTAAGTTGTCTTTTAGTATTTGTTGCAAGTAGAGTAGGATTAGTTATTGTTACCCAAGCTGCTTCTGCAAATTCTTTACCTGCATTTTTTAAAACATCTTGTATTTGTTCAGGACTTAGAGCTCGCATTGTCATCATAAATTCTACAAGAGAAGATATAGTAGCAAGAGGTAAGCCTGCAAGCGTAGTCCATACTAATATATTCTTTTGTATGTTTGCAATAGTTGTATTCTCTATACGCTTATAGTTACCTGACTCTGCATTAAGATAGTCTTGAAAGAAAGCTGCCAACCTGTTTGCTCGTTCTCTAGTTATCTCGCCTTTCTCTATAGCTTGTGTGAGTACTTCATTAATAATTTCTCCATTATCACCTACAAATTTTTGATAAGTAGTATATCTTGCAGCTGACTTAGAAGCATTAGATAAATTTATAAACAAATCTTTTTCTAAAAACTTATCAAAAGCTAATTCTTTTTTATTATTTAGTTTGCTATCTAACCCTAACGTTCTGCTTTTATGAGAGCTCGGTATGTGTGTACCTCTACCAATATTAAAATCAACTAATGAGTTATCATCTAAAATATCATTGTTTTCTAATATCGCATCGGTTAATTTAGTTGCTTCATCATTACTAAAATTATATTGCTCTTCTAAAGTTTTAATAAACTCAGCTTTATTTTTTTCAATAGCAACTTTATCTAATGACTTATACTTACCTAAATAGTTTTTAATATAACCTGGTTTAAATTCTTTACCTGTTTTAGTACCATCCGGAAAGTATTCTCTAGCTGCTCGCTGATCATTATAATGTTTATCTCCTAGCGTTTGCATTTCTTTTGTCATAACTCTTAAGAAAATGCTATGCTCTTTAAATTCATCTGGTAGATTATCCCAGTTAATTTTACTACGATCTTTATCTTTTACAAAGTTTGAATAAAATTTATATACTACATTAGAAATATCTTTTTGATCAATAGATCTTTGTTGTAAAAACTCAGCTGCTTTTGCAGGAGACATGACAGTATCTCTGTACATTGATAATTCCGCTTGCTTAGTTTCTTCAAAGTTTCTACCTGGATGAACCCTATGTAAGAATGCACCATAAAAAGATCCTAGCTGTCGTATAGTAGGTGAAGACTTAGCATCATCCCATATAGCATGACCAACAGATGCTCTCCATAATACAGGAAATTCTTTAGCAGCTGACTTTAGTTTTTCCCAAATATCTTTATCGCTTGCAGTTTTTCTTCCGGCTTCTTCTTTTTCTTGGAAGGAATCGCTAGCAGTAATTTCACCATAAACTATTTCTTTTTCTTTAATCTTTTCCTTTCTTTTTTTTGCAGCTTTACCAAAGTCATTTAAATAATCTTTAATATTTGGTGGCTTTACATACTCTGTAACTATGCCATCCTTATTTATTACATTGTACTTAGCCTCTTCTTCCCTAGCCCACTTACCTTCTTTTGATAATCTTTTATCTTCTCTAGGTGCTATCCTAACATTAACATCTGCCCATGCACCTGCATCATACGCTGCTCCTGGCACTGCAAATCCAGAACCTAAAGTTCCTCCAGCTACGAAAGCATTCACTAATCTTTCATGTAACTCAACTGCATTAAAAGGTTTATCACTACCATAAACTGATGCCATGTATTGTGTAAGTTCTTGTCCTAGCTCTGTGGTTGATTCAATACCAAAGCCTTGAGCAGATCTTGCAGCAAATGATCGTAATAAATTACCATAAGTTAATTGTTCTTTTGCAACTTGCGCCGCACTTCCTAATAGTTTAGCAGATTCCATACGAGTCATCTTTGAAATAGCAGCCTTTGCTACTGTATCATTGACTCCCTTTTTCTTCATGTAAGCTTCAACCATTTTCTTTCTGAATTCAGGTTTAAGTAGAGTGCCTTTCATTCCACCCATCAATGCTTTAATACCAAGCCTATCCAATACAGTCATAGTAACACCAGAAGCAACAGCTAATGTAGCACTCTTATCATCACCTTCCATTTCATTATACGTCATTCCAGAAAACATACCTACAGGAGCTAACATACTTACTCCTCCTGTCATAGGAGCAGCTACTGTTCCTGCAAAAGTAACCCCCATATAAGGAAGAGAAATGGCTGCCATGTTTCCTATGTATTCAAAGAATCCACCGATACCTTCTACATCCCATTCATTAGATAGCACATTACCATCAGCATCTAATACAGGTTTAAGTATACTCATTTTTAATTCAGGCTTTGATCTCATATAATCTTGTTGTCTTTTAATACCGGCTTCACCAATTTCTTCTACCCAATTAAAACCAGACTCTTCTCCAATCATATCAACAACACCAAACATTCCTTCAATAGCACCTGCTAAACCTGTATCAAAGCCATCAGCCCAAGGATGAAGAGATTTGTTTTGTAGTGTTCTATCACTATGCCTGTTTAAAACCATTACATCTGAATATTCACTGGCCATTTTCTTTCTAAAAACAAACTCAGCTATTGATTCTCCAGGCTGTCGTGGTGCATTAAGTCCAGCAAGTTGTTGTTCATCAAGTGCAACCTTTGCAAACTGTGTATCATACCATTGTTCTTTATCAGCAACTTGTTCTAAAGTAAATTGTGCTTGTTCAAATGCATCTAATGGTTCATTTGAAAATACATTAAGTGCTTCTGATTTCTTAGCTGCTCCCCATTCAGCAGCTTGTATTTCTTCTTGCGAACTGTACTTACCTAATTTATTTATACCGTATCGGCTTAAAGTTTCTACAAAATCTCTGCCTTCATCGTCAGTTATTCTTACTAACTGTCGAGTACCGGTTGCATCCATCTTAGGAGAGCCATTCGGATTTGTAAGTTTATGTATGTTATTATAATTAAACTGCTTAGCTAAACTTTCTATTTGTCGTGTTGCTTCTAATCCACCTGGACCTCCAGGATCAAGCTCACCTTGATTAGTAAGATGCATAATCTCAGGTGCACTTAGCCCTTCTATTCTAAGAAGATTACCTTTATCATCTACTAGAGTATCACCATCAATAAACTTATGGCCTTCTCCAGATATATCTTTTGGTGTTTCTAAACCTGATATATCAATATCAAACATTGCCATATAAAACTCCTATTTAATCTTAGCCATACTTTCTATTTTCTGTTTCAACATTGTTTCTGCAAACAATGCAAATGGTGGAAGATTATTTTGTTTACCTAAAGGTGTAAAGGTTTTTGACCAAGGCTTACCAGTCTTTGGATCATTTGTTTTCCATACTCTAGCAGCTTCATTCCAGAATCTATTAGTATCTCCTCCCATAGCATTTGAAATTCTGTTATTTAAATCTACAAGAAGGCTAGGTTCCATAGTAATTGTTTCACCATCAACAACAGCAGTTGATATTCTTGGTATAGGATTACCCTCAGCATCTTTAAAACTATCCAGCCTTTGTTTGATAGTAGCTTCTTCTAAGTAAGGTACTAATGAACTTATCTTAACCTTTGGATTTGCTTTAGCAGCATTAATCGCCATTGTATAAGCTTGCTTTAATCCTGAGTCCATTTCCCAAATACTAAATCCATTCTCTTCAGCCCATCTTGCTACAGCTCCTGCTTCGTTATTTGGTAAAATACTTGTATAATAATCATTTACCATTGCACCTGAACCAGATTGTCTTCTGCTATGAGCATCAAACTGATCACTATCTTTTAGTTCTTTAAGCACCTTAGCAGCTCTTACAGTACCTTTAGCAATATTTTCCTTATACTCATCAGTACCTTTTACATCAGAACCGTCTTGTACCCATCCTTTTCCAACTATAGCTTTTAAACTTCCACCTGCTTTATCCCAAGAGTAATAAGAAATATCATCACCTTGTGCATTCTTCTTCTTAAACTTATAAGCCATTCTCTTTTGGCCTGCTGCATTGTAGTGTGCCTTCTCTTCACCTGTCGGTCTAGCTGTTGCACCAATTGGTATAAGTACAGAAGGATCTCCTGTTCTTTTATATTCAGCAAGAGATTCTTTTTCATACTTACCAGCGTTAGCTTTAATAAACTTATCCATTGCAAGATTCTTTGCATCAACTCTTGTAAGATATTTCTTAGCAACAAAACCAATTGTACTGTTATGATCATAGCCTAATGCTCTTGATGCTAGATAAATAGCAACACCTCTTCCAAGTTCTTTACTGTCTATAAGATCTCCGAATAAAAAGTTGAGCATACCTTTAACTTGTTTAAACTTAGGATCTTTTGTATTGGTATTATCAGCTACAGCTTTCTTACCATCGTCAGTATTTAAAGCATCTTGTTGAGCGTTAGCTGCTTCCTCACTTATCCTTTGTGATGCTTCTGCTAATCTATTTGCAACATCGTCTGAGGTAGTTGTAGCTTCTTTAGCTGCTTCAGCATCAAGTGCTGCTTGTTTTTTTACTATCTCCTCTTCAAGTAACTTTTTATATTCTTCAGTTATATTAGAATCATTAAGCCTAGACTTTAGCTCATCAATTGTAGCTTGCTCATCTGCAAGTATCTTACGAGCTGCAACATCTTTAATCCACTGAGGATCTCCTCCAAATTGTGGAGCAACATCTCTATAAGTATTAAGCATGTTGTTTCCAAATTTCGCAGCATCTAATTTCTCTTTTGCTATTTTTACATATGCTTGCTTTGCGTCAAAGTCAGGATCATCTCGGTTAGATAGCATAGCAGTGTTCATTGCATCTTGATATGCTGCTTCTAGCTCTGCTATATTTCCTAGCTCAAGACTTTCTGCTACCATATCAGCACTAGCTTCTGCCATTGTCGGAACAAATCCGCTGGGTCGATAGTCTTCTCTACCATCTCCAACTGTAATTTGTTCTTCTGGCATTGTAAGAATTAAAGGAGCTCTATCTTCTTCATCTGCTCCAAGCCCTCCTGTGTAAGGACCAGGTTGTATATCATTAAAAGTATCTATATCTGGAAGTTCAGGAGCAGCAAAAGTATTACTTCCTCCACCCATATCTGTTCTAGTTGCACTATCATTTTGTGCACCTAAATAACTGTTCTTAAAAATATCCTCTATCTTTCTTTTATCATATATCTCAGTGGCCTTCTCTAGTTCTTCTTCATTAGGTATATCATAAGGCGTACCACCAATCTGAGGGACAGATGAATTAACAGATGGCATTGGTTCATAACCATAATCAAATCCTGAAGAATAAGTATTATCAAAAGGATTCCATGAATTACCATAATCATGCTGTAAGTTTTTTAGCATCTCTTCTTCATATGTTCCTAGGCCTCTTCCTTGCTTTGCATATATAGGACCACCCTTATTTTTAAAATCGTATTCATTTGAAGGATCAAGAGGAATCTTATGAGGCTTAGGTCTAGAGAGCGGCATTTCTAGAATAGGCATCTCAGTATAAGGTACTCCACCTACTTCATTTATATCCGCGACAGCAACATCTTCTGGCACATTGTCATTAGTATTGCTACCCCTAAGAAAATCGAGCACACTATCCCATCTGCTTCCAGATTGACTGGGATTATTAGTAGGTAGCTCACCTCCTATTAAAGACGTATCATAATGCCAATTACCTTCATCATCTTGAACACCTGGATTATTTTTACCAAGTAAATATTTAAAGGGTGAAGGCATTCCAAATCCAGGTTTAAACATACCACTTTCAATACTCTTACTCATTTCATCTATAGATCCAGTTCTCTGTTCTAGGCGTGGTTTACTAGCATTTAAATAATTTGTTGTAATTAAATTACCTATTTCATGAGGAGACATATCAGATGCAAAAGCTTTTTGTAATTCCTCTGCTCTTCCTTGACCTATCCAATAGCCTGACCCATCATGATGTGGAACACCACCAGCTTTTGTAATACCTTCCATAAAGAAATCAATTTGATTTTTCGTATTATCTCTATTATCTCTATTATTTTCAAGACCTTTTGATTCTAGCCACTCATCATATCGAGTACCAACAGCAATATTTCCTTGTAAATCATTTTGAAATAAACCTTCAGATACTCCAGGCTTTGCACCTTCACTTGACCATGCATCTTTTTGACCATACTGTATACTAGGATCAAATGAACCTGCAGATTCATGACCTATCTGTCCCATAATTGCAGCTATAGCATTATCTTTTAACTTATAGTTATATTTTAAATAATTATAAATGTCTTCTTGCCTTTTATTTATTACTTTAGCTTTTGCTTCAGAGATATAATCAGCATTAAATTCTTTAGGCTTCAATATAGGAACTGCTACTCCTGCATCTGCATAAACAGGAGGAGCCTGATCAGGATTCATATCTCCATCTTGTACATCTCTACCTGCATCATTCATCTTCTTAATCTGTGGACCATACATATCAACAGCTTCTTTATTAACTACAAATTCCCCAGGAGTTAGCCAAGCCGGTACAGTATCAGATCCTTTAGGTTCTCCTGGATGATTATCAGCTAACCCTCCAACAGCTTCATACTGAGGCATCATGGAAGCCATAGGAGGAACTTGCAGCTGCCCGTCAGTAGTTGTTATTTCTAATGATCTCATATTTCCGTATCGATCTTTTTCAGTAGTCTTATACTTCATACTAAACTCCTAGTTCTTGTATTCAATAGTTTCTTTCTTTTCTATCTTAACAGACTTATTATTTGAGAGTGGTCCAGCCATCATTCCACCATGTTCTTTGTGTTGTACATTGCCACCTTTATTAAAAGGAACACCTTCTATTGGTTCAATATCTATAAGATCATCTTCATAATCAGGACCTCTATAGCCGTCCCAATCTACAAAGTCTTCATAGTCAGGACCTCTATGGCCGTCCCAAACAGATCCACCGCTTTGTTTATGCTGTGCACTTCCATATTTATTTTGTAATATAGCTTCTAGTTCTATTAATCTTGGATGATTGGGTGTTATTATACCTGAGTTCATATCATCATATAAATGTGACCACTCTACCCATATAGGATCACTATCATAATCTGGGGTTCCTCCCCCATCTGCTTTATACTGTGGGGATAGAGGACCTACACTGCCACCTTGATTAAACAAACCAAACTTTTTTGCTAACATTATACCACCTAGTCCTAATCCTATAGGTCCAAGAGCACCTAAGCCAGCCATCGCACTAGAGCCAGCAC
>TARA_R110000765_G_scaffold313788_1_pt1 | contig 18916 bp, 14 predicted proteins | sample TARA_R110000765 | Tara Oceans TARA_R110000765 (sample SAMEA4398168) | marine metagenome | biome: Polar Biome; feature: [MES] marine water layer (ENVO:01000295) within the mesopelagic zone...; material: water (ENVO:00002006), including particulate matter (ENVO:01000060) such... | reverse complement strand
CCCGGTACCATTATATATTAATGTTCCGTCCGTATGTAGTACCCTTTGATATGTATCCTGGATATTTGAACCAGATAAATTTGGTAAATTGGGCATATATTATAACTCCTTATTTACGTTTTTCAAGAACCTTGATAACCTTCTCAATTACCGGAGATCTCTGTACCTCTGTAATATCGTTATCTGTAATATACTCTCCAATAATGTTATTGAGTTTATCTTTTTTCACTGTAAGGTTACGTAGATTAATATTCTCTCTAATAAGTAACTTAACAATATTAATTACATGCTCTCTTTCACTTGTTGTAACAACTGCTTCATTCATAACTTTCACTTGCATTTTTGACTTACCTGTGGATTCAATAATAGGGGTAGATTGTGATTTAATTTCCACTGTTACCTTTTTCGAGGTATCTACTTCAAACTTACTCTCCCATGGAGTAAAAAATGTATCTTCTGCGATAACTTCTAATCTTATATTACCGTTTGTTTTTTCATCTAGAAGGCCTTTTAATCGTCGTACCGGTATCGATACTTTTCCATTGTTATTTACCTTACCTTCGAATAATAAACTAAAATTCTCAGCTTCTACAACTAACCTTGCTTTTGACTTAGATGGGGAAGCTCCTTCTAGCTTTATAACAGCTTCAAAGTTTTCTATTTTATCAGTGTATAATTTGTACATTTCTCTTTATCTCCTCGGCGATTAAATTAACATCATCCGCATATGCTTTTATATTTTTTACTTGCTTCTTTTCATCGTAAACTTTAATACCTTTAAACTCCATGATCAATCTAATGAATTTTTTCTTCTCTTCAGTAGGTAGCTCTTGCAGTTTTCTGGGTACAGCGTCTCCCGTTCCTCCGAGTTGTTCAACGAAGTTCCATAAGTGTGGGTTAATGTCCCACTTAAAGTCTGCTTTATCCCAAGTTATTTTAGCCATATATAAATATCATCCTAAACTCTTTTAAGGTATATTGTTAATATAAGAATAATTTCTCTATTATCCAACTTTTATACTATTAGTCTGGACTAATCGTCCAAGTAGTTCTACTACCTGGTTGTGATATTACTAAATTATTAGATCTATCCAGTGCAAATGTAAAGCTTGATAAATTGGTAGCTGTAGCTGCATTTCCTGTTGTGGATTGATTAAGAGTTGGAAATGTGCAATTACTCATATCACCTATAGTTGGTGTTGTTAGTGTTTTATTAGTCAACGTTTGAGTAGCGGTTTTTTGAACTATATCATCATTTGTAATACTAGCTATCTTAGTTGCAGTAGCTGCATTACCTGCCGTTGCTTGATTACCAGCGATGTTAACGCCCGGTAAATTAATATTTGCTGTTCCATTGAATGAAACACCACCTATTGTTCTAGCAGTGGTTAGTTGAGTAGCTCTTTGATCTTTTTCAGAAGCTTCACGAGACAATTTTAATAGCGCTTCCTTTCCAGATCGAGCGTTACGTGGATCAACATCTTGCTTTGCGTCTCTAATATCAAATGCAGAAGCAGGATCTTTGGTACCTACCCCAATATTACCACTTGATGAAACATAGAAAGCTATTCTATCGTTATTTGTTCCAACGGATTGTGATGGAATTCTAAATTGAATGCTTTCACCATCGTCGGGATCTATTTCCCATCGACCAATTTCAGCTGCATATTCAACTCTTCCATTTTTTGCATCTACAATTGTAGTTGATCCTGAATAAAATCTTATCATTTTTTATTACCCTTTAATTCTTTAATTTCAGATTGTAAATCTCTAATCTGTTCTTGCAGATCTTGCACACTCTGTACAAGAAGTGGAGTTAGTTTAGCGTAACTCATAGTCCATATATCACCCTCTGTACCTGCATCTTCAGGTAGCGGTTTATGTACACCTACTGGGTAGTGTTTGTAAACATCTTGAGCAATAAACCCTGTTGTATTTGCTGACATTTCAGGATCACTGGAATAATCCACAACATCCAGTTTCATGAGTGTATCTAACCCGTATTGAGTTTTAGCAACATTATGTTTGTAACGGCCATCTGAGAAGGAGTGGAATTCAACACCTCTTGTGGCTTCTCCTAAACCTCGTATCCCTCCTTGTATGTAGGTGTAGTTTACATTATCACTCTTAAGGTTATCAAATCTATGAAAAAACCTTTGGGTTGCAATACCTGTTGATGTTCCACCGAGCCTGAGAAGAATACCGTGAGCATCATTAGCAGCTCCGGGATCAAATTCATTAGTAAATTTACTAATAAAATGTTGTTCCGTAGCTACTGGAGCAACTACGTGTAGTATGAAACTGTATGTTGTAGTTCCAATTGCTATCTGTGTATCAGCTTGTACTTTGTTTAACTCTGATATGTTGTGTACCATTGTACCACCATTTTGAAATTCAAAATCTGGTACACTAACAATACTGGCACCTTGATGTATTTTAAAATGGTTATCTGTGGCATCTATACCCATAACCCAATCTATACCACCACCCTCTTCAAAATGTATGAAAGTGTCTGCACCAGTACCGGTGTTATCATTATGCAGATACAAACATTCTGTACCAGTACCGGACTCGTCTATAATGATCTGCAATTGATTACGTACAACTTTCGGTGCGTTTGCTGAGTCGGTTGAATTAAGTATTACTGTTTTATCGTTTACTTTACCGAACACGTAACTTTCACCGTTTGTTAATGCTATATTTGCCATAATTTTTCTCTTTTATTCTTTATTATTTTGTCATATCGGCCAAACTGGGTGCAACCTCATCATTATCAAACAGAACATCTGCGGTATTAATTATTATCTGAGCACTCGCTAACTGCCCTGCTGCTTGTAATGGAAGTACAATATCAAATATAGGTTTAATTGCTTGTTGACCTACGTTATAAGGTGCTACATTTAACTGCATGTTCATAACTATATCACCACCAGCTGATCCATCAAAAACTAAATCAACACCAGTATTTCCATTATCTGCAAAATAAGATCCTGAATTAGCTGCTGTTACTGTTACTATCTTTTCTGAGAAGTTTGTTGCAGCAACAAATCCAGTATTACTAACTTGGAACCCAGGGTTACTATACCCACCCAATGTTACTGTACCAGCGTCTAGATCTATATTTGATCCAGACCCTGCCGCCCAGTTTGTGGACACAATTTGACCTGTGGTAACAGTACTACCATCGATTACTGTTGATTTTTGACCAGGTGCTGTAACTTGTATGTTACTTATTTCCATTGTGTTGGTATTTTTAAGTGCAAATATACCTACATCTAAATCATCATGATCTTGTGTGTGTGGTGCACCTGCTACAGTTACATCACCTACGGATCCTGAAAGGTTTGGATATTTGAATATTTGATACCGTGCGCTTTTATTCGTATCATTTAGTGGTGTTATAATACACCTATATTTAGAGCCGGCAGCAACACTATTAGTAGATACAGCGCCCATGGATGCAGATCCCTGGAAAATAGAAATATCGTTAGTTGTAAAATATAAAGCATGTGCTGTATTTTTGTATGAACTGTCAGGTTGAGAGTTTGTCGATGCAGATATTACTGCTCCCCATCCAATCATCATTCTAGGTGCACTTGCATCACCTGTTATATCTCTAGGTACAACATCAAAAACTAGACTGTGATCATCGCTGCGGTGGAATCGTTGTTTACTTCGTAATTCTCCATTCCAGGATGTATTATTAGATGAAGATACCATTAATACACCATTCTTTACTTGATGTCTCGTTGTTAAAGTTTGATACCACTGTGACCCTGATACTTCACCATCAGGAACTAATTTCGTTGCTGCTACAATTGATCCAGATACTCCACCGAAGTTTTCAAGCATCGTTTCACCAGTAGGGTCTGTTATCTCTACTTTACCCTTGAAGTATCCATTACCCGTATATATTCCAAACCCTGTTACTCCATCTGTGAATGATGTATCATTAATACCAGATAAATCTCCTAACCTAGTTTTAAGTGATAGATCATAAATACCTGTACCTGTTCGCTCTACTATATCCATATAAGGTGTTGTTTGATCGTTTGGATTAGCGTTTAATCTGATATACCCTGTACCTACCTTTCCTGTCGATACAATTACCTGTGAACCTGAGTATGATTGTGCACTGCCAGGAGCTTCACCTAGTGATTGAGATACACTTGTTACTGTTGTACCTGTTCCATACCCTCTAGTCACCATTAAGTTACCAGCAAAATTTATTTCACTTGATGCGTTTTGTCGTGATGATGAGTTTACAAAAACATATTCAGTAGCAAATCCAGTGGAACTCATCTTCTTCATCGAGAGTATCTCACCTTGTGTAAACCCTGAAACATTAACTACAGACATTGTTGTATCTGTTAATGTATATTCACCACCCTGGCTTGTTTGACCTGTTATGACAGAGCCTGTCAGTGCTGTTGAATTTGCTACATATAACTGACCACCTACTGCATTTACTGTTTCTTTCTCAAATACTGCTGTAGAAAGAGTTCCTCTTATTCTTGCATTTTCAACTTCTAAAAATCCACCACTTGCAGCAGATAGTGTAAATCCAGATAAGCTGCTTATATAATCACTACTTTGTATTGAACCCTCTTTATTTATAATTAAGTTACCACCTGTTAATTTATCACTTGCTAAAGTCCATCCAGCTAATTCACCGGATGTTGCTTTTAACGCTCCAGCTTTTGTTACACTAAATGGTGCACTTCCAAATGTTGCATGGCCTAGTTGTATACCATCGTCTGCATCTGCAATAAATATGGTATTACCAGATCCTAAGGTTAAACGTTTATCGGCTGTATTAAGTATAAAATTAGTAGCTGTTAAATTATCTGAACCGATTGCAAAACCACCTATTGTACCACCTGCTGTAGCTGTAATTTGCCCTTGCATTACAACTTCACCCGCTTCGTTTAATTCAAAGTTAGAAGATGATATTGCTAGAGTACCATCCCCGGAACCTGAGATAAATGCTGCATCTGATCCTAAGAAAAATTTGTCTGTTTTAATATCTAGTGATGATGTTTGATTACCATCTGTATCTGTTTGAAATCTTAAGTAACTTCCACTATGAGCAATTGCCTCAATACCTACACCATAATATTGTGTTTTTTGAGATGCGTATGCGAGTGACTTTGATATTTGCATTGATCCAGACCAGATCATAAATCCTGACCCTGTGGCTGCACTTCCTGTAGCGTGATCGAATCCTCCGTAATCTATAGTTCTAATATTAGCCATACTTTTCCTTAACCTATCTAAACCCTTCCATTATTATTCCATTACCAATACTTACAGAGCCAGATAAGACATTATTATTACCACTTATATATGTATTACTTCCTACAAAATCTAACGACTGTGTTGTTAATGTTATGTTAGCAATTTGACCCTGTGTATTATAAAACTCAAATTTAAAATCTAACACATCGTCTGCTTGAGGTGTTTGTATTGGGAACTCTAAGAACGTATGATTAGGTGTAAATCCATAATCATTAGCCCCTTCAAGTGATACATCTGAAAAATACCACTTACCTCTAGTAACAGCAAATATTATATGTGCATCTGTATCTAGTGTAGGTGTGTATGATACTTCTAACAATCTTTCATCTATTCCAGGTAGTGAGTTAGGATTTAATGACTGCACAAAATTACTTGAAAATCCTGCAGGTAGGGCTATGCTAGAATTTATACTAGCATCACGTGAAGGTATTCCATTAATAGCTGGAGCGTTGATAGGTCCAGCTGATAATATTTGACTAGTTAATCCTACAAATTGTGATACGTTTGTTACATACTGTGGAGCTGCATTACTTGTTTCTAGCGTTACTAACTTATGCCCTATGTTACGTGGATCTGTAGCTCCTATACCACTCCCAGATATGTACACATCTATATAAGATGACTTTACTTGATCAATAGTATCTGCTTCCGCTGTAACTTTAAATTTTAACTGATACTCGTTATCTTTATATATTTCAACACCTGTCTTAGTAGCTACCTTTAAGAAAGGGTCAGTACTCGTTGGTATGGCTGGGTAATTTGTTGATGCAGATAATTGCGTACTACCAGATATTAACAGTGAAGATATCATTTGTGAATCATCATGCTTACAGTGTGTAACAGCTCCAGGTTGATTTACTGATTCAGACACCCAAAAGGTATCTATAATTTCTTGACTCTTATAATCACCCATTCTATCATATGCTAGCGATGATCCAACATTTATCAATAAATCCCTCTCTTGTAAAATTTCATGACTTGCTTGAGTGTAATTTGCAAATCCGTGACTTTTCATTAATGTTTTTATAGAGTGAACTTTACCAACTATTGGGTCAATATTTTTTAATGTTACACTTGCAAAAGATTGTGAGTTAGTAGAGCCTGCTGCATAAATAGCATCTTGCTGAAATTCTATATTATAATTTGATACAGGTCCAAATGATGTTACAGGGTATGCAGAATTTACTGTACCCCCTGTTCCAGCAGGAGATGCATTACCTGGCCGGAAATTGGTTACAAACGTTGATTGAACACTAAGTACATAAGGGTCAACTTTTATAGTTGTATTATTTATTACTTGTGATATATATGATGAATATGATAAATTTTCTCCATCTTGTAAAAAGTATCCAGACGGTAATGTGAAGCCTGTATCAGTTATGTTTAACAATCCACCGGCGTGTGATGCGGAAAAATTAGCTCCTGCAATAGTTATTGTTGCATCTCCAAAACCACTATATATATATGTTAGTTGGCCTTTATTTGTTTGATTTGCTATTGATGATCCTGCTATGTATGTTTGTGTTAAATACTCTCTCTCGTATTCGAATACTTTAACACCAGGTACAGTTTGAAATATTATCGGTGTACTATTTACTTCATCAGGTTTAATTATCACTTCACGCGTCCACCGGATATTATATCGACCTCTCCAGTTTGCTGGAATAATACGACCTCCTGGCCTTTGGGTAGCTACTCCCATTATCTCTATCTTACCTAACCCCGGAGGTGTTTCTGGATATATCCAAACTCCTATAACTACTCTACCTGTTGAATCTACAAAATTATTTACATGGTGGTATATTGGATTGCCGTTAATATCTGTAACTTGTATAAGAATTTCAGTACCTGGTTGTAATACTTCATTATTACCATATATCTTAAACATATTTTTACCTGATGTTAGTTCACTAGGAATGTCATCTGGTCTAAAGTATGTTGAGTCAAACTGTGTTTGATTTATTAAAACAGTTTGATTAAACTCAGGTCGTAGTGTTCCTACACGGCGTTGTAGCATTAATGTTCTCCAATATATCCACCCACTTCATGCGGGTATCATATATAAATATCATAAAGTTAATAAATAACGTTACTTACACTACCTGTTCTGCTAATTTCTATTGTACCATCTACCATATCACGCATTATATCAATATGTGATATTATTAGTATAAAGTCAAATTGTAATTTTAAATAATCAAATAGCATAGCAATAGAGTTTATATTATTAGTATCTAGGTTACCAAACCCTTCATCAATAGCAAGGAACGTTGGTCGTGGTAAGCTTGATATATTAATTAATGCAACTCTAATAGCTAATGAAGATACAAACTTCTCCATACCAGATGTCATCTCTAGCGGCCATTGGTTATCATCCCCGTACTTAATATACGTTAATATATTCTTACCATCAACATCAAACAGCAGTTGGAAATCAACAATCTGAGATAGTATATTATTTATCTCTTCCTCTATATATGGTAATGTATCAGATATTATTTCATAAGGTATCCCGTCACGTTGAATAGCATCTAAGTAATACTCATATGCTTTTAATTTTGTTTCAAGTGTATGCGCTTTTTTAATCTGATTGTTAATATTTTTAAGTTCTGATTTAAGGACCTTTATATCACTATAACATAATTGACACTTACTATCAATACTACTTAACTCATGCTTAAGAGTGTTTTCATCTATAGATAATTTATCAATCTTATTATTTATTTTTTTATTATCTTCGATCGCTTTTATATTATCGTGGTATTTTTTTATTTTCTTATTTACATCTTTAACAGTATGCTCAAGACCGGTACGCTTATCTTTAGCTTGATAGTATGCTATTCTACCAACATTACGCTCCTGCTGTATTGTATTTAGTAGTCCTTGAATTTGTTGAATTTTATTATAATCATCTACTACACCGCTTACACTCTCGATATAATCTGTACACCCTTCAAGTTCCTGTAATACTTCATTAACTTTAATTTTATCTTGTTCTAATGCAGCACTTGTTAATGCAGCCATTTCGATATATTCACTCTCACGTTTCTTACAAAAGTCGCAGTTAGGATCAAAATCACTCTTTGTCTCTAACTTATCTAACTTATGCTTAACCTCAAGCTTAAGACGCTCACGTGTATTTTCTAAAGCAGATATTTTAACAATTGTCTCATTGTATGCTATATACATGTCATTAACAGAATCAACATTATATGATTTCAGTATCTGATTTGCTTTTTTAGCTTTTTGCTTATTACCATCAGCAATTGTTTCATCTGATTCTAATCTCATATTAATTGATTTTATCTGATTTTGTAATCCTATAAGTTCAAGCTCTAATAAATTTACATCATCGAGTGGTACACGTTTATGTAATGTTTTTGTCTCTGTTAATATTTCTTTTTGTATAGATTTAATTTTTGACTCAACTATACTTTTTTCTGATTGGTACTCTATGTGTCGTACAGTATCAATATCTAATTTTTCTTCTGCATCAATTAATTGCTGTGAGTAATCTGTACTACCGAAGTCTTTTAATAGAGCTTGTACATCCCTAATCTCATCATTCGCTAAACTATACAACTCTTCAAATACAGTTATATCTAAAAATTGTGATAATAAATCTTTCTTTTCAAATTGAGATTTATCAATAAATCCAGTATTATTATTTTGAACAGAAAGTGCAGTTAATACAAAGTCATCATACTGACCTAAGTACCCTTGAATGTTTTTATCTGTCTCTCTGCGTTGCTCTCCATTGAGAGACACGTTGTTTCCATCTTCGTCTACAAACCAGAAATTAACATCAACTCTGACCTTACCTTTCATCCAACCCTTAGATATACGCTTTGCTTTACGTTCAATAAAATAATCCGTACCATCTATCTCAAAGTTTAACTTACAGTGAAAGTTATTCTTCTTATTGTTCATTATATCTGTAGCTAGTTTACCTCTACTACATCTATCGAATATACAAAAGCATACTGAGTCAAGTATTGCAGACTTACCAGCGTGGTTAGGAGCAAATACACCTATTACATCTCTAGCTTTTGAAAAGTTTATAGAGTTACCGTCCCCATAACTAAACATGTTTGAAAACTCAAACGTTTTTAACTTCCATGTAACAGAGCGTGAAATATCCTCATTCTGTAATAACTGATTTAGCGATTTATTTATAGACCTAACTTGACTTAACATATTATCATCTATATCATGATTCTTCTTTATATAATCTTTAAGTAGTTTATTCTGATAATTTATATCACGTACATCACGCGTAAGTGTTCTACTCGTAGTTGCATGACCTTTAATCTTATCTTGCTTAATAATAACTACATCATTAGCTTTACACTTCTGCTTTATACTCTTTAGTATAGTTTTTACCTCTGCTTCTGTGGTATTTTGTGTACGTAGTCTGAGCCTTGGATATTTAGGTATATCATCGATATTAGGTAATACACCATCTTTTATATCTACAGTATAAAATCCATAATTATTTGGTATGTCTGTATATTTAGGCTTCCGAGTCTTTACATCCCACACAGCAAATCCATGATGCTTAAATGCTTCACCGAAGTTTTGTTGAATTAGTGAACCCGGATAGCATATTGTTTTCTCTTTATCTACATATTGACGTTTATGTATATCACCTAACAGGGATAAATCATACCCATTAAATAAATCAGCAGTATATTCATCACCAGTAACTTCATAACCAATATCTGTTTTCGAAGACATTACAGGTCCATGAAACAAAGCTATCTTGGTATCTGCTTCAAAGGTATCTGCTTTAATAAATTGTGATGGGTGATCGAATATACTGAATACAGTAAAGTGAACATCACCAAATTGATAAACTCCAGAATCTTTTAAGTAATGCAAATCCTTATGGTTCAGATTATCCACCATAGGTGTCAGTGCATCCAACCTACTTGTATTATTTAGATTGGTATCATGATTTCCGGTTATTACTATAGTAGGCCTTATATCTGCTAACTTCTGTAAAAACTCAGATGTTATAGATATTAACTCTGGTGATATATCTGTTTTATTATGCACAACATCACCGGCAACATATATTAAACTGTTTACAGGAAGCTCTTTAGCTGCCTTGTATAGGTGTTTGAAAACTTCTCTATACTCTTTATGTCTCTGATAATTCCTTATATGTATATCTGCAACATGTAATATCTTATCTACTTTCTTAAATCCTATGTCAATTGTTTTTATCATTCGAACATACTTCCTAACTTTTTTAACATTAAACTACTTCCAGTAATATTGGTTGTAATTTGCTTCTTATTTAACATGTCACGATAACCTAAATCAGACGGATCCTTATCACCCAACTCTATTAAATAAACATTAATACCATTATCAATAAAATATTGACATATATCTAATGCTTTTTTTCTTGCATCTGTATCTAGTGCTATGTATATATCTTTTACACCGTGCTCAATAATCTGCTTTTTAAGATTATCTAATATTATTTTTCCAAATAATGGTATAGCATTACGTTTAACTGCTATAGCATCAAACGCTCCTTCTACAATCGTTATTGGTTCACTCCAATTAACAAACAACTCAAACCCAACAATATCTTTTGATACTTTTGGATTTTTATGTTTAAATGTAGAGTCTTTATAATAACTCCTACCTGTAAAGAAGTTTAATCTACCATCCTTATCATAACTAGGTATTATAATCATCTTATCGTATGGACCAGATTCACAGTAACCTATACCATAACGTACAATATCTTCACGCGTAATTCCTCTATTCTTTAGATACATTAGTGCATTGCGAAACTCTGGATTAGTTTTATTACCACTGAGTATTAATTTAAATTCACTAGGTAGTGTTACATGATCTTCTGCTGTAGCTTTAACTGGAATATATGAGTCTGTTTGAGTAGCTAAATCTTTTAACTGCGATATAGATGCTCCAACCTTTTTGAATAGTGTATATAACTTTCTTCCCTTAGCATTACATACCCAGCAATGCCAATATTGTGTACTCAAATCAACTTCTAATTTATGTTTGTAATGATTACATAAAGGGCATTTGAAAGACATATTATTACCGGAGGTTTTCTTAGACCTACCTAATACCGTTTCTACTAAACTTATTAAACTCATTACCTTAATATAAGAAAAATTATGCGATTAACCAACGATCTCGGTTATTAATTCCTTTACATCAGCACCGATCACAACATTCCCAAATCTCCTTGGGCCTATACAATCATTATAATAATTATTATTTGATGCTACATGAAATCTATGATGGATATTTTCTTCTAAATAATTAACTTGACCTTTCGTTCTTCCTAAGATAAGGACTTTAAAGCAGAAGTGCAACTTTCCAAGTGCTTTTATATCTTTATTTAATTCTTTAGATGAGCCTGTGTAATCTTTCCAGTTAGAATCTTTACGTATAACTTTACGTCTTGTCTTACCTTTCACTTTAACACGCCGAGTTGATCCGAAGTATTTCCGACCAATGTATTTTTTATCTGATTTTAAATTTGTGATTTGGTAAATAAATCCAAAATAACCTTCCGGTGCTTCTAGTAACTCTTTACCTTCATATAACCAATGACTCATATATTACCATTTTTTACAAGACCAATAACCTGCTGTTGTCTTATCTTTTTTCTGATCACACTTATGTCGAGCTCTAAATGACTTTCTAGCTCCTGGATTATCTTTCTTGATAACCATACCTTTCTGACCAAAATTAACTTTAACTACATTACCTTTTGAGTTCTTAACATATACTTTAAACTTTTTAACATCACCTTGCATAGGCTTATTTAGTTTAACATCTCTGCCTTCATACTCACCTTCTTGAATTGTTTGCTTTTTAAGATACTCTATAAGATTATATTCGTTAACTTTTACACATACATCCTTACCATCTTTAGTTCCTGTATGTCTATATCCATCCCAGCAAGCCTTACCATCAATACCTTTCTTCTTACCTTCGTTAGCTTTCTTCTTACCACGCTTCATATTCAACTGCCATCTAGCCATGCGACCTTTCTCACCATCTGATTTAGCTAACTTCTCTAACTGCGATATAGAAGCTCCTTTTGGTATACCAACTCGCTTTGATATTCCTTTCCTACCCGGCTTCTTACCATCAATAAAATTTTCTTTAACCTTCTTATACCCTGACCCATAAGGAGCAGCTTTACCATCATGATTTTTAGCAACATTCTCATCTACACATGTATTACATCCACAACCACATCCTTCTGATAATGATTCAGATTTTCTATTAGCGCAAGAATTCTTACCAGACTTATATGGTGTTTTATGAGCAGATCCTTTCACATGAGACCATCCACATTTATGACAGCATCCAGATTCACCTTTCTTTAATCTCTCATCTAGTTTAGGATGATACCCTAACCATACATGTTTATAATCACCTAAACCTTCACCGTGCTCTTCCCACTTACCATCTGGTAGTTCTTCAGCTGTTCTCACTTCTGCAGCTACAATATTATCAGGTGTGTCATACCAATATGCTACATCATATCCTCCATCACTTCTCCACTTAACAACTAACCCGCGCTTATGCTCATCTGTATCTGCCTGCAATACAATTATTTTGTCTGCTGGTAGTTTAATAGATTCAGTTATTATTTGTTTAAGCTTTATCATTTAGGATTCCCCATCATAATTTTTTTATGCATCGTACCACCTATCTTTCTACTATACCAACCATCTCCATGCCATGTAACACCTTTACCTTTAAGTATCTTCTGCACTGTAGCCTCGTCATCTACAATATTAACTCCACTTGAACTAAGTATATCATACATCCTACCACTAACCTCAACAAACCACCCTGATTTCTTGAGCTGCTGTATTTTGTTTTTTATTACCGATGATTTTGCAGGTTTTGATCCATCATGACCTAACCCAGTGGACTTCATTCCGTGCTTTTTCTTCTTATATATATTTACCGCATCTGGTTCAGGATCGTTATCTAAATCTACAGCATGCCAAACCTGCATCCCATCTAATGATATATCTGCAACTGTTTTGTAGTTTGCATGACCACCGATTGGTTTATAAGCTGTTTTAATGAGCTTTAAAATATCTTCTTTATATTTCTCTAACTCACTACTTGAAAGTTGCATCCACTTATTTTTAGGTATTTTAGGTCCTAATGGTGTGTCTCTTTCTGTTAATATATCTTTTAGTTTTATCATCTATTATAAATATCTATGTATCAAATTGAACGTTAAAAACAATGTCCAAGTCTTGTGGACTTTGTACAGGGCTAGCTAACTTACTTACCGCAAGTAATTCGTTTGAATCATTATATAATCCGATGGTAGTAATAAATGGTGTAAATTCAGATGAAGTTGCAAACCCTTTCAGCTTAGCACTACTTTTATCATTGTTTTTACGTGCAGTAGGATTAAATGTAATATTATATTCCTCATCTTCAACTACACATTGATAATTATGTATTGTATGATCCGTTGTGCCATTAAATTTCAGCTGATAATCATTTACTAATGTGGTGTATGATGCAGACATATCAGTTATAACTGCAATACCATTATTATAAAATAAATTACCAACAATATCTGAATCACGGTAGTATGTTTTTAGTGATGATATCTCTGCAGTTGATATTGCTCTATTAAATAACCTATAGTGATTTAAACTACCTTTGAATGGGTATATGAAATTTTTCGCTTTATGTACGTATGTTGAAGTGAGGCCGGTTGCTAATTGTGCACGTCCCGTATTTTCTCGAGTTTTAAATCCCCATGGCCTAGCTCCTATAAATACATCTGTTGTTGCGTCATATATTGCTTCATTAGCAACAGGATCTGTCTTTATACTCTCCTGTAATGTACCATCTAACCAGAGTTGCATTGAACCAGTTGCAACTTGCATTACAACATGATGCCAACCATCATCATTAATTACTGATGAGGTAATTGAAGTTTCTACTGTACCTTTACCTCGCTGAAATCTTAGCTTACCTTTATCAGCACTTGTACTATTATATATTTGCAGCTCCCACGGCACATTTTCTGACCACTGCCTAGATGTTGTTATAACATTATATGTATGATCTCTTAATTGTCGCTTACTTGTTTGACCAAGACTTGTTTCTAATGGTGTCCACTGTCCTGTAAAACTAGATGTCACGGACTGTGATACAGGTGCTTTGATCCATAAAGATAGCGCAAAGTCTTCATTCCATCTTCTCTCATTTGCTCCTAGTATGAGAGAATTTTCTATCTGCACGATACTGTTAGAGCTAGATTCGATTGATTGTGATCCATGTAGTGTAATAAACGTTTGTTTATCTATACCATAATTACCAGATGTGAATCGATCAAATGTTATGTTTGTACCAATAGGTTCTAATGGTGCATCTGATATATCTATTAATCTAGAACTTCTTGTATTATATTTATACTCAACACTTGGATTAGTTGTTTGGAACTTCCACCCATCATTAAAGTCACATTTAATTATATAATCGCTTTTCTTAAAATTTTTGAATCCAGTTAGTGTAGTTATCTTTGTATCACGTAGATTACCAACCCCATCATCACACAGTGTAGCACCTGCGTTGCTCATTGTAAACGACTGTTCTTTTATTCGCCTACCAAATATGTTAGATGGTACACTTACGACATGTATATTATTATTAAGATCTCTTGTCTGCTGTGATAGGTATTGAGCATCACCTGACTTAGTTGAGTTTTCTACATCCGTGTAGTATAAGTGGTGTATGGAATCAAATATTTCTCGATTATAGTAACCGTTTGTTGTTAATGTCTCTAATGCTATATTAGCACAAGTAGAATCTCCAAAATCCCAATCACCACGTGAGTAGTGTCCACTATAACTTACTACACCATATGTGCCAGCTGTTTCATCTGTTACAGTCCAACTCTTATGAGCAACATGTGTTTTATTTAATGCAGTAGTCTTTACCGACTTGTATATAAACATCTAACACCTCCTAATGATCAAGTTTTAAACGAAGTGTCGTTTCCCTCTCGAAATTTTTGAGTAATGGTTTACTTAATTTTGCAATAGCTAATAATTCATTGTCATCATTATACATCCCTACAGTGGTTATAAACGTCTGTGGATTTTGTATAAACGATGTGTGTAGCAGTTGACCATTTAACTCACCATTTGAACCTGTTCGTTGATATGTATGGTTAGTAGAGTAATTATATTGTTGATTCTTACATCTAACAAAGTAATGTGTAGATGTTACATCTTCTTCTGCTCTTACAGCGAAATACTTACCTCTATTGATAGCATCATATAGCTTACCGTTTTGTGCATCATTAGTGTTAACAGAATCTGTAGCTCCTAATGCAAGACCAAATGTACCTTGTGGTCCTGTACCTGCTGCTCCTACAAGTTTGTCACCTCCGAAAGCTAGTATACCTAATTCTGGATAAAACTTACCCCAGTAATGTGTATTACCAGATCCATCAGCAAATACCCCATTTGTTTCAGATCCACTTACTATATTATATTCTAAGTGTCCATTAACAACATTTCCATTAGATATAGAACTATCATCCATTATTTCTAATATACTTGTTGTGTAATGTCCTGCAGATGATGATAGGTGCATGTACCAGTTACCAGCATTTACACCTTGCTTGAATCTTGATCTATTCATTGCTAGAAAATACATTCTCGTGTTACCATCACCTTCAGCGTCTATAAATGTAGTACCATCTGTAGGGTTATCAAGAAGTAAATTTCTAAATTGAGAATACACTGCTTTTGTCGGTGAGGTACCTACTGTAGCTCCCGTCTGTCTTGCTGAACCAGACCCTTTCAAGTGTCCATAAGCAATAGAAAATTGTGTTTCTGCTGTTGTTGAAGATGCAGGATTTGCGTTGTATAGCTCCCACTGATATTCACCTGCAGCACTTGCTACTTGAGCAGATGCAGTATGAAAAGCAGTTAAACTTGCTACATTTCCTGTAAAAGCGGTAGATGTAACTCCTTGAACTACATTACCTATAATTATATCATCTGATGCAAAAGTTGTATATGCCATTTGTTATCTCCTAGTCTAACGATGAATCACGAGAAACCGTAATTGGAATCGTTACTGTACCACCTGTTGTTAACCCTGTTACAGTTAATGTGGTTGATTGTGTTTGTGTTATTGAGTACGCGGTTAATTGAATTGACATACCATTTATAGTTCCAGATAATTGATTACCTGTTTGTGGTGGTACATAACCTGCTCCTTGATTACCACCGCCAGTAACTGATGTCGCTGCTCCAGTTACATCAGCTCCTGCAGAAGCGTTTAAGTTCATTTTAACAATATCTGTATTACCTATTGTGAAAGTATATCCACCAGCATTAGCTCCAGCTATGTTTAATGTCTGTGGTGAAATTACTACTTGCTGACCTGGGTTGGTTAAACTAACAGCAGATTGTGCTGTAGTAACAACAGGTAAGATCTGTGTGTTTTTAGGTAGTGTTACAAGCTTGTTAGTTAATGCTTGTGTATCATTTGTAAATGCTTCAAGCACTGGCATTCTCTCAATTGCTTGACCATAGAATGCAGTTCCAAGATTATGTGATGTATCATAGAGTGCATAATTAACCTCATCATCACTTAATGCAAATTTTGTTATGTTTAATTGACCTTCTGCTAACCGCTGTCTTCCAAGCTTTGTTAGTACTGCGTCAACTGTTACAGATGTATTATCTAAATATCCCATGTTTACTCTCCTATTGTATATATTATAAATATACGTTTATTTAATTTTACCCTATCTGACGTCAATATTATTATTTTGTGCTCGTTGTATATTACCTATTGCAGGGCTAGCTGGCCCAACAGTGAGATTAGATGCAACTTGTACTATGTTTGGATTAACTAATTGATATTCTGCTACCGGGCCACCATCTATTGTATCTGTACTACCTACATTAAAATCAGGTGATGTCATCTTAGTACCATCAATTAATAATCTACGCTGTGCTAAACTTGTATCATATTGTGGTTGTACATCAACAAATGCTCCTGGTAAAGCTTCTACTTTCATACTCGTTATCCTCATCGTACCATCATCAGCATTATGATTAACTAAAAACATTGGTGTAAAGTGTGTGAAGTTATGTTGAACTGCTACACCTGTTTCAGACATCTTACTTTGTCTGATACCAGTTATACCTATAGATGTTGCGGTGTTTGTATTTTGTGTCCCAGCGCGTGTTTGTGCATTACCTAAATAACCTATCCTTGTAACATCCTTTCCTAAACCATGCTTACTACTTATATTTAACCCTGCTGCGACAAAATAATTTGCAGAGCTATGTGCAGCTACCCCTGTATCTGGTGAATACTGTTGCAAAGTTCTTGGATTGTTATCGTATGTATCTATAAATTGACCGAACCCAGCATAAAATAAAGCATCATTACTTGCATCTAAAGATTGTGATACTGTTACAGTCATTCTATATAATGTATTTGGTTGGTATGGTAAAGGGCTATTCCACTGCACCCATAATTGATCGTTACCAGAATTATTACCTATTTGTAAACCATCACCTACTATTGAGCGTTCAGCAGTACCATTTACAATTCTCCACTTCTCACTAATATCACTTGTACCATATATTGAGTTGGTAGGTACACCTGGTGTTGCTGAGTGTGTAACAAATGATGTGAAGTTATCTTCAAATACTGTGATCCATCCAGAACCAGTTTTATTTGTACCCACAACAGGTGCATTTAATGTATTGTATGTTGGTATTTGTATACGCGTTTCATGAGGCACTCTACGTGAATTTAATACTGTTAACTGCTCACCCGATTCTGTTGCTTCTCCAAACACATCTTTTAAATATGTTGCTCCATCATATAGATTGTAATAATTACTTGAACCACTTCGCTGCTGTGAAGGAGGAGCTCCTATTCCTAATGTACCTGTGAATGTTCCGTGGTTGGATGCATTTTGAATACCTTGGCTTGGTACCTCACCGGGAAATGTACTACCAGTGCGTAGTGTTATACTACTTTCTAAGTGAAGTGTTTCCTGTGATGCAGATAATGGTGTACTTAATTTATGTCGCTCTAAAAGGTTAGGTCGAATCTCTATACCGACAATTGCATCTGCTCTTGCAGGTATCATGTCCTCGATTTGCTTGAATAGACCTTTGTTAAATGAGCGTAAATACTTTATGAAGGCCATCACACTATTGCCCTCATCATACTTTTTAAAGTACAAGTTGTTTGTATCACGTAATGATGTGTATTCTGTTTTATAAGTATCTCTAGGATCACCTATATAGTCATCTAAATCAAATCCTCCAAACTGCATTGAGATATCTGTGTCGATTTGATCTGCAGGTGATAACACTACAGATACATCTTCTGAATCTAATGGATTGGAATCAAATGATGATATCTCAAATGACTTGTTTCTACCTAGTTGATTATCTCGTAATGTATTATCTTCTATCCTGACTTTATTAGAATGTTTAGAAGGACCAGCTGTATGTGGTACTTTCACAAAGTATGTTTCTGATTTCGGGGAGTAATCATCACTACCAAAAGCGGTGAAGGCTGCAGAACC
>TARA_R110000765_G_scaffold27913_2_pt1 | contig 19175 bp, 21 predicted proteins | sample TARA_R110000765 | Tara Oceans TARA_R110000765 (sample SAMEA4398168) | marine metagenome | biome: Polar Biome; feature: [MES] marine water layer (ENVO:01000295) within the mesopelagic zone...; material: water (ENVO:00002006), including particulate matter (ENVO:01000060) such as...... | reverse complement strand
TGCGTTGACACCTCTGCAGGGGTTACAACTAAGAATCGACCTTTATATCGTGTGACCACAATCGCCCTATAGCACATTTAGTTTTATTATGAGTAGAGTATAGAAATGGCGGGTTCAGTATTCCTCCCAACTTTACGCCTATGAAAAGGAGGTCGAACTCTACTCATATTTGGCCCGTTCGTCTAACGGTTAGGACATGCGGTTTTCATCCGTAAAATGGGAGTTCGATTCTCCCACGGGCTACTAAAACATAATCTTACTCAACTACCCGTATCGTACAGTAGGGTTAAATAAGATGGGATTTCTGTTTACGAGAACCAGAATGGTTGTTTGGTTATGTTTTAAAAAATTTTATAAAATAAAAATAAGAAAGCAATATGAGGGTATTAATATTAGGCGACGGTTTACTTGGTAGTGAAATCGTAAAACAAACTGAATGGGATTATATGTCTCGTAAAAAAGATGGTATTGAAGTATTATACTTTAACGATTGGATGACTAAACTATCCGAATATGATGTGATAGTTAATTGTATTGCGAATACAAACACTTATTCCGAGGACAAAGAGAACCACTTAGAACTAAACTACCATTTCGTTAAAGATTTAGTTACATATTGTAATTATTCAGATAAAAAGTTAGTCCATATATCCACAGACTATATTTACGCTAATTCAAATAATGAAAGGAAAGAAATAGATGTTCCGGTCCATCATTGTAGTTGGTATGGGTATAGTAAACTATTGGGGGACGCTCATGTTGAGATGGAGTCTCATAACCATTTAATTTGTCGATTATCACATAAACCAACACCATTTCCTTACGATAGTGCGTGGGGTGATGTTATTACAAATGCCGACTACACACCAAAAATAGTCAATCTATTAGTTAATTTAATAAATCTTGGTAAATTAGGAACTTACAATGTGGGTACCGGTAAAAAGACGATACTTGACTTGGCATTACAAACAAAAAAAGTCAAATCTATAAAGTCACCAAAAGAAACTCCTAAGGATGTGACTATGAACACTGATAAACTTAATAAAATTTTATAAAATGAAATATTTTGCGATAGCGATAACTTATGTTACCTTTTTTACCCTTATAGGGTTTACCTGTTACTTTTCAGGTTCATTAGTACCTTTATGGGCGTTACTAATTGGTCCAACTATAATTAATTCTATTAGTAATTTTAATGATAAAATTTAACTTTTTTAAGTATTGTTGTATTTATATATGATGTTCAAAATCGACTAAAACTATTTTATAGTTTGGTAAATTAAAATAACTCATCATTTATTAAAATTATATATATGTTTACATCTGAAATTATAATCGCCTTTATAACAGGGGTATTAGGTCCCGTATTACTATTGGTAATAAAAAATATTATAGATAAAAGAAACTCTCCAAAACCTGATATGGTTTTAGACGCTTTAAAAGTAGGTAAACTTGTTGAATCTAAAATAGAGGATATTAAAGACGAGTTTAAACCTGACCGTGTTTGGATAACACAATTTCATAATGGTGGTCATTTTTACCCAACAGGTAAATCTATTGCTAAGTTTTCAGTAATGTACGAAACGGTTGGTACAGGAGTTTCTTCAATACAACAGAATTTTCAAAATATACCGGTTAACCTATTTTCTAAATCAATGAATCAATTAGTCTCGAATGAAACTATTGAGATACCTGACTATAAAGATGAGACTATAGCAACTTATGGTTTAAAGTATATCGCACAAGATACGGGTTGTAAATCTGGATACTTATTTGCGATTAGAACTATAGATGATAAATTTATCGGTGTATTGGGACTTGATTATACTAAAAGAAAAACAAAATTAGATGATGATGTAATTAATAGTCTTATTGTATACTCTTCATCTCTTGGAGGTGTTTTAATGAATGGCGAATTATGAAAAAAATAATTAACTTAAACGAAAAATATGTCCCGATTAAGGATTTAACGGGTGGTAATGTAAATGTGGATAATGATATTTCCACCGATAATATAAATAGTTATTTAATAAATGACCTTAAAACCGTATCTCAACAAACCGGTATTAAGATTCAAATAACATCCGCGAAATCTGACCACGGTAAAGGTACTAAATCAGGTAACGTCAGTAGACACTACACTAATCAAGCCGTCGACATAGCCAGACTAAACGGTCAGGGTTCTAGTGGAGCGTCTAATGATAAAAATGGTAGTGCTCAATTTAGGAATAACGGTAATAAAATAAAAGACGCTTTAGTTAAATTGGGATATAAATGGAATAGTGAAGACGGAAATCCTAAAGCTGTGTTATGGCAAACTAATGCAGGTGGTAATCATTTTAACCATTTACACGTATCAAATACTTCAGGAGAGGGCTCACCGCCAATTGATAGTGGTAGTTCTGATACGAGTAGCTCTGTTGAAACATCCGATAATGTTAAAATTACCTCAACTAATAAAGGTACCTCTGCGCTAGAGGGGGGTATTGGTTTAACCAATGATGTGTTAAACAATTTAGCGAGTACCGCATCCAAGAACGAAAGCTCTTTATCCGAATCGGTGAAAGACGAGATAAACATAATAAAAAGATTAATGTGATTAACTTCAATATAAATAATACTAATTCAAATAAAAAATTAGAATTAAACACTAAAAGTCTAAAAATTCGTAAAGATAGGTTTGATAAAATTATGTCTCCGGTAAATGGGAATATAATCGAATTTAACGATGAAGACTGTGGTGGTAAAGTTACTATTTCTTTTGAGTATAAGGATAGAAAATATACTATGGAAATGTGTGAAGTTTCGTATAAAAATTACAACTCATCAAATACTAAAGTTAGTAGTGGTGAAAGAATAGGGGTTTCAACAGGGTCACCATTAGTTATCACTGTTAAAGACTCTAAAAATATTAAGGTTAAATTATCTTTATTCGAAGATAAAAAAACCAAAAATAATGTAAATAATTATACAGATATTGAAGGTGATTTGGGATTATTTGATTATACGGTTAATTCTGTATATGACATATTTAAACCAAAAGACGATGAAGAAAAAATTAATGAAAACTTAAAAAGAATTAAAAAATTACTTTAGGTGTCTTTGAATATCCCTATCTATATCCTTTTTCTTAATATCTTCTCTCTTATCATATATCTTCTTACCTTTAGATAAAACCACATCCATTTTGATTAAACCAGACTCATTTATAAAAACTCGATAAGGTATTATTGTTAATCCGTTAATTAGGTCTTTTTCTAGTTTATTGAGTTCCTTACGTTTTAGTAATAATTTCCTATCTCTATTTATGACATGAGAAGAACCATATCCGTAATCAGATATTGTCATACCTTTGATGAATAATTCCCCGTCGTTGAAATAACAATATCCTTCAGAAATCGAAACCTTACCTTGTCTAATAGATTTGACTTCGGAACCAACTAGTTTAATACCTGAGGTTAACGTCCTAATGAACGTATATTCAAACTTCGCCTTTTTGTTGACCACATTAGTTAATTTATCCATAATACAAATATAAATAAAAAAACCGACTAATAGCCGGTTTTTAACTTATTTCTTAGTGTCTTGACAGTTTTTACAACCTCCGGGTTTACATCCCCCCTTTTTACCACATTTTTTATTTTCACATACGTCCACTCTATCGTGTAATGTCTTTAATTCGAGTTCAACATTCCTTTCGACATTTTGTCTGTTAACGGTAATTAGATTTTCTAACCTTTCAATCTCTTGTGAAAAAATACTAATAACTTTACTGTCTCCCTGACTTACCTCTTCTAATATATCTTCACACCAATCAGACAGTGACTCGATTTCGGCATCGATTCTTTTTTCTAAAGTAATACGTTTTATAATATGTGAAACTAATTTAATAATTCCGAGGATAGATAGGACTATCAAACCACCTAATAATACTGATAATAAATTCATAATTTTAATTTTTAATTTTATTTATAATTAATATATAACCACTTTTTTTAAATAAAAAAGGTTTTTAAACAAAAAAACCTCAACTTTCGCTGAGGTTTTTGGCTAATACGATGAGAATACTCGTTTTATTGAAAGTCTTTAAAAGGATTATTATTTCCCTTCGTTTCCACTGTCTTTTGAACAGTAACTCTCAGTGACGATTAGTTTGACTAATCACTCCTTAAGGTTTTATATACTCTCTCATTAATTAACTCTCTTCAGTCTTGCGGACTAATTTAAGGTTCGACCCTTTAGAGGTTTTTCTTGAGAATACACTCGAACTTGCGGTTCTCATGTGCTATGGACAGCCCATAACTATGTAGTCACCTTTCTATAAAACCTGACACACACTTTTGCTTTTCTATCATTGTTATACAATTACCTTGTTAGTAATGTTAGTTAAGTGTGTTGTGGATGTTCCAAGTAGGGGTGTGTCTTAAGTTTTGAAGTTTATTAAACCACAAAATACCTACCTACTCAGTGAGATGTCCCCATCTCTATATCTCAAGACAATTTCATACCAAGACCTTGGTGGGTCTTTGATAAGGATAATGTCGACACCACTCGTTACTTATCTTACCTTTCGGTTTTAAAATACCTTTTATATTGGAAACCGCAATCATATCTTTGGATGGATACTTTTTGCTTGATTCCTACGAGTTATTTTTATTGGGGTTCCCCCCTCAACCTGATAATCCACGTTACCCGGTCATCTAACCACTTTTTCTACAGTGTCACCCTCGATACTTAAGGTTAGATGATATCTCACTTGTATACTCGACCTCAAACCCAACAGGGTTTAAGACGCAAACTAACTAACACAAGTCAATTCACTTTACACCACTTTCATGGTTTATTTAACGACGATATACCGCCGATTATCTGTTCATAAAACACCTAAGTGTTTTATTGGATAATGCTAAAATGTTAAAGAACGTTTATTAGGTTTCCCTAATTGTTTGACAAATGTAACATATAAATATGTTATTGTCAAGTAAAAATTCATTTTTCTTTTAAATGAACTTCTTTTGTTTTACAAAGATAAGAAACTTTTATCTAACTATCAAATAAAAGTTTCTTTTTTTTTTGTGGAGGTAGAGGGACTCGAACCCTCGTGTCGAATACCCCAACTACTAAGGACTACACGTTTAGGTCAGTATTTTCTAATACTCCGAAATTTGTTGTCTTGTCTTTCACCATCGTTAGACAACCACCGATGGACCATTCGATTTAAGATTCAACGGTCATTCACCTTTTTAGGAGTTTCTGTTCCTAGGTATTTCACTCACTTACCCGTTGTAGGAGTGCGTCTTACGCTACTGCTACTTCATCAGCTCTAAGTAAACCTACAGCCGACATCTTATTTAAAACGTTTCCGTTTGAAAATTGTATTCATAGATTAAAGTGATAGAATACATCTCACTACGTGCCCTGAATAATTGACAAATACCGGTCAATTCCAAGTTACCCCCATGATTTCAAATAACTAATACAAATATACAACCTTTATTCGGTTAAATCCATTTATTTCTATATTTATTTTATAAATACCTAATAAATGTCTGAAAGGGAAATGAAAAACGAAGTTTACAAAGAAACAAACATATTATATGATGGGGATGACTTTATGGTAATCGAACCTTTAAGTGAAGAGTCAGTTTATTATTTTACTAATAACAACACTGGTTACGTTAAATATTGGTCTGAACATTCAAATGATAAAGATTTTTTATTAATTATAGATAAGAAAAATACACCGACTAATTTCTATGGAATTGAAAATGATGATGGTAAGATAGAAATTAGATACTTTGATGGTGAGAATTTTAACGATTTGAATGAAGATGATTTATTACTTGTTCAGCGTATGTTTGGGATTACTCCATTATCATCTGGAGTTTTTGAGGTTTTAAACCCATTTTTTTATGATGGGTCTACTTATGGGTTTTTAATGGATATTAAAAACGGTGATGGGCCCAATAATGATTTAATAGATTCTTCGGATATAATAAATAAAATTAGATATAACGAAAAACGTCCGGGTAAGAGTATGGTATCGTTAGAATTTGACGATGCCGAGGATTACTTTTTGGCTTTAGGTGCAAATGAAGATTCTTTATACCTAATTAAGGATTTGTTTGATAACTATTACTCCAACATTGAGATTACTAATTATGACCAAACTTATGAGGATTTTAACGAAGGTTATCTACTGTCTACATTTAATGAAGAAAATAATAAATTATTAAAACATATTTTGACTTACGTCTCACCTGAGTTGTCATCCAAGCCGGATGGTAATGTAGATTCTTGGGATAGGGTCGTATCCACAACTCTTAACGATATGTTTGAAAGAGAAATCGATTGGATTATTACTGATGCCACTGATTTAGAGAATGGGTGTAGGACGAAACAATTAATGGAAGATATAAAAGAGGATGCCTGCGATAGACTAGGGGAGTATGGTATCTTTATGGGTGAATGTTTCAGTCGTTATTTTACTACCGTAGACATATTAATTGGGTTATATGATAAAAGTGGTAGTAGGTCACAACCATTAAGTTCTTTATTTAGTGAACTTGTAGACGGCGAGGATATTAATTATGACGAATGGCAGTATGAGTCGTATTGTAATGATGATTTTAATCCGGAGTTAAATAAACAGATTAAAACATCTCTTGAATCAATCATCGAGAAAATAGAGGAGTCAGACGAGTTTATCGATATTGAAGAATATAGTAACTTATATACTAAATATGTCGGTAAATACGGATTTAAAGAACATCATAAGAACCCAATATCCGGAGATTTCTTCAGAATAGAAGGTGTAAATAAAAAGAATAATAAAATCATTGTTGGGGTGGGTAAAGACAAACCTAACAATTTTCAAAGTAGAGAATACGACGAGGAAGGATTTAACTTGTTCCTTAATCAACCTGAATTATTTTAAAAAGATTATGGGAACTAAAGAATATATGATTTTTAATGTGAGTGAATTAAGTGATATTAATTTTAATGAGGTTTTAGAAACCTCAATCGACACGGTTAGGAAATCCGTGAATGGAACTAAGACATTTGTTAAGTGGGAAGGAATAACAACACCACCTACGGTTCAATCGTTAACCACTAAGGTGGGTCCTTATACTCACTCAGAAATATTGGCTATACTTGCAACTCCTGAGTGGACTGATGATTCACAACCAATTTAATTTAAATAATATTTTTATATTCCATTTATTTTACTTATATTTGGAGTATGGAAAAATACTATTCATTACTTAAGGACGTTTTATCCGTCCCAACTAAAACTTATCAGGAAGAAAAGATGGTTGAATTTTTAACTAATTGGTTGGAATCCAATGGTTACGACTATTATGTTCAAGATAATGGTAACATCTACGTTACAAAAACAACTAGTGAGGTCAATGAAAACTTTTACTATCCTTGTGTGGTATCACATACCGACACCGTTCATAATATCGATACAATCAATATATTTGAGGTTGACTTACCAAATTACCTAAATGAGGTAAAACCCTCTCTAATGTCATTAAATGACGAAGGTATCCAAACCGGAATCGGAGGTGATGATAAAGCTGGAGTATTTGCTTGTTTGGTATTACTTCAAGAATTACCTGATTTAAAAGTGGCGTTTTTTGTTTCTGAGGAAACCGGTTGTCATGGTTCTTCAGTTGCTGACGACGAGTTCTTTAAAAATGTTGGATACTCAATACAATTCGACGCACCTGAAAATTGGATGGTTAGTGAATATCTTATGGGTGTTAAATTATTTGATAGGGATAGTGAGTTCTTTAAAGTTTGTGATGAGGTTATTACCGAAAACTTTAACGGTCGTCAGATATATGGTAGTCATCCATATACCGACGTTATTATGTTGAGAAAAAAATATGATTTCCAATGTATTAATTTTTCAATAGGTTATTACAACTATCACACTAGTGAAGAGTATGTTGTAATAGATGAAGTATATTCAGGTATCGAGACCGGAATGGGGATAATAAAAAAATTGGGTACGACTAAACAATATATGAAGCCTGAATTTGGTGTAAATAAGAGTAGATTATTTTAATCGTTATTTTTTTTTTATTTTTTCTTATATTTATAGTTAAATAAAAACAAAATGAATAAATTTATACTGAACGAGGAAGAGAAGTTAAGAATCTTAAACTTACACGAATCCGCGAATAAAAGACACTATTTGTCTGAACAAGAGGAAAAAATAGTGACAAATCATGACAGAACTTACGACTATAAAAAAAGTGGTGAAGAGTATTTTTACAAGTTAAAAAATGCTGCGGATTGGACTAAGGCATCAGGTAAGGGGTTAGAATCTATAAAAACTAAAGTTTATAAAGAAGGTAACACTTCAAAATCAGATTGGTCCAAATACCCTTGTGTTGTTAATTTTGAAGGGGCGCAAAAGAAGGAAGGTAAGGACTTAGGTATATATTACGTTATTAATGGTGACAAATTCTATAGCAATGGAAGAAGAAGTAAGGACGGTAAAATGGTTAACTATTCTTGTGAGGACGATATGTTTGTAGCTAAGGCAGCGTTTCCCTTTACGGATAAAGTTGCGGGTGACAAATTTAGAGCATGGATGAACAACTATTATCCAAAAGCATCTAAAATTATAGATTTAGATAAATCAGGGCCATTTAATAATTCTTACATGAAAAAAGCTTGGAATACAGTTGTAAACAACAAAACAACTAAAAAATTAGGTGTGTCCACCTTTGGTGATTTGTATGACAAACAGGTTTTAAACGCAACCACACAACCTAAACCCGAAGAAAAACCAAAAGATGTTTTTTTAGATACCAGTTTTAGACTTCCAACAGGTCCCAAATATTAAAACACTCTTCGGAGTGTTTTTTTTTATTCGTTATATTTATAATAAAACAAAAACAGAATGGATAGATTTATATTAGGTGAAGAAGAAAAAGAAAGAATCTTAACTTTACACGAATCAGCAACCAAAAGACATTATTTATCAGAGCAAGTTAATACAACTCACGACAGAACTTACGACTATAAAAAAGAAGGTGATAAGTATTTCTATCGTAAAAAGGGTGAAAAAACATTTAAAAAAGCGGCTACAGGTGGAAAAGCTGAGGAACAAATAAAGATTAAAGTTTTCAAAGAAAAATCATCCACAACAAAAGTTAACACCGCAACGCCGAAATCTACAACGACGAAATCTAAACACGACCTACCATTTAAATCAAATGAAGAGGGAGATAAGTTTAGGGTTTGGATGAATAGATATTACCCAAACACATCTAAAGGTTTAAAGTTGGACAAAAAAGGGCCAAATGGAGGTTTTAAGAATTCTTACATTAGAAAAGCGTGGAACCATAACGGAAAAGGTGGTATCAAAGGGGATATTTACACTAAACAAGTCTTATCTAAAGGTGGTGGAAAGAGTTCGTCAAAACCAAATAATAAAGGTAATATATTTGTTAGTGACACCATTAACCCCGCATTCAGGTCGCAGATAGATTTTCAAAATTTAAAAACAGGGGGTTCAACAAAGAGAATATGTACACCTAATGATGAAGAATGTGGTCAATTTGTTAATGACTTTTCAGACAAATTTCGTGAAGTGGGTAATGCGTGGTCAGCTTATAGGAATGATACAAAATTAGGTCCTACGATGTCTTCTAAATTTAAAGGTTTGAATACATCGAAACAAGATAAAGCGATTAAGTTGTGGCAACAAATACACAAAAAGGGTGGTGCTGAAAAGAAGAGTAATATAACTCGTGGAGAGGTTAAATCGTTTATAAAGGGATTAGTAGGTAGTGGATTAAACCCTGATTTAAAAATAGATGATGTAGTTGGTCTTTATTACGACGGTTCCGAAAATCATGAAAAAGCCTTTTATCATGGAGGTAAAGCGTGGTTTGTAGATGGTGGTAAACCCGGAAAGACTATTAGAGGGGGTGATGGTTGGGGTATGAATACTCATATAGGTATCGTTGGAGCAATTAAGGATGGTGTACCACTTATCTTCCACAATATAGGTGGAAATGTCATAAGTGACCCGGCATCTAATTTAAATATCGCTTGGGTTAAAAGAAAAGGTGGTACTAAACGTGTCAAAGTATAAAAATTAAGATGAAAAAGAAAATTATAAAACTAACTGAAACAGAGTTGTATTCGATAGTTAAAATGGTAATTAAAGAAGAATCTACTTCGATAGAAAATTTTACTAATACGGTTAAAACTAAACTTGTTAAAACAAATAAAGATTATAACTGTGTTAACTCAGCGTTTAGAGTACCATTGGCGACTTTAATTGATAAAGGTTATAGTAAAGACATATTGAAACTAGCTTTAGGTATTATAGGTAGAGAAAGTAGTTTTGCGTCAGGAACTAGATACTCAACATTGGAACCCGCAAAAGAATTATGGGCTTGGCTTGGTGGTTCTACATCAATCGGACCCGCTCAGATGAAACCTGAGACGGCAAAAAATTTAGGTTTAAACCTCAGTCAAATCACCTCTAATTTAGGTGCGTTAGACGGAGTTTGTAGATATTTACGTAAGGCGATTAATAAAGCCAAAAAGTCGGGATACAGTAGTGGTCCGTCAAGTATAGGTAGTAAAGGTACCGGTAACGCTATTTATGATATCGCAGTTGCATCATATAATATAGGGATGGGGAAGATACATAAATGGTGTAAAACTAATGACTCAAATGTAAAGAGAGATTGTAAATTTAAAGGTAAATTAGTTGAGTCAGTGAGTAATATTAATGAACAAGGTCCGCCCGATTCGGTTATGGATAGAAGAATGGGAATTGGACAACATTCCGCTAATCCTCCTGCAAAAAAGACATATAAAGTAAGTGATAAAGTAGTTCAAAATTATATACCTAACTATAAAAATACAAGAATAGATGGTGTCAATATATCGACACATGGTTACGTAGAGGAAGTTGCAGGTTATTATAAAAAATTAAACTGTTTTTAATTGAAATTACCGTAAATGTAAGTTGTAGGTTCTTTAATATCTAAAGGACTCTTCAAACCTAAAGGAACCGACATAAAGGAAATTGTTTGGGTATTATCTTTGAATTTATAATCAACCGATGTGCCACCATCTAATAATATTCCGTCAACAATATTGAATTTGATTGAAAACTTCACAATTTCTTCAATCGTAACTAAACCCATTCTGTTAGATGATACTATAATTATATCACCATCTTTGGTTTGACCCATTAAGGTTCGGTATCTTTTTAATTTAGCGTGAGATTTTCTGAATAAACGTTCATTAGGTTTACCGTTATCAATTCCCCATAATATAGTTTGAGATGAGTATTCCGTTGTGGTCGGACAGGTTTTACTTTTGACGTAGGGCTTGTTGTTTTTAACGTAGAAAAACCCACCACCTTTAACTCGTTTACTTTTTCGTTTACCGTCAATTACAACTAACCCTATTGGGTTTTTAGAGGTAAAAAAGTTACTGTTGATGTAGAAGTCAGACGACTCAGGTTTTTTTTCAGAAACCTTAAAAGTCATCTCACCTTTTTTAATGATAAACACATTATATTTTAATTCTGTTAAAATTTCAGATTCGACACCTTTTGATAGGTACCCATCATTATTTTTACCACTTAAGAATAGTAGAAGTATTAATATATATGTTATTTTGCTTGTCATACTGTAAATATACAACAAATAAACCTAACCACAAAGAAAAAGGGGGGTTATTTACCCCCTTTTTTTGTTACACGTCCTCGTTTAGGTTTAATCTTAACCTCACCATCCTTAGATATTAAGGTGTATTTTTCCTCAACGGTTATATTACCGACTAAAACTTCTTCTGATATGAAGTCCTCTAATTTATCCTGAATTGCTCTTTTAATTGGTCTTGCTCCGTATGTGGTATCATAACCTATCTCGGATAACATTTGAATTATTGTTTTATCAAACTCGATATAATATTTCATTTCACTTAATCTAACAGAGAGTTTATCCATTTCTAATTGTATGATATGTTTAACCTCATCTTTACCTAATGAATTAAATATTATTACATCGTCAATCCTATTCAGGAACTCAGGTGCGAAAAACTTTTTAAGTTCTTTTTTAAGTGTGTCAGCCCTTCTTTCTTCCTCAATATAGTTATTATCCCCTGTTTGAAACCCTATACCACTCCCAAAGTCTTGAAGTTTTTTAACTCCTATATTGGATGTCATTATGATGACACAGTTCTTAAAATTAATCTTTCTACCTAAACCGTCGGTTAAATGACCATCATCTAAGACCTGTAATAAAGTTGCAAAAATGTCTTTATTTGCCTTTTCAATCTCATCAAATAAAATAACCGAATAAGGTTTATTCTTAACTTGTTCCGTAAGTTGACCCCCTTCGTCATGACCAACATATCCCGGAGGGGAACCTATAAGTCTTGAAATTGTGTGTTTTTCCTGATACTCCGACATATCGACACGTATCATACTATCAACACTACCAAACATCTCTTTAGCAAGTTCTTTAGCCAAATGAGTTTTACCAACACCTGTTGAACCTAAAAAGATGAACGAACCTATTGGTTTATTTGGGTCCTTAATACCTAACCTATTTCTTCTAATTGATTTAGAAATCTTTTTAACCGCCTCACTTTGTCCAATAACCTTTTTATTTAAAGTGTTTTCTAATCCGGTTAATTGTCTAGTTTCGTCGGAATTTAATTTACTAATGGGGATTTTAGTCATATTCGACACCACTTCATAAACTAAATCAACTGGTACTATTTTTTTATTTGTTTCTAAGGAAACCTCAAATTTCCCTTTCTCGTTTTCTAATTCGTGAAGAATTCTACGTTCTTTATCTCTAAGGTTTGCGGCTTTTTCATAATCTTGTTTCTTAACCACATCCATTTTTTCGTTTTTTATAGTATGAGCCCTAACTTTTAATCGTTCAATTATTTCAGGTAATTTAACGTCAACTTGACATCTCGCCCCAACCTCATCAATGATGTCAATAGCTTTATCAGGGAATTCTCTATCTGTCACATATCTATCTGCTAAATCCACACATAGTTTTAGAATTTCATCAGAATAGATTACTTTGTGATAATCCTCGTACTTATCTTTAATATTAGTAAGAATTGTTAAAGTTTCCTCTTTAGTTGATGCGTCAACAATGACTTTTTGAAATCTTCTCTCCAAAGCACCATCCTTTTCAAAGTTTTTTCGATATTCATCTAAAGTAGTGGCCCCCACACATTGTATTTCACCTCTGGCCAATGCCGGCTTGAATATGTTGGAAGCGTCTAATGAACCTGACGAATTTCCTGCCCCTACAATAGTATGAATTTCATCGATAAATAGGATTATATTTGGGTCTGATTGAATTTCTTCAATGATTACCTTCATTCTTTCTTCGAATTGACCCCTATATTTTGTACCCGCAACGATAGAACCCATATCTAATGAAACGATTCTCTTATCCATCAAATTTCTTGGACAATCACCATTATATATCATATTGGCAAGACCTTCGACTATAGCTGTTTTACCACATCCGGGTTCACCTAATATAATAGGGTTATTTTTTTTTCTACGGGATAGTATTTGTGCAATTCTAGTAATCTCTCTTTCTCGACCAACTACAGGGTCTAACTTACCTTCTTCAGCAAATTTAATTAAGTCTCTACTAAAATTATCTAATACCGGTGTTGAACTATCTGAGTGAGATTTCTTCTCTTCTCTACTTCCGTTATCTGCTTCTTCTATCATATGTTATGTTTGTTTTTACAAATGTACTCAAATTTTTTAGATTATCAAACTAAAATTATTACATTTAGTAAAACACCGACTATTTATATTTATGTTAAAACAAAAACTATGAGTTCAGAAAATAGAAGAAAAAAATCTTTAATAATTGAAAGAAATAATCGTAAAATTTTAGGTGAGTCTGAAATGGACTGTCCTGAAGCCAGTGAAAATTTAAAATTAAATACTGAAAATAGAGATAAATCAATAAAGGCCGAATATATTAAGTACGGACCTTTAAATGTGGACGAACCGGGAAATTATTGGGTTGACTTAGCTAAACATTGGGAAACCACTGAAGAAGCCGCTAAAAAATCACTATGTGGTAATTGTGTCGCTTTTGATATATCGGAAAGAATGAAAGAGTGTATGCCAGGTAAAACTAGTGATGGTGATGGTGAGTTAGGTTATTGTTGGATGCATAACTTTAAATGTCATTCCGCAAGAACTTGTAGAACTTGGGCTAAAGGTGGACCCATAACCGAGGATAAGATTTCCTACGATTGGCAATCTAGACAATAATTTAATTATGGATAAAAAAAACCTCATACCAAAATACCTTGAAATCACATCTAAAGACATTGTTGATATATATTATGCTTTACGATTAGCATTCATTAGAGAAGGGTGGTCTCAGAAAGATTTAGAAAAACCACCGTATTACCCAAATGACATTATGAGAAATTTTCAGAGATTTAGTAATGAACAAAATAAATTATTTTTTGATTTAAAAGGAATATTCGATATTGATTTTGAAGAGTTTAATGAGTATCTTACAGTAATTCTACAAAGAATTGACGATAAAACACCACTAAACGAAGATTTAAATACAACAAAAAATGGCGATTAAAAAAGAAATTATAGAGGGAACCAAAATATTCAACGAGATTGACTCATCAAATTTAAAAAAGACTGAATACGATACGGCAACAAAAAAAGTAATCGTAGAATTTAAAAACGGTACTCGTTACGAGTACTCTGACGTACCTCACAAAACTTACACTCAATTTAGAATGTCCGAATCACAGGGTAAATTCTTCAACTCGAATATAGGGAGAACGTTTAAATACGTAAAATTGTAATTAACCAATTATTAAAGTACTTATAGTTAATGGGGGATTTAAAGAAAATTATTAGAAGTTTCAAACTAAGGGATGAATTAAACCCTAAGATTTGGGATGAGCCTAAAAATGGGGATGTGAAATTAGATGACGACGTTAGAGAAAAGTTATTGGATATCTCTTATGAGTTTATGGAATTTTTAGGTGTCGATTTAATTATAAGCGATATTACTATGACCGGTTCGTTATCTAATTATAATTGGTCTGAATATTCTGATGTTGATTTACATATATTAGCGGACTTCGAACAATTTAGTGAAACTGGAAAACCTTTATATGATGAACTTTTTAGGTTAAAGAAAACTCTATTTAATTCAGAACACGATATATCAATATATGGTTATGAAGTTGAACTATACGTTCAAAATGAGAATGAGCCTCACGCTAGTAGTGGTGTGTATTCAGTCCTATTTGACGAATGGGTGGTTAAACCATCAAATGATGGTAATCATTCAGTTGATAAAGAATCAATTACTAAAAAGAGTAAACGATGGATGGAAACTATCGACACTATTTTAGATAACATTAAAGACGGGTCTATAGAAGAAATGACCGATAAAGTTAGGATGTTAAAAGACAAACTAAAAAAATTCCGTAGTTGTGGTTTAGAAGAAGGTGGGGAATATTCAGATGAGAATCTTGTATTTAAAGCATTAAGACGAAATGGGTATATCGGTAAAATTTTTGATTTCCAAAGGAAATATATTGACAAAGAACTAACTTTAACTGAAATGATGTTAGAGTCGTCAACACCGAGAAATAGAATCGCCAAGAAATGGTTGACGAATAACTATGGAGACTTGGAGAGGTATAAAATGGACAAATATCATAGCAATGTTTTCTATATGAAAGATGGTATGGTTATTTTTGATTACACTCGAAAAGATGGTCGTTGTTACATTAGTTACGCCGAGATTTGGTCATTTTTGGAATCGGTATTTCAGTTGGGATTCGAGGAAATAAAGGCGATTACGAAGGAATGGGTAGAGGAACACTACAAATTGGAGGTAACAAGAACTGGGCTTATACCCGCAGCGTACGCTTCCAGGGTGGAGGAACATTACAAATTAAATAATAAAAGGGAACATTTTTAATTCCCCGCATATTTATAGATAAATAATTATTTTAAATAAGAAAAAAAAATGGCAGGACTAAAACCTATAGGTAGTGAAAAATTAGAAGGTATTGACAAAATTTCCCGTATAATGGAAATTGCTCGATACAATGAAGTTAAACCTACAACAATCAATGAAGATAAAAAATCGGTTTATAGTAAAACACTAGCCGACGGACATACATATGTAATTTCAAAAGAAAAAGTAGGGTATGTAATTAAAAGAAGTTTAACAGAATCTATAGATGATGCTGTGTATCTTGACCGTATGGAAAATAGAAAACATTATTCATCGTATTCTAAAGCCTTTAAAAGATTAAATTTAATCGCTAGAGAAATTAATGTTAATGAAAGTCATGATGAAGAAACTTCATTATATGAACAATCTAATAAAAAATACACATTAAAGACACCAACACCAGCACCGGTTGAAGAACCAATTTCAGATATGGAAGATGTCGCTATGGATTTAGGTGGTGAAGATACGGATTTACCTATGGACTTAGGTGACGAAGATATGGGTATTGAAGATGAAGAAATATCTATGGAAGATGAAGATATATCTATGGAAGATGAAGATATAGAAGATGAGGAATCTGAAAATGATGAAGAAGTGTCATTTAAGGTTATTCAAAAGTTAACGGGTAAATTAGGTCAGAAGATAAGAAGTTTCTTAGATTCAGGTGACCAAATGTCGTCAAAAGACGTTAAATACGTTATTAACTCAATTTTATCGGCTGTAGATTTAAGTTCTTTAAATGATGATGATAAAGAAGATATATTAGAAAAATTTGAAGATTATGAATCTGAAGATGAGATGGACTTTGAGGATGATACAGAATCTGAATCTGAGATTGATTTTGAAGATGATGATGTGATAGGTTTTGATGATTCTTCTGAGGAATTTTCAGAAATGAAAGAAGATGATGGTAATTACTTTGGAGATGCTGCTGAAGGCGATTACTCAGAAATTGAGGATTTAAAACGAGATGCTGAATATGATGCTAAAAAACACAGAGAGAGTAAAAAACACAGAGATAGTAGAAGATACAGAAAAGAAGAAAGTGTAGAGTCTAAAATGACTAAAAAGGTTGGAGATATGATTGAAACTATATTTTCAGAATCTAAAGTTGATTCAGTTTTAAAAAAATACTTCGTTGTTAATGAGGGTGAAAAGAAAATTGAGAACAGTAAGAAAGTTAATACTAAAAACGCGAGAAAACATTCAGAAAGTATATCACAGGAAGTTGCCTCAATTAAGTTTTTAAAAGAAAACCCTAAAGCTAAGTTAATTGGTAAAACGAATAAAGGTAATTTGGTCTTTGAAAATAGAGACAGACAATACCGAATCTCGTCTAAGGGTATGGTTATATAATGAATTATTTAATATTTGTAAATGAACTAGGTCCGGATTATAAGGGTGATAACATATACGAATTTATATTTTCTGAGAATATTAATGATATTTGGGGGGAGAACTGGGAATCAAAACCATCTAATGGTTATCCGGCTCCCCCCAATTTAGATTTAATAATAAAAGTTGGTTGGTTGAAGAACGATAACGTAACTCTCACAACTATCCAAAACTCAGATTATTTTTCTATGATTGATGCTATGGACGATGTTGTTGCATTATCTTGGGAAGATGAAAGTGGTGATGTCGATTTTACCAACAAAAAAAGATTGGTTTTCAGATTTGGAGACACCGAAGAAATAATTAAAGATAAATTATACGAACGAGATTTCGTTTTAGAATACGAAAAAAATATTACATATGAAAAATAATATAAAAATTTTAAAGTTAGCTGAGGCAGGATTTAAAACTAAAAATTTAATGTCTATGACTGAAAGACAGATAAATGTTTTACATAGTAGGTTAATGGAACAAGTTAATCCGGTTACCTCAACAAAAACCCAGTACCAAATTGGTGACGATGGTGGTTCTTTACCTCCATCACCTAAAGGTTATACCGTTAAAAAAGGTTCTGACGGAAAAGTCATGGCGGAACCTAATGAAGGGGAAATGTCTGAAGAAGGTGGACATGGTTGGGGTAGTTCTGACCAAGGTTATTTTAATAGATATATACATGAATACTTAGGGGAACCTAATGAAATGCCAAGTCCATTTGAATCTGACCTTGAAGATGCGGCATCTGAAGCGGTTGATAATTATTGGGATGAATGGGAAGAATACAAAACAGATAGAGAAGGTTTAGTTGACCACGCTAAAAGAGGTTATTTAAGAAGTTACTTTAAGGAAAAATTTGATATGTTAGTTAAAATGTTTGAACCGGCGGTTGAAGATGAGGAGCTAGAGGATTGGAATAATGAATTTGGCGATGATGAAGAGATATATAATGAATTAGATGAGAATATATATGTGGACGGACTTAAAATGGTAGGGTCTAAATTATTAAAATATTATCAAGAAAACCCGGAAGCCCGAAAAATGGTAAATGATTTTGGTTCAAAAATTGTCTCTAAAGGTACTACTAAAATAGCGGATAAATTAAATAAAACCGATATAAAGGATAAATTAGGTTCCCTTTCAGATAAATTAAAAAATATTAACCCAACAAGTGACGATATTCGTAGATTAGGTAACGTGTTATTTGGTAACTCAAAGATAAAAAATGATGTTTCTGAAAATATAACATCGTCTAATGCTTTAGGTGATTTAGCTATGCAAAAACTAACCGGACAAGAAACCCCACATGATGAGGACGATATGGCCCCTGATGGTATGGATGATGATTCGGACAACAATAGAAGTGAAATGCAAGAGAAAGCGGTTTCAAAACAACAACAAAAGTTCTTTGGTGTAGTTAAGTCAATGCAAGATGGAGATACCCCAAAAGAAGGTGAAGCGGGTGACGTTGCAAAAGAAATGTCTAAGAAAGATGTTATGGATTTTGTTAATACAAAACTAAAAGGTCTACCTAAAAAGAAAAAAAAGAAAGAAACTAAAGAGAATTTAAAATTTGAATCTATAATTGAGAGAAAGTTAATTCAAATAGTAGAAAAACACCTCCCTACTAAAATAAGTAAAAAAGACTTTATTAATTTAGTAAGTGAGAGTCCTGAGATATCACCGGTTAGACCTACGGTTAAGCCAGGTACAAAACCTAAAAGACCCTCAACA
>TARA_R110000765_G_scaffold120475_1_pt1 | contig 19224 bp, 12 predicted proteins | sample TARA_R110000765 | Tara Oceans TARA_R110000765 (sample SAMEA4398168) | marine metagenome | biome: Polar Biome; feature: [MES] marine water layer (ENVO:01000295) within the mesopelagic zone...; material: water (ENVO:00002006), including particulate matter (ENVO:01000060) such... | reverse complement strand
TGGGTGTACGAACGAGAGTGAATCGTTTCAAAAAATGACCATGTTTCTTATTCCGACAATTTAATGTTTACCACAAATCCCAAAGCTATTTAAATATGTCTAGAATATAAGCCATTCGTTTCTGATTATGGCTTAACTTGAATAACGATTGTTTTATATTCCGACAGGTGGTAATTTACCATAAGTTTGAGTGATCAATGGAGTTTGTTATAAAAATACTAACAGGTAACCCGTATTACATTGTTAACTGGTGTGAGAATGTCGCTGAATTTGGTAGTGACCGTCCTTTCCCACTCGTGTACTTGCATAATGGGGAATTATGCTATTCATTACTCGCATACTTGAAGCACCTTTTTGCAATTGGCGCTGCTAAACAAACATCGTCTTTAAATGATCTATTTAGATGTATCGCTGAAATAAGCATTTTTTATGAAAAGTCTACTGTGCAACACTTCAGATGGAGCAAAGACCCGCGTCTATTGATTATTGATTATTTCGAGAAATGCCTTCACGGAACCATACGAGATGGGAATTGCGACCTTGACCTTTGGTGGCAGGGACGTTCAGTATCAAACATTAAACGTATGCTAACTGCGTTTTCAAAATATGAATCCTTTTGTACTGATTATCTACAAACAGATCCGCTTAGCACATCCGAAGTTATTTGTGAGTCGGCACTATCTTATTCCGCATATAAAAGAAAGCAAGAATTCAATATGTTAGCTCACTTAACAGACTTTGTTGCAGAACCGCCTACTAAAAATGGTCATCACTTGGCGCATGGGAATGAGGTTGACCAAAACAAGCGCAAAAGAGTTCCCAAGTTTTTCCCACCGTCTTTTGTAATGCCTTTCATAGATTCAGCCTTAGACGCAAATCAACAGGCGCTTTATTTACTATGTGCATTTTGTGGTTTGAGAGCCTCAGAGGCTGTACAAATTTTTATTAATGATATCGTTGCAGTTCAAGGGACACTGGTGCCAGATGTCATTATTGATCATCCTGTTTCAGGCGAAACGTGGTGTCACAAAACCTCCAAGTTAATAAAACGAACCAAAGTCTTAGAAACATTTTGTGATCCGGATTTCTTTGATCCAACTCTTTCTGAAAAGGAATTAAGCTATGCAAGGCACCCTATACCTCGTTGTAATGCAATCAAGCCAATGCATGCAGGATGGAAAGGAGTGCTGCTAGAGCCTCAAATACCAATTTTTGGATACATTTTACAATGGACAAATGATGCTGCCAAAATCAAATTTTTCAATCTAGTTAATAAAAAACTACTATCTCAAAAACGAGCCAATCACCCATTTCTATTTTGTGCTGGTAATGGTGCCCCGTTGAGTTTGTCAACATACGAAAAGCGTATCGAACGTGAATCAAAGAGGCTTACCGGGCAGAAGTACGGATCGCATAGTCTCCGACATTTCTGTGGTTTTTATCTAAGCAATACACTTGACTTTAGACTTGAAGATGCGAGATCAATTCTTCGTCATAAAAGGATTGAATCAACCAATGTTTATTATCATGTAACTAGTGAAAAACTTGCTGAGGCCTTTGGCAAGGCAAAAAATAAAGAAAATCAAATCCCAAATAAATGGAAAGAGCTATCTTTCAATAAATGGATCAAGCAATGAATGAACTACTGAGCGAATGGAATAAAAACAATATTGCAAGACCAGTAACAGTAAGCGGTGACACCAGTCTATTGAAAGTATACACAGGTTACAGATCTCAAAAAGAGATTGTATGTAACATCACGTTAGACGAAATAGTTTTGAATACATTGCATCCTAATCTACAGAAAGATGTTCTTGCTAATATTTTAAATAACTATAAGCCAAAACACACCAAACAATATTGTGATGAAGTAGCTTGCAACGCTGTAACTACGCTTAAAACCGACAAACGAAGCAAATATATTCCGTCACCTTTCTCAGTAAGTCACATTAACCCTATTCTTAAGTTAGACAGAGACGATTCGGAAAAAATACATCTCATTTCCGAGGAATTATTTACATTTTTTGAAGGCAAGGGTGAATGCAAGTTTGAAGGTCTAACAATTACTGGAGTGAAAGACAGCCTAGAGTATATTGTTGACTGGAATAAAACGTTTGCGGGACTATCGGGAATCCAAATTACCCAATGGTTGCTAGCGGTAAAAATGGGAACTTATTTCAATCTGCCTACAGACTTCAGGCGATTGGAAAAAGATAAAGAACGTCATAATTATACGAATAAAAAAATTAACGAACACCCTTCCTTTCAACTCACTAATCGTCTTGTTTTTATTGGCGGGGTCAAAACTCCTGATTTCACCCAAGCAAAGGATGAGTATCGTAAGGCGTTAATCAATGGCTCGAATAAATCTAGAGTGCCATATTGTGGGTTCATTCAAGCGCTAGAGGTTTCTATTGCTCGATTACTACAACGCCTTGCTGAAGATAATGTGTTGTTTTTACCTTATTCAATTCCATGCGTTGCACCAAGTGGTGGTAATTTACAGCTTCTATGGGAATGCCCATTGGGAGCAGTATGTTCGGAATTAGTAAAACAAGACAACCCTTTTAAGAAAGAAGTTTCCCTTTTTTTGAGGAATGTGACCAGGAGTTCTAACATAAGGAGTTGCGATGATATCCCACATGAGTATCCAAGCGACTTGACACAGGTGCTCAAGGAATACCAAAACGGCAAAGGCTACAATACGGCTATTGGTTTCCCATTTACAGCACTAAATGAAATCATTGAGCGATATGAGCAAGATGAACCTAGCGAAGTGAATTTTAACACCTCTTTTTTAGACAACAATGCCGCTCGCCGTATGAAAGGCGCTGACCAAAGGAGGAAGTCCTTTGAGCTTAATCACGCAGAGGATGTCATTGGTAAAAAGATGTTAGACGCAATGAGGAAATACCTCAAAAATGATGGCTCACCTCACAAAGTCAACGGATTGGTTTGTATGATTGATTGGTTGCGCGAGGTTAGAAATGGCAGTTTTCTCTACAATTCGATAGATGATTTTAGTTTCGATATGTTTCACGACCCTATGAACAGAGGCGTTATTAGAAAGACTTTTCGAGAGTTTATCGAAGATAAGAAAAATGAAGCAAATCATAATCATACCCAATGGTCTTCTGTACATAGTTTTTTTAATAAATGGGTAACTGATCTTTCTGTAGAAAGCGGTGAATCAATACCAATTCCCATTTCAAAGGCACAAGACATTTTCCCTGTTAGTTCTAGTAGCAAAGGTGTCACTGTTAGAGAAGCTATGCCATCAATTCTACACGAGAAGTGTATTGAAGTATTAGCTGAAGACGACTACCAAATATGTTCGGAAACTTTGCCATCACAGAAGAATGTTAAGGCTACTAATCAGAAAACAGGGGAACAAGAAATAATTAATAATAAGACGGTGGCAAGATGCTTACACTTATTATTGTTGCTTCCAGTGAGAGGAAAACAAGCCCGCTGGCTTGATGAAGGTTTGCTCGATGATGAAATTTGGGATTTTGATAATGGGTGCTATATCAAGAATGAGCACTCATTATCAGCGTTCACTTATCCTGATGGAAAAACTCATACTAAAAAATTTGGAAATACATGTGTCTTTGCAAGCGATTCAAGAGTCGGGAATACGACACTTAGACTTCATATTAATACCAACAAGACTCAAGCAAAACATCTAGTTAACAAGGGGTCTTTGGGATATGAAATTCCATGGCCTCATGGAACTGGTATTTCGCAACTTGATGATGTTTGGGTCATATTAAACAAGCAAAAGAAATTTAACGACACCTACATGCCTCGTAACATTAACGCGATACGATTAGATGATGAGGAACCGGAGATATACAAGGAATGGATCAGAGAACGTTTACCGTATTTCGTCCCACTATTTAGAGAGATAAAACCGAAGGCGTCGAAGGCGAACCCTAGAGAGAGATTCAACCTAGCCTACCCAATATCAAAAGATAATATGTCGAAGCTTTTCAAAGCTGTGATGCTAAAAGCAGAAGAAAAATATAAAGAGGAATATCCTCAATTTAAAGACCAGCAAATTGTAAAAACAGCAGACGGAGAGTGGCTATACGACATCCACTCTCTCCGAGTTTATGGGGTTACTGAACTCATTGAGCAAGGAATGCCTGTGGAAGTGGTACAGATGATTGTAGGTCATGCCATATCTGTAATGACGCTTTACTACAACAAGGTTCGAGCGGAAACACTCAAGAGTTGGTTATCGAAAGCCAAGCAAAGGCAGGGCATATCGCTTGATAATCAAAAACAGATGTATAAGAACTATAAAGATGGCAAAGCCGATGAATTAATTGCGCTCTTTGATCTTATTGAAGAATGGAGAGATGAAGGTGTTAACGATGAATCGGCTAGGAAAGCAAATCCCGATTTTTCAAGTTCAGGAGTCAACAAAATCGTGAACGGTGGAGTCTGTGGTTCTTTTGATTGCGATAGCGGGGGAATTACAGTTGTTGCGCATAAACATGGAAAAAAATTCGACATTACAACGACCCAAGGAGGTCATTTTAGGTGTGGTAACTGTCGCTACTGGAGGTCTGGACCTCGGTTTATATTAGAACAAATATATGAACTGAATGTAATTGGTGAAGAAATTAGAGATTTGAGAGACGAACGAATTAATCTTATTCAAAAGTCTCATGACTCAAGAAATGATGATTCTCTGAAAGATCGCCATTTTATCGCTGAGCGGTATGATCGTGAGGTTGATGAAAAAGGGAAAGTGCTTGCGTATAGAGTTATCGAATTAGGAAGAAGACAACAAATGCTCGATGCTAGCTTGAAGAAAGCTGGAGTAAATGACGGTGCAGAAAACCAATTGACTATTACGAAAGATTTGGAGTTAGGCATTGACCTAAACAAAGTGCCAAAATGGGAGACAACGACAAAATTCAATGCTTGTAGGGAGGTGGAGACTCAAGCAGCGGTGCTTGGCTTGCCGATAAGTGAAAATTCAGTTTCAATGCGAAAAATTGAACAATTTGTGGCCAAAGCACTGGCGGTTTCAGGAGAAAGTCGCAACCCATTTGTTTTCATGCCAAATGATGAAGTTAAAAGAGTTGCGTTGCTTTATGCGATTGCGAATAGCTGTGAAAAATTGGGACGGGAGTTTAGTGATGAAGAGTTCGAAAATCCCGCTTTGTTGAAAAAGTCTCTTGGAATAGAAAATATGAAGGCCTTGGTAGCTGAACCACTCGCATTGGTTAACGAACAATACCTTCTGGAGAAGGATTAATGGATACTTTAGTACCAGATATACTGGTTGAACAAAAGAAGGAAGAAAGTCGCGACAAACGAGTAAAAGAGTCGCTTGGGTTTATTCAAATTGCTTGCAAAGTACTTTTGAACGAGCAAGAGAAAATTACTACTACTAGTGTAGGAAAATATTGTACTAGTCATTTTGGGAAACCCACTGTAAGGACACTCCATAACGACAACAGTAATATTTACAAGATGATTATTAATGCTTACGCAAAACTTGCTCCCAAGTTGGACTCAACAAAAGAACACGACAACTTAGACGATATACCTCTGGTTTATAGAATTAGAATAAATAATTTAGAGACACAAAATAAAACCCTAAAAAACATAGTGGATAAGCATTTTAGGGAGTCTACTGACGGTCGGAACCATTCCCTAGTGGATACATTAAAAAAAGGGGCTAACGAATTTGATGGGGCTACATTAGTCGATTCAACTAAGTTAACATTATTTCAAAAGGATACGATAAGAAAGCTGTTGGCAGCTCTCTTGGATACTGAGGAATTTGTTGAGATGAATAAAGATGCAGCGTCATATTATACTTACCGAGACTCAGGAATTACTTTTTTAAATGAAAGGGAAGTTAAAGCAATCAAAAAGATGCTCGAAGGTGAGTGATACGGGGATGAGTTAATGGCAAACGGACAGGAAAAAGGACAGCAAAACTTCCATGCATTCCAAGCGTGGGTAGCGACACAATCAGATGATGACTTTAAGCAACTCGCGATTAAAGGTAAGGGTAAGCTTAGTCGTGTTGAAATCTCAAAAGCGGTGGGCTGCGGCATATCCGCCCTAACTCAAAACCCTTAGATTATTAAAGCGCTCTCGGAGTTAGAAGATAAACTGCGTGATAAAGGGGGGTTACCGCCCCAGACTGAATCAGCAAAAAAAGAGTCTGATAAGCCAAAGCAATACGACAACACAATAAACAGAAAGGTACTTGATTCAAGACGATTGTCATCTCTGGAAGCTGAAAATATTGAATTGAAAGCCAAAGTCAAAGAGCTTGAAAGTAAGCTTGAACGCTTTGGTGAATTGTCAGAAACCTTATCCGAGATTGGATACATGCCTCGATGACAACAACCAAATTGCAATATATGAACATTCCTAATTGTGCAAACGATTCTGCACAATTACACGAAGATCAATTACGCGTCACCAGTATCCCCTACACCTCATCAAAAATGTTGATATTCAGTGGCACACCGCTAAAGAAAAACTCTTACAGAGCCAACAGCGCGAAATACTATGTAACTATAAAAATAGATCCTGGCACATTGCCAGTGCAACCGGCAATAGGTCAGTATTGGTCAGTCAAAGGAAATCGACAAGTCGAAAAGAGGGACATAGGTGATTACGTGATGGAGCAGCATACATACCAGTCACCTGAGTATGTTGAATGCACTTTGCCAGAAGGAGGTGAGCAACTTATCCAATTCATTGCCAAAGAAAGTGCCTTTAAAGGTATTGGTGAAAGTAAAGCTAGAGCGCTCTGGGAGCTTATAGGTAAGGGGTTTCATACAACCTTGATAAAAGATAGGCCAGAATCAAGAGAGCGACTGAGAAGCATCCTGAGCGAAGATTCTATCATCGCATTGTTTGAGGGGTATGCTAAATACAAGAATCTAGCCTACTGTAATTGGATGTCCGAACACAAAATACCCGCCAGTGTTCAGCAGCGTTTACTGAAGCATCACGCCGAGCAATCTATTGAAGCAATTAATCAGAATCCATATGTGTTAATTGGTTTCGGCATGAGCTTTAAATAAGTGGATATTCTTTCTCAAGTGCAGTTTGAGGTTACAATATCTGATGACAGGCGATTGAGCGCCGCACTTGAAGTGGCGATACGCAAAGAGATTGAGAAAGGCCACACCTTTACAATGCAAGACAATTTGCGCCCTCACCTAACCAAGTTGCTCAAAGACAAAGAACTGGTCGCCAAAGCCTTTAAGGCGGGTCATTGCAAGGCACAATATCTATTAAATCACGAGACAGGCACTTACCATCCAACGGCTCAGTTGCTGATGGAAAATGTCGTCGCTAAACGACTTAAATCGCTTGCTACTCAAAATAACCTCTATGACGAATATGCAGATTCTGCATATTGCTTAGCGGCAGGTGAGATGCCTTATCCACTATTAAAGAAACAAGTTGAAGCGATCACAACATGTTTAGATAACGCGGTAAGTTGCATTACAGGTGGTGCGGGTACAGGTAAAACGACAGTGCTTAGAGCTGCATTGCGTGCTTATCACACAATGGGGTTTGAGATACATGCTGTTGCCTTAAGTGGTCGTGCAGCTATGCGTTTACATGAATCCATTGGTTTTATCACATCAACAATTGCCAAGTTTCTGAGGGGTGACCCTATTGATTCAGATAAACAAAAACATCTGCTTGTTATTGATGAGGCCAGCATGATTGATCTACCAACCATGTATCGCTTAGTAAGTCACATTCACCCCTCAGAGCGCATTATCTTTGCAGGAGATCCCAATCAACTTCCGCCAATTGGCTGTGGGAAGGTGTTAGCAGACATCGTAGAGTCGAAGACGATAGTTAATACCACTTTGGATATCGTCAGACGTGCTGAGGCATCGACAGGCATCCCTGAGTATTCGCAACTAATCAATCAAGGCAAAGTCCCCGAATGTCTTACAACAGGCGCAATTCATTTTCACGAAACAGACAAGAAAGATATCCCTCAAGTCTGCTGTGAATTGTATCAGCAATCTCCTGAAAACAGCCGTGTGATGGCTCCAACCAAAGCATTGGTTGGTGAAATCAATAAGCTTTCTCAAGAAGCAGTCAATCAAAGTGGCAGTAGGCTTGAGTTTTAAATGCATGGTGAGCAATTATTTTTAAATCTGCGCCTTAATGACATTATTTTGTTTACGCAGAATCACTATGATAAAGGCATACAGAACGGCTCGCTTGGTACCCTCACAAGTGTCGAGGCATCTGGAAAAAGTTATGGTGAAGTGACACTCGATACTGGTGATAAAATTGAAATTAATCAAGCTGTACTTGATTGCATGGAACTGGGTTATGCAATAACCCTTCATAAAGCACAAGGGTCGCAGTTTCCTCGTATAATCATTGCGCTTCAAAAGGGTCGTATCGTTGATCGAGCTTGGCTTTATACTGCTATTACTAGAGCGGAGTGTGAGATCCATATTGTTGGCAGCAGAAAAGATTTTGCAACGATGACAATATTGGCCAGCAATGCCCATAACCGAAGAAGTTACCTGCCTAAACTGCTAGCACATTCAATCAATGACTGAATGTGCTCAGTTATGGTAGATTCTATTGTGAAAATATATTTTGTAAAACGTGTTGGCTGCTAGCTGCTTGATACGATAAAAGGAAGTGATGCTACATGCCCATTCTAAATTGGTTAAATAAAGAACAAGCTGTGACTACAGCACGAAGTTGCCCTTATCGCTTGTTGGAGCAGGTACCTGAACTGTCTTACGGTGAACAAGACAACGACAACATGCTCATTCAAGGTGACAACCTTGAAGCTCTCAAAGCCCTCATTCCCACCCATGCTGGCCGCGTAAAGTGTATTTTCATCGACCCTCCATATAACACTAGAAGTGCATTTGAGCATTATGATGACAATTTAGAGCACAGTAAGTGGTTGTCAATGATATACCCTAGAATGGAATTATTGCATCAGCTACTGGCAGAGGAAGGCTCTATTTGGATTACTTTGGATGATAATGAAGCACATTATATGAAAATAATATGTGACGAAATTTTTGGGCGTTCTAATTTTGTTGCTAATTGCATATGGCAAAAAACATATAGTGAAAGAATGGATTCGAAGGGCTTTAGTACATCACATGATCATGTTCTTGTTTATAGAAAGAGCGAGTTATTTAAAATCATTCCACTCAATAAAGAACAAAATAAAAGCCAATTTAAATTCTATGATGAACAAGTTGGTAAGTTTTATAGAAGAAGATCATTACGAAAAGAAGGCTCAGAATCTTTAAGAAAAGACAGACCATCAATGTGGTACTCAATTAAAGCACCAGATAACTCAGACGTCTTCCCCGTTAAACCGGATGGCACAGAGGGGAGGTGGAGGTGGAAAGAAGAAAATGTCTCAAAACGAAAAGATGAACTTGATGTCATTAACAAAGACGGTGTGTGGGAAATTTATGTTAAGCAATATTTGGAAGAAATAGCCACACGTCCCCCATCGACATTGATGTTAAACACAGAAGTTGGCCATAATCACGAAGCAAAACTTGAATCAAAAGTTTTTAACTCACAAGATGTTTTCGATACTCCAAAGCCGGAAAGGTTGATACAACGCATATTAACAATTGCTACAAATACCGATGATCTGGTTTTAGACTCGTTCCTTGGGTCGGGAACAACAGCGGCCGTTGCAAAAAAAATGAACCGAAAATTTATCGGTATTGAATTAGGTGATCACGCAGTTACCCATTGTCAGCCGAGATTAAAAAAGGTTTTAGATGGAGAACAAGGTGGTATTTCCAAGGACGTTAACTGGCAAGGTGGCGGAGGTTTTAACTTCTACCGCTTAGGTGAGGTCATTTTTAATGAAAATGGCACACTAAAAAAAGGGATTAGTTTTAGCGCACTCGCTGCACATATTTGGTATGGCGATACTCGAAGTTCATTAGAATACAAAGAAAAATCCCCGTTATTAGGTGCACACAATGGCATTGCCTACTATTTGCTTTATAACGGCATTCTAGGTGACAAACGACCTGATGGAGGTAATGTTTTAACCTCGAAGGTTCTTGCAATGCTGCCGGAGCATCCATTAGATGCTAAAAACGGCAAAAAAGTGATTTACGGCGAAACCAGCCGCATGGGCGCAGCTCGCTTAAAAAGCGAAAACATAATATTTAAACAAATACCTTACGATGTTAGGGGGAAATAGGGATGTTTCAGTTAAAAAGTTACCAACAAGGTGCATTAGACACTTTAGCTAGCTTCTTCAAACGCTGTCGTGAAACTAGTGATATTGAAGCATCATTTAGAGAGTCACTGAAAGACAATAATTTTACAGACGTTCCATACCGTGCGTATAAATTTGATGGTACTCCCTATGTGTGTGTGCGTATTCCTACGGGGGGTGGTAAAACGATATTAGGCACATATGCCATTTCTACCGCAACTAAAGAATTTTTGTCTCAAGACTATCCAATCACCTTGTGGTTAGTGCCAACGACAACCATTCAGCAACAAACGGTAGCAGCCTTAAAAAGTAATCCCGCTTATACTGAGCATTTGAATAAAGCATTTGCCAACAATGTGAGTGTTTATGATATTGCTGATGTGAACCAAATCCGTTCACAAGATATTGGAAATAAAACTATTATTGTTGTGTCTACGATAGCTAATTTGCGGGTAGCTAAAACAACAGATCGTAAAGTTTATCAGTACCACGAAGACTTTGAGCCTCACTTTGCCAAGTTATCAACTAACCATCCAACATACGATAAACTAGAAAAAGTCACTGACGATGATGTATCTGAAAATGGCTTAACGGTTAAAGATATCGGCAAAGTAAAATATTCTTTTGCTAACTTACTTGCGCTCTATAATCCTCTAGTTATTGTGGATGAAGCTCACAATGCCAGAACCTCGCTTACTTTCGATACCCTCAGGCGAGTTCATCCAGCTGCTATTATCGAATTTACAGCGACGCCAAATACTACTGGCACTAATGGTAGTAACATTATTTATCACGTTTCAGCTGCACAGCTAAAAGCTGAAGAAATGATAAAATTGCCAATAATATTGACTGAACATGTTAACGGTTGGGAAGAGGCAGTACGTGATGCTGTTTTGACTAGGGAAAGACTAGCTATAAAGGCACAAAAAGACACTGCTTATATTCGTCCAATAGTGCTATTTCAGGCGGAAAATAAAAATGGAAAAGTGACTGTTGAAACAATAAAGCAATGCTTGATTGAGCAACATCATATTGATGAAAGCAAAATTGCCATTGCAACAGGAACTCAACGGGAACTTGATGGACTTGACATTCTTCAACCAAATTGTCCGATTGAATTCGTTATAACGATTGAAGCATTAAAGGAAGGTTGGGATTGCTCATTTGCTTATGTTTTCTGCTCTGTCAAGCAGGTGTCATCTAGTAAAGATGCAGAACAGCTTTTGGGGCGCGTTTTACGTATGCCTTACGCCAAACGTAGGATTATTGAAGATCTTAATAGATCATATGCTCATTTATCAACAAATAGCTTAGCCCAAGCTGCAAAGGAGCTAGCCGATAAATTGATATCCATGGGCTTTGAAGAGCTAGAAGTGGCAACGTTCCTTCGCCAACAAGATGATTCTCAGGGGGATTTATTTGACTCCAGTGGAGGCAAGAGTCCAGTACCTAAAATGTCGATGACAACGTTAATGCTGGAAGTAGATGATGTTATTGATACTGCGTCATTAACTGAAGAAGATCGAAGCAACGTAAAAATATCAGAAGTTGAAGGACGTAAAGTTGTTACCGTCACGGGGAAAGTTTCTGACAAACTTAAGCAAGCAATTGCAAAGGTAGCAACTGACTCTAAGCAATCAATTGAAAGCTCTATCAACATGCATAACCTAAGTGTTCATGCTGCTCAATCACCATCTGAAAACGGAATCAAGTTTGCGGCATTGCCAAGACTATGTGTGATGAGCCAGGGTGAACTGGAGCTTGCCGAGAAAGAAGTGTTTCTTGATGCTTTTGGTTGGAGTTTGTTGAATTACCCTGCTGAACTTAACTACAAACCGACAGAAGAAACGACCAGTTTTTCAATAGATTTGCATGGTAAAAAAGTTAAATATAACTTCGTTGATGATAAGCAAACATTAAACCTAAATTTTGCCAATACAGAGGTGACTCAGGATGAATTGGTAGGTTGGCTGGATCAAGAGTGCCGTCAAAGTGATATTACTCAGAGAGAAATGACGGGCTTTGTTTCAAATGTTATTAATCATTTGCTTAAAAAGCCTGAATTGACACTCACCACCCTGATTAGAAATAAATACCCGTTGGCAAATGCTATTCAAGATTTAGTTGCTGAGTACCGAAAGCAAGCAGCCACTAAAGGTTATCAACAAGCACTGTTTTCAAATGATGCTGACGTGTTAACAACCTACGACTTTAGTTATGAATTCAAAGCTGATAATTACCCTGCTCGACCACCATACTATAGTGGTAGCTATGATTTTAATAAGCACTACTACCCACAGATAGAAGACATGAAATCAACAGGTGAAGAGTTTGAATGTGCTCAAATCATAGACTTAATGCCTGAGGTTAAGCATTGGGTGAGGAACTTGGTAAGACGCGATGAAGCATCTTTTAGTCTGCCATTGGCTCATGGGAACTTCTTTCCCGACTTTATTTTAGAACTTAATGATGGGCGGATTCTGATCGTTGAATACAAAGGTGAAGTCTATAAAACCAATGATGATTCTGCCGAAAAGCGTTTAGTTGGTGACTTGTGGGCTAAGCACAGCCAAGGTAACTGCTTATTTTTGATGGCGGTTAAAAAAGATGAAAACGGTCAAGGTGTGCAGCAACAATTGTTGAGAATTATTAACTAATTTTATAAAAAACGGTTTCAATTATGTGACTCACATCTGTCATGTTAATAACTAACAAGGAGTGGAATCAAAATGATTACAAAAGGATCTCAATGGCGGCGGTGGGAACCTCACATACACACGCCTGGTACAGTGCTTAATGATCAGTTCAGAGACAAAGATCCCTGGAATGAGTACCTTGCTGCCATGGAAGCTCTCACTCCTTCAATAGAGGCGCTCGCAGTTACAGATTATTATGTTACTGACAATTATGAAGAAGTTCTTAGATACAAAGAGTTAGACCGGCTTCCTAATGTGAAATTAATCTTTCCCAATATTGAGTTACGGCTAGATATTGCTGCAAAATCAGGCTTCGTGAATATACACCTATTGGTATGCCCTGATGACAAAGACCATCTCAATCAAATTAATAGGATATTAAGTCGTCTACAGTTCCAAGCATATGACGATCGATTTAATTGTAGTAAAAATGACCTAATTACACTTGGGAAGAAAGCCGACCCGTCCATTATCGATGACTCCACGGCTCTTAGTCATGGAGCTACACAGTTCAAAGTGAATTTTGATCAACTTAGAAAGGTTATTAATGAAAGTAAATGGGCGAAAAAGAACATCCTTATTGCTGTAGCTGGTAATTCAGGTGACGGCACATCTGGAGTTCGACAGGCGGCAGATAAAACAGTAAGACAAGAAATTGAGAGATTTGCCCATATCATTTTTTCGAGTAGTGTTGCCCAAAGAGATTTTTGGCTTGGACACGGACAAGTCACAGGAGATGCTTTAAGAGAGAGATACAACGGATTTAAGCCATGTTTACATGGCAGTGACTCTCACTCCTTTGGTTCAGTAGGAAAGCCCACAGGAAATCGTTATTCATGGATAAAGGGAGAGTTAGCGTTCGACTCTCTCCGCCAAGCTTGCATTGACCCTAATGGAAGAGCTTTTGTTGGTGAAAAACCGCCAACAAGTGCCATGCCATCTCAAGTCATTTCCCATGTTGCTATTAATGATGCGACTTGGTGTGAAACGCCACACATCCCCTTGAATTCAGGATTGGTCGCAATTATTGGGTCGAGAGGGTCGGGTAAAACAGCACTTGCAGATATTATTGCTGCTGGTTGCGACTCCATATCTCCAGATACTTGGCAAGCAAAAGAAAGTAATAGCGCATCATTTCTGGCTCGTGCACGGCAACTTATTAATAATGAATCTGTAAAATTGCAGTGGGGCGGCGGCGGTGATACATCACGAGCGTTAGATGGGCATGATTCTAATCATCATTTGTCTTTCCCACGTGCACGTTACCTTTCACAACAATTCGTCGAAGAGTTATGTTCGTCAACTGGTATTTCTGACGGTCTTATTGAAGAAGTCGAACGAGTGATACTTGAAGCTCATCCGGTTGATGATAGAGAAGGAGCGATCGATTTCACGGAGTTTAGAGACCTGAAGACAAGTAGGTTTAAGCAGGCTAGAAAAAGAGAAGTTGAAGCAATATCTGATCTTTCAGAGCGAATCTCCACTGAATTGGAAAAAGAGGCTCAAGTACCGTTGCTTATTTCCCAAGTATCGCAAAAAGCAGTAATCATAAATAACTATAATACTGATCTAAAAAAGTTTGTTGCTAAAGGAACCGAAGACCAAGCTAAGCGACACGCGGAACTTACAGAAGCTGCGCAGTTACTTAGAGCAAAAGTTCAAGCTCTTACCAATCAAAAACGTACATTTATAGCTATGCAGGATGAGGTCACTAGCACTCGCTCTACAAAGACGCCAGAGCTGTTAAGGCAAGCGCGTGAGCGTCACAATTTGAGTGGACTTGATGACAAGCAATGGGAAGATTTTCTCCTCATTTACAAAGGGGATGTTGATCGTAATTTAGCAGAATATATAAATTGGACAGATGGACAAATCACTTTATTAACTGGAAACCCTGTGCAGGTTGCTGACCCGAGTCTGCCAGTGATACCTGACAATGCCGTTATTTCAAATTTAAGTCTATCAACACTCGTCGCGGAAATGGCTAGGCTAGAGTCTTTGTTTAGTGCAGATAAGATCATCAGAGATCAATATTCAGCACTTACAAAGCGAATAAACCAAGAAGGAGCTGCATTAAAAATATTGAAAGATAAACTTAGTGACGCAGAAAAAGCTTTTAGTCGCAAAAAAATTCTACAACAAGAGCGAGATGATACTTACAAACGAATATTTTCAGCCATTATTAATGAGCAGTCGGCTCTGTCGAAGTTGTATGCACCACTAATGACTCGTTTATCAGCCTCAGATGGTACGCTTCGAAAGCTAAGTTTCTCGGTTCAACGAGTTGTAGATGTTGAAGCTTGGGGAGCGTTTGCTGAAATAAACCTTCTTGATCTGCGCAAAGGTGGTACATTTAGTGGACGAGGTTCTTTGACTAACTTAGCAAAAGAACTGTTGTTACCATCGTGGGAAAGTGGCAGCGCAGATACCATCCAGGCAGCTATGGCTAATTTTCTTTCTAATCATATGAGCGATTTACTTTCCCATGCCCCCTATCTCCCAAACCAGCTTTTAGAGTACAGGTCTTGGTTAAAGAAATTCGCTCAATGGTTATTTGGAACTGACCACGTTTCCATTCGATATGAAATATTGTATGACGGAATAGATATAGGAAAGCTTTCACCTGGTACTCGTGGAATAGTATTGTTGCTTCTATATCTAGCTTTGGACGAAGCTGATGATCGACCTTTAATTATTGATCAACCAGAAGAAAATCTAGATCCTAAATCTGTCAACGATGAGTTAGTGCCTTTGTTTATCAAAGCAAAAGGTAAGCGGCAAGTAATTATCGTGACGCATAATGCTAACTTAGTAATCAATACAGATGCAGACCAAATCATTATTGCCGAGGCTGGATCACATAAATCTGGCGGTCTGCCAACAATTACCTATAAAGCTGGAGGCTTAGAAAACGAATCTATTCGCAAGTCAGTTTGTGACATATTAGAGGGTGGTGAAACCGCATTTAAAGAGCGTGCTCGAAGACTTCGTGTTCGTCTCCAAAGGTAATATAAGTACGGTCGCTGTTTAACTGTATTGAGTGCACTAGCATAAACTACGACAGTAACTTCTTTTAATCGGAAACATTAAGTAAATACTCGTAGATATTGATATACTTTCAACGTCAGCGTACAAATAGGTATCTTAAATGTGAGCGTTGATGTCGCCTTTATAGGTTATCGCCCAAGTGCGTGATATGTCATAATGACAGAAAGACCCTGATTAGTTAAAAGCAAAAGCACTCGAGAGGGTGCTTTTGTGTTACTGGGTAACGGTAATACCATCCTTAGATTTATACTATTTCCGCAACTGGCTTTGATAAGTTTTGCCATACCTTCCAGATACAAGAAAGATTATCGATATACTTTCACTAAATTTTTTATTGACATTAATTCACTGGCAAGATAATTTTATCTCGGTTTTGCGAGACCAATCAGCCCAGAGATAAAGCTAATGCACCGCACTATATCGTAAAGTTTATTCTTACTAACGACATTTGATAACACTAATCTTGTGAATCTGGGCGACGAGAGTGGAGATATTATCAAATGACATCACCTGAAATTTGTCCCCCCCTATCAGTTCATAAATTACACGCAACGAAATTACAAAAAAATCTTGGGCTTAAACGAGGCACTGCTTGTACCATCGTTGCACATATATGTGGTTGTAACGATTGGCCGCAACTGATAGAGAAGTGTGGAAAACCATTCGATGCCTATGCATCTGTTATCCCAATGTATTTTTTAGAACCATCTGTAATTATTAAGTTTTGGAAACTAGTAGACAAGTATCAAGCTGAACTCGAAAGAGTATATGACCCTTCAATCCATCTTCCTGACTCTCTTTTAGCTTTTGTAATAAATAAAAAAGTAAATGCAGTTGGACATGACCAAATTGATAAAGTTTTATGGGAATTTGATGAAAAATCAGGGACGTCTGATCGCTTTGTTGGACAAATTTGTTGCGCCGATCATACAGTCTATAAAGTATTAAAGAATGAAATGAAAAACTGGGAGCTGGAGACTCCTGATTACATTAAGAATCCTTGGCTTAATAATGGCACTTATCAGCAAAATTTTTATGCGTACTATTATTTTGATAACACGAAAGTACTTATTAAGGTGCGAGAGTGGGACACTGGGATAAAAGTCCCCAATTCAAAAACGTCAGTAATGAACAAAAAATGGTTTGTCGATTATATGGTTGGTTATGTAAAAATGCTCGCTCAGGAATTTGTCTCTCTTGGGTATCAGCCGACATTTGAATTTTTCAAAATTCAAAACGTTTTTCTTCCAAATTTAACATCTGAATTCAAAGATAAAAATCATCCAAAGCACGGTATTCATAGCCTCGTAGAGAAGCTCTTGGCTGCAAATGGGCAAGACTCTGGAGTAGTACCTTATAGTAAAATTACCGGAGAAACGGGTACAAAAGTATCTTTCACTAAAGAGCTACATAGATAAGCGCGGAGGAATAATTATGAGCAAGGAATGGGACAGAATTCTAAGTGAAGGCATCTACTATTCGTTCGAAAGCATGTTGTTTTATAAAGCTTTTTACTCTGGACTAGGAACCGATGACATACGAGAGCTTCCGTCATCCATTAACGAATATCTTCATCGTACTGTTAGTTTGAACTCGCAAAACTTTAAGAGCAAAATCAACGCAGCTTGCATAGGGCGTTATCGCGATGAGTTCGAAGCTGACGAAAAATCATTAGACTTCGGAGGTTATTTTATTGACTTAGTGCCTATAGCGGTTGATACCATCGGGAATAATCCACCTTGCCCCAATAACAAACCATACAACCGATTGTCTAAAGCTCTACTATTTGCATCCAAGTCACATTCACAACAGCGCAGAAAGTGTGATAACAGCCCGTACGTTGAACATCTGATTGAAGTTATGGATTTACTTGCGAATATTGGTGAAATTATGGACGAAGACATCATTATAGCTGGGATTCTTCATGACATAATTGAAGATACAAAAGTTACTGAATCCGAGTTGAAAATTAACTTTGGCAGTCGCGTTTCGAGCATGGTTATGGCGCTGACGGATGATAAAACACAGCCACTTTCGAATCGACGCAATAGGGCGCTTGAAAAATTAAGCTCCACACCAGGCTCTGTAAAAACAATAAAATTGGCTGACGCTTGTGCAAATGTCTCATCAATACCAGCGTCTTGGACGGAGGATAGATTAGCTGAGTATTTTTTGTGGCTTGACCAAGTCACACTTGAATGTCGTGGTGTAAACGAGGCGCTTTACAATGAATACTTAAAGCGAAGAGCCGAATGAGTACAAAAGAATGGGTATATCGTTCCGATGATGTAGGTTTATATCAAGAAATGTCGTTTGATGAACATAATAACAATCCAGCGACAATTGAAATAGAAAACCCCATGGACTTTAAGATTGAACGTGAGGAATATCCAAGCGAAAAAGTATTCTTCACGCTATCGGCTGAGATACCAACAGTTTGCTTCGACGAGCTTGCGATTGCATGGATAAAGCACAGAGATATCCAGGCTCGACCTAACAAATACACGTTAAAAGAGTTATTGAACAAAGGTGATTTCAAATGGCCAATCAGTGAAGCTGAGCTACTTGATAGAATTGAAGATGCAGAACTTCCTCAAATAGTAAGAGATAGGGAGTGTCAGGAAGAAGTACCTGCAAACCTCGAATATGACAATATCTTTGACGTGTTGACTGGCGATAAAAAAGAGAGTGAAAACTTAAAAGATAAGTCTGATGTCTTAATACAGAATCGTGATATCAGCGAGCTAAAAGGTATGTTCGCACCCAAAATTCACGATTCAGTAGAAAACTTTAAAATTGCAGCATTAGGCATCCTTGAACACATTAAAGCTGAACAGTACATATTAGATGAAGGGGCGCTGATTTCAGTAATACAGAATGCATTGCAAGAAGCCATTGTGGACATTCAGATTAAAAATCTGTAATCAGGAAAGCATGCCGTTACGATAGTGTGTAGATACGACAAAGTCGCTTGGTGTTAACAAAATAATGTGAACTAGTTTGAACTCAATCTTACATTTTATATATACAGAGCTTGACCAAACCTAACTGACGGCTTCGTGCCAATTGCAGTCGTTGGGGCATTCAGATTTTAATTGGACTATCACCCTAAAGCGGACATTAACGCCACCAACACGCGCAGCTTTGTAGTGAAGGCGAAGCCGCAACGAAAAAGCTATCGCCGTGCTTGGCCTTGTGTACGCCCAGCATGGGCATGAACTAATGAGGTGAAAGTCC
>TARA_R110000765_G_scaffold62813_2_pt1 | contig 19294 bp, 15 predicted proteins | sample TARA_R110000765 | Tara Oceans TARA_R110000765 (sample SAMEA4398168) | marine metagenome | biome: Polar Biome; feature: [MES] marine water layer (ENVO:01000295) within the mesopelagic zone...; material: water (ENVO:00002006), including particulate matter (ENVO:01000060) such as...... | reverse complement strand
AAACAAGTTAGCAGTTGCCAGATATATGACTTTTTTGAAAACTTAGTTGCATCCGGAGTTGATGTTAAGGTTAGAAAATTAGAAAGTAAGACTAGCCTTGATAACACGAACTAATCAACCTCAGTTAAGGTTGATGGATATTTGTAAATATAAAAATAGTAATAATATCAAGTTATTGAGGTATAAAAATAAAAGCAACTCTATCTCTATCACTCAACATTGCATTCATGGTGTAGTGTTTAACAAGGTGACTCTGCAAATCCAATAGCCGGATTGATAGTCAAATCGTAAGTAGACGATAAAATAGCTTGTTGACTAGCTTTGCTTGTCCCTAACTGAGGATTACTAAGTAGCCGTAAATATTTTAACTCGCAAAATGGCGTTTATCCAAACGCCATTTAAAAACCGACAAGTGATCATCCCTAACAGAAAAATATACTGATACATTCGAGGCTAAAGCCTTATCCAGTTAATAGTATCAAACTTAGCCTTAAACTCTAATTTAATTCAATTGCCATGAACTAAATAGAGCACTATCACTTAAGATTTAGCCCAAAGCTCAAGCGTTTGTAACGCATGGTTTTTATCTGCAAAGTCAGTATGACTATTCACTACTTCGCGTAATAAGTTAAAGGCTTCTTTGTCTTGTCCAAGTGCTTTTAACGTTAGCGCCATGTGAAACTTAATCTCGACATTTGAATAATCAATCGCCAGTGCTTTACGCAATAAAGTTAGTGCTTGATCATACTCTTTGGTTAAATAATATATCCAGCCTAAAGTATCGAGTGAATCAGGGGCATCGTCAACTAACGCCAAAGAACGGGTAGCGTATTTCTTTGCTTGTTCAAGCTTCGATTGAGACATAGCAATAAACGCGGCGTTATTGAGCCACATAGGTTGGTCTTCATCCAATTTAAGTATTTTTTGGTAAATGTCTTCTGCTTTTAACCATTGTTTATTTCTAATGTATATTTCAGCTAATGTACTAAGCAACAATAAGTTATCACCATTTGTAATTAAGGCTCTTTCGATCAAGGAAATTGCTTTTTCCTTCTGGTTAGTCGCTTGATAAATTAAAGCTAGGCCCGATACGGTACTTATCTGCTGCGATTGCTTCACTTTAAGGTAAGTTTCTTCCGCCTTATCATACTCTTTGTTCAGAAAATAAGTATGCGCTAATACACCATAAAAACGATCAGATGTTTTAGCGCCGCCTTCAAACGATAATAACACGGCAATAGCTTCGTTATAGCGCGATTCCTGATTCAAATAACTTGCTAACGCCAACATAGGACCTAATGATGTTGGCGCCCAAGCGATTGATTTTTGATAGGCGGCTACTGCATCGGAAAACCTTCTAGCAGCTTGATTTGCTTTCGCGATATAGAAATAAACTTGTGACTTGTTACCGTCAAACTTAAGTGCATCCCGATAGCTTTCTATCGCTAATTGCACTTGTTTCGTCTTCAGATATAAGTGGCCTAATAACAAATAAATTTTATCGGTTTTATCCTGAGATAATATAAATGCCTTTATCGCCTCAATAGCGTCATCGTGTACACCCTGTTTTGCTAGGCTTGATGCATAATTAATCATCAACTCTTCACTACTGGGCTCTTGTTTTAATGCCTTTTGATAAGTAAGCGTGGCGCTACTATCTTCTCCCATGCGTTCAAAATGGTTTGCAAGCGCTTTCAATATTTCAATGTCATTAGGTAACTGTACTAGTGCTCCTTGCAACTGCACCAAGCCTTCATCAGGTTGTCCCATTGTGCTTGTTACCTGAGCTAAACTAATAATTGACTTAACATGCAAGGGGTCTAATTTGAGTGCTTTTTCGAACTGTAACTTTGCTTGTTCAAAATCACCAACCGACTGATAAACATAACCTAAATGATGGTGGAATTCTGGGTTTTCAGGTTGTAATAAACTGAGGTTTTTAGCTATTTTTATCGCCTGCTCTGGTTTACTTGCTTGCAAATAAGATTTAACAAGTAAAAAGCCGGCAAGTACTTGGTGCTCTCCAGTAAAGTCGCCTTCTGTTAACAATTGAATCGCGGTATCAGTTTGATTAAGCGATAGATAAGCTTTAGCTAATTGAAGGTCGACATTGGCAGTTGGTTGTATCGATTTAACTTGTTTAAAATATGCTAAAGCAGACTCATACTGATGTAACTCAAGGTAGCAAACACCTAACAACGTCAGGAGTTGGGTCTTATCACCATGCTGAATATTCGCTTTTACTAATTGACTTTTAGCACCATCAAAGTCCCCCTGTCTCATTGAAATTTGAGCTAAAAGTATTTTAGCATTGATATTAAAGTTATCTATTTCAAGGTACTGGCTAAAATACTCCTTCGCGAGGACATACTGATTTTGCTGGTAAAAAATTACACCCGCCAAATATAAGTATGAGGGACTCGAGCGTAAATCCTCTTTTGATATTTTCGATAAAGTTTCCGAAATTTCTTCAATTAATTGTTTACTACTAACGTCATCATTATCTTTAACCGCAATCGCAGCTTGAATAAATTTTGCACGTGGTTCATTAGGTACTTTATTCAATATCATTAGAGCATCTTTGTTTGCAGCACTGTAGTTTTGTAGCTCAAATAATAATGTTGCTCGTAAAATTAATGCGTTGATATCTTCTGCATTTTCTAACAATACACGATTAATATTGGTCAGCGCTTTATCGTAATTGCCAAGGTATTGCTCTACAGTGGCTTTTAAAAGCCAAGCTTTTTCTGGAGGAAATGGCGTTGCTATTACTTGTTCAACTAACTTATTTGCTTCTTCATATTGAAATCTATTAACTTTAAGTTGAGCCAAGCCAAGAATAGCATCCAAATTACTAACATTAAGACTTAACGCCTGATTAAATGCTTCTTCTGATAACAATAGCTGCCTTAATCCTAGGTGCGCCAACCCTTTTAATACATACATTTTTGCAGCATAAATTTGATCTATGTAATTATCTTCAAATAAACTCAGTATTTCATTGTATTTATTTTGCATTAATAAGGCTTTACTGCGTAGTAAAGTAATTTGTTTGTAATCCCCACCAAGCCCTTCAATAATATTTAATTCTGTTTGTGCTAATGCAGCTTGTTCTACGGTTAAGAGTAATTCAACCATCAGAAATCGCGCAGGTATATTATTTGGCTGGTTTTTTATGAGGTTTTTTAAATGGATTTTAGCTTCATCGTATTGATGCTCATTAAATTTTTTATCTGCCAATTCAAAAAGTTCAGAAGCATAACTGGTCACCGTGGTAAAAGTAAAAACGGTACAGGTAAAAATTAAAATAGAATATCTAGCTAGTATGGTCATATCACTTTCAAATTTACGAATTTATCCTACATTATCCTCATTTATCCTGATAGAATGCAATTTAAAATCTGATTAATTAAACTAAATTTAAGCAAAGTGTCAGATTATTTTACAACATTAAGAAAACATATTTAACACAACTTGGTAAGTCATTGTTTATACCAACTAAAGCTAAATAGGTACGTTTTTTGCTTACAACAATATATTGCGATATTTTTTTATACAAGGACATCAAGTGACTATTAATAAACGTACTACTTCTTACATGAAGATTTTATTTACAAGCTGTTGCCTATTACTAACATTGCCAAGCTTGGCTGGGTTTACTGCAAATGAAAATCTAGTGAGCTACAGTTTTTCTGGCGACAACGACTGTTCCAATGGTGAGTTTCATCAAGATGATTACAAAGGGCTTACCGGCTTTAGCTCATGTGCAATAGCTATTGTTGACAATGACGGTAACACAATCTACCTAGCTGATGTTATCTCAAAATTTGACACAGACCCTTATAAGTATACTGAAAGCACACAATACGAAGATGAAATAGCATCTACTGACTGGGAATTTAATAAAGAATATAGTACTGATGGCACATTAACGGGTAATACGAGTAGCACGTTAACTAATAAATATAAAAATGCCAGTTGGAGTTATACTGGGGGCTCTCCAGGTATACGTTTTTGGACAGCAAAAGCGGGTAGTGGTTTTAACCTATTTTGGTTGGTCGACAATGACAATAATAAAGCCGCGGAGTTTTGTCAGCCTAAAGTGTTTACTTTATCTTGTCTTAATTTAGCACAAACAGTCACCAGTGGAAGTTGGTCGACACCTGGAGGTAAAGGTTTATCGCATTTAACCTTTTTCGGCGGTCTTATTGAAGAGTGTCAACAGAACTGTTCACCTGTAACAGTGCCTGAGCCACAAACCGTTTTGTTACTTGCTTTAGCTATGTTAGGTTTGGTTGCTCGACAGCGTTCAGCGATAAAAAATTCCTAGTACCGTAATGTACTAATGAAAAGCCCAAAATGTTTCATAACATCTTGGGCTTTTTGCTTATTAGGCTCTTTACTTATAATTACCACAGCAAAACCTCAGAAAGCCTCACAGGGTTTCAGTATTCAAATATAAAATTGCCCCCTCCATCTAATTCCCACAGCTTAAGCTCTCTCAATTTACACTCGCTGTACTTTAACCATCATTCATTGACTCACTCTACATTCAGAATAAGCTTACCTATATTCTCATTGTTGATCATTACTTGATGAGATTTTTCAGCGTCATGCCACGCATATTGCTGATAAATTACGCCCTTAAGTAAACCTTGTTCAAGGCTAGGATAAAAATCACGATTGAATGCGTTAATTAATGTCGTTTTATAGGCATTGCTTCGACTACGCAATGTTGTAGCATGAATATTTACGCGTTTAAGTAACATTTTAGCCACATCAATCTTTTCAGCGAAACGACCACCTAGCATTGACAACATAACGATATGACCATCGAGCGCACAAACACTAATATTTCTATTTACATATTCGCCCGCGACCACATCTAAGATCACGTCAAAACTGTGTTTGTTTTCTTTTGACCAACTAACAAAGTCGGTTTGTTGATAGTTTATTGCTTCATCAGCACCTAGGGCTTTACATGCAGTCGCTTTTTCATCACTACTGACAGTAACGCTAACATGGCAGTTAATAGACTTGGCTAATTGTATAGCCGCTGTACCGACACCGCTCGCACCTGCATGAATCAACACCTTAGCATTAGGTTTTAACTCAGCTATCGCAAATAAGCACTGATAAGCCGTTAAAAACACTTCAGCTATTGCAGCCCCTTGTGCATAAGTTAAATTTTCAGGAAGCTTTATTAAGTGAGCCGTTTTAACTTTAACGTATTGTGCATATGCCCCACCGGGAACAATAGCGAAAACCTTGTCACCAATTTGCCAATCGCTGTGTTGATCACCCATAGCAACGAGTTCGCCACAGGCTTCAATACCCAATATAGTTGACTCGCCTGGTGGTGGTGGATAATTGCCTTGTTTTTGTAAAATATCCGCGCGATTAACACCTACAGCCCTGACTTTAATCAAACATTCATCAGTATTTATGGTGGGCTTTTCAGTTTCTTTAAAACTGAGTTCTTGATGCTCATTAAATGCTATATAACGCAATATCTTTCCCATTAATTAATTGATTGAATGAATGATTGAATGACCTGATAGTTTGCCTTAATTGAATTGCAATATCAGCGCTAACGTATTTTTTATTTAACCACACTTAACTAATTGAAAAAAAGTGATGCTCTTGCCATGGTACTTTATTAACGGCAACATTTATAACTTCGGCTTCTGGTGGCCCAATCTCAAGCCATTCGATCATTTTTTCTATATTTTGAATTTCACCACACATTAACACCTCTACATCACCGTCGGCTAAATTACGCGCATATCCACTTAAACTATACTCGATGGCGATTTGCTGACTAGAGGCTCTAAAGTAAACTCCTTGTACCTTTCCACTGACATGTGCCATGTAACATTCATTCATTATATTCCACCTTAAAACAAACTAATTGTTGTTGTTATTTTTGATTTTCATTCCATTATCTTTTTTGAAATGAAAAATAGTTAAAATAGAACATTGCACCCATGTCCTGCATTGACTAAAATCGCGCCATTATCATTGTTAATTATAAGTATAGCCATATGTCAGCAAGAATTTATTTAAAAGTTGCTCGTGAAAAATCATTACGCAGAAAACATCCTTGGATTTTTTCTCAAGCAATCAACAAAATTAAAGGTAACCCTTTACTTGGAGATACAGTCGATGTCTATGACAATAAGGGAAACTGGCTAGCTAAAGGCGCATACTCACCTGAATCTCAAATTAGAATTCGTGTTTGGAGTTTTGATATTGATGAAGAAATTGACAGTGATTTTTTTCGTAATAAATTGTTAAGCGCACAAAAAAGACGCGATTGGTTTATCGAAAAAGGTGGTTTAACCGGTTATCGACTTATTGCGGGTGAGTCTGATGGACTGCCTGGGATCACAATAGATAAATATGACAACTTTATTGTTTGCCAATTACTTAGTGCTGGAGCTGACTATCATCGCTACACCTTAGTTGAGTGCCTTAAGAAACTCTACCCGGGTTGTCATATCTATGAACGCTCTGATGTTGATGTACGTAAAAAAGAAGGCTTAGAACCTGTAACAGGTTGGTTAACAGAGCCACAAGCGTCAACAGAATGTGTTATTGAAGAACACGGTGTTAAAATTCATGTTGATATTGCCCAAGGTCATAAAACTGGCTTTTATTTAGATCAACGTGAATCTAGACTTGCTGCAGGTAAATATGCCAAAGATAAGTCGGTATTAAACTGCTTCTCATATACTGGTACTTTTGCCTTACATTGTGCGGCGGGTGGTGCTAAAGAAGTAATTAATGTTGATGTTTCTGAGTCAGCGCTCGAACTTGCTAAGAAAAACGTGGAACTTAATAATTTAGGCGATAAAGATATTTCATTCGTTAAAGCCGATGTGTTTAAATTATTGCGTCAATACCGCGAAGAAAAACGAACCTTTGATATGATCATTCTAGATCCGCCAAAGTTTGTAGAGTCAAAAGCTCAACTGACCGGTGCTTGTAGAGGATACAAAGACATAAACATGTTAGCAATGCAGTTACTTAAGCCAAATGGTATCTTATTAACCTTCTCTTGCTCAGGGTTAATGGAATCTAGCTTGTTTCAAAAAGTGGTTGCCGATGCGGCTTTAGATGCGAAACGAAATGCGTATTTTGTTGATAGACTGCACCAAGCAGCAGATCACCCAGTATCGTCAAATTACCCAGAAGGTTATTACCTTAAAGGCCTTGTTTGCCAAGTTGAATAGTGATTGAAAGTTACCAGCTGTAGCGAGTATTAAATCTAGCTACAGCTATATACTATCGTTAATCATGACTTAATCAATTTCAGTAATATTAACACCAATCAAATAACAGTTTGCGCTCTCTTCAGTTATCCTAACCACTTTACCTTTAGCATCTAAAGGTTGTATTGCATTGTTAGCAGACTGAACACTGATACGTACCGCCGTATTCATTTCTAACGGGTGTTCCATCTCAATGGCGATGCCAGTCGCACTTAAGTCACGACATGTAGCCAACACTTTACTGTTCGCTTCATCATCAATAATAGTTACGGTCACTTCACTGTTTAGCATCATGCGATAAAAGTTGCGCTTGTCATCGTAATTAACCATTACTACTCCAATGTTTTTTATAGTTTGTATTACTTATACTAATCGTGACCATCACTGTCAAATCATTGTGTCTTGAAATTAAGCATTTTCTTTTAAGTAGTTTAATACTCGTTTAGCTGAGATTGGAAACGGTGTTTTTAAATTTTGCGCAAAAAGTGAAACGCGTAATTCTTCAATCATCCAGTAAGTTTGGGCTAATGCTTTACTTAAAGGCTGCCCCTTAGGTTGTTGAGCAACAACAGCATCTAACGCTTTTTGCACCTTTTCGAGTTCTATCATTTTCAAACGGTCTTGATTTGGGTCTATTTGTAATTTCTCTAAACGTCTCAACATAGCAGTTAAGTATCGAGCAATATCATCTAAACGTTGATATCCCGCTTTAGTGATAAAACCTTTAAAAACCATACTTTCTAATTGGTTTTTAATATCGCCGTGAGATTGCACTAGGTTTAATGACATTTTACCTTTCATTTTCTTTCTAACATCATGCGCTAAACTTAGCACTCGCTCGACCTTTATTGCCGCACTTAATACACAGTCTGCAATTTCACCACGAACATGTTCTTTACATGCCGTAAACTCAGTTTCAGCGCGTGGTAAGTCGCCGTATTGATTAACTAAAAAATGACAGCCAGCAACGATGCAATCATCCAATAAATCATTTATCGAACCAAAAGGATTAAAATACAAACCTAACTTGGCTTTATTGGGCAATTTTTCCTGCAAATATTTTAATGGTGAAGGTATGTTCAACAATATCAGACGGCTTACGCCATCAAGCATGGCTTGCTCTGCTAAACTTTCATGTTCAAATAACTCAATAGCGACTGACTTGTCTTTATCCACTAAAGCAGGAAAAGCTTTAATGGTGATATTAGCAACTTTTTTCTCGTAGCTTTTAGGTAAGTTTTTAAAATCCCATTGAGCAATATCGCTACGTTCAATACCTTTATCAGCTACCTTTTTAATTGACGCTTGAACTTTACCTTGTAAATTATCTTTTAAACTATCAAGGTTACGCCCTTCTTTAAGTAACTTACCGTTTTCATTAATAATTTTAAAATTCATTAATAAATGTGGCACAAGCTCTGAGCCTTGCCAAGCGTCTTCAGGTAAGCGAACGCCAGTCATTCTAAGTAACTGTTTTTCAAGCGCTGCGATTAACGTTATGTCCGTGTTAGTTATTGCCGCCAAACACGCTTCTGCATAGTTTGGTGCAGGAACAAAGTTACGTCTTAATGACTTAGGTAAGCTTCTGATCAATGCGGTAATTAGCTCAAGTCGTAAAGCCGGAATTAACCAATCAAAACCTGTATTTTCTACTTGATTTAAAATACCTACCGGTATCATGACGCTAATACCGTCATCCGCATCGCCTGGGCTAAAATGATAACTGAGCGGCAGTGTTAAACTGCCTTGTTGCCATGTTTCCGGATATTCGTTAGCTGATAATTTAACCGCGCTTTCTTTTAACAAAAAAGCTTTGGTGAAGTTTAATAACTTAGCATCAGATTGTTTTTGTTTCTTCCACCAGGCTAAAAAGCTACGCTGACAAATAGCAGTTTCGGGCAGTTTTTCATTATAAAAATCGACTAACTGCTGTTCTTCAATCAAGAAATCTTTACGTCGGGCTTTTTGCTCTAAAACTTCAATTTCGTCAACCAGTTGGCGATTTTCTTTTAAAAATGCTTCTTTAATCGTGCTTTCGCCATTAACTAAAGCTTCACGGATAAAAATCTCACGACAGGTATCAGGTTCAATTCTATTGAAATTAACACTGCGCTTACCAACGATAATCAGACCGTAAAGTGTTACTTGTTCAAACGCCATTACAGCGCCCTGCTTTTTCTCCCAATGAGGTTCGCTGTAACTGCGTTTAACTAGGTGCGGTGCTAAAGGTTCAAGCCATAACGGGTCTATCTTAGCGGCCATACGAGCAAATAAACGGCTAGTTTCAACTAATTCTGCTGCCATTAACCATTTGGGTGACTTTTTAGCCAGCGCTGAGCCTGGGAAGATAAAAAATTTACTGCCGCGAGCTCCTTTGTATTCTCGATTTTCATCTTGTTGGCCGATATGACTCAACAAACCTGACAAAATAGCTTGATGTACGATATCTAGATTCGAATTAGTTGCATTTTTTTCAGCCTCTTCTGATAAGTCTACGTCGATACGGCTCATTGGTATTTTCAGCTCTCGCAATGAATGCGTTAGCTGGCTATAAATATCTTGCCACTCACGAATACGCACATACGACAAAAACTCTTTCTGGCACAAACGGCGAAATTGATTATTTGTTAAAAGCTTTTGCTGTTCCTCAACATAACTCCACAGTTTTAATAAGCTCACAAAATCTGATTGTTTGTTTTTAAATCGGCCGTGTTTTTCATCTGCAGCCTGCTGTTTTTCATGCGGACGTTCGCGTGGGTCTTGAATACTTAAAGCGCTTACAATAATGAATATTTGTTCAATACATCCTAAGTCAGCCGCGGTTAAAATCATTTTGGCTAAACGTGGATCAATAGGGAATTTAGATAACGAGCGCCCTATTGGTGTTAACTTAACTTGAGTTGAATCAGCATCAATCGCCGCCAATTCTTCTAATAATTTCACGCCGTCATTAATGTTACGATTATCGGGTGGTTGCACAAACGGAAAGTCGGAAATTTCACCTAAGTCTAGGGCCAACATTTGCAATATAACAGTCGCTAAGTTTGTGCGAAGTATTTCAGGGTCGGTAAACTCCGGACGATTTAAAAAGTCGTCTTCCGCATAAAGGCGAATACAAACACCTGAAGACACTCGACCACAACGACCGGCTCGCTGATTTGCACTGGCTTGAGAAATAGCCTCTATGGGTAAACGTTGTACTTTAGTGCGATAACTGTAGCGCGAAATTCTTGCTGTTCCAGGGTCAATAACATATTTAATTCCGGGTACCGTCAAACTCGTTTCGGCAACGTTAGTGGCTAACACTATGTTACGGCCACTATGTGGTTTAAATATTAAGTTTTGTTCGGCAACGGTTAATCGAGAATATAACGGTAAAACATTAGTATGGCGTAAATTAGCTTTTTCTAATGCCCGTGCGGTATCTCTAATTTCTCGTTCACCATTGAGAAAAACCAAAATATCGCCATCACTTTCTGAGCCACAGTTTTCTGTACTAAGCTCTTCAACGGCATTGAGAATACCCGAAATAATATCCGCATCGCTGTCACTGTCTTCATTCAGTGGGCGATAACGCATTTCAACTGGGAATGTTCTGCCTGACACTTCAATAATTGGCGCAGGAACACCGCTGGCATTAGCAAAATGTTGTGCAAATTTTTCAGGATCAATTGTCGCCGAGGTAATAATCACTTTTAGATCAGGACGTTTAGGTAAAATTTGTCGTAAATAACCGAGAATAAAATCGATATTTAAACTTCGCTCATGCGCTTCATCAATAATTAATGTGTCGTATTGGCGTAACAAACGATCTTTTTGCATTTCAGCAAGTAAAATACCGTCGGTCATGAGTTTAATATAACTTTGTTCACCCACTTGGTCGTTAAAGCGAACTTTATAACCAACCGCATCACCTAATTTTGAATTAAGCTCATCCGCTATTCGGTTAGCGACAGTTCTTGCAGCAATACGTCTGGGCTGTGTATGGCCAATAAGGCCATCAATGCCTCGACCTAATTCTAAACATATTTTTGGAATTTGAGTTGTTTTACCTGATCCCGTTTCGCCCGCAATAATCACGACTTGGTTGTCATGAATAGCTTTGCTTATCACGTCAACATTTTGTGAAACTGGCAAACCTTCAGGGTAACTAATTTTAGGTAAACTAGTCAGGCGAAGTTGCTTGTTTGCTATAGATTGCTCGATCGTTTTAGCTATTTGCTGCAAAGCTTTATCTTGTTTCACTTGATCAGTTATTTTTTTAACGCCTAATAAGCGGTTTCTAATGCGCGCTTTATCAGATGATTTAACCTGATCGAGAAGATCGAAAAGTGATTTTAAGGTAAGGTTTTTATTCATTTTTTTAGTCGTAGTGGTCGATGCGGAAAATACTGTTGACAAAAGAGGCTCAAAACAGATAACAAAAGGCTATATTAGCAGGTAAGCAAAGGCAAATGAACACGTATATTCTTAGCAAATATCCATTTTAACTATTTTTATACTAAGCTGATCTCTAAGTGCAAGAATAAAGTACTTAATGAAGGTCACAAGCCGCAAAGTTTCCCATTAATTAAAAAGGTGCTATGCCTAAAGGTGCTATGCCTAAAAGTGTTATGTCTAAAAGTGCTATGCATTAAACTAACTTATTTATCTACTTTTGAATTACTAGAAATAATAAAAAGTCGATGAGGTATTTTGGCAGGCGCTAATCAGGTAAAGAGATTTTATAAACTTGTTATGTCATTAATCATCAGTCACATACAGCCAATGATTATGCCTAATAAAGGCTTCATCAAATTTCAGGCAAAAAAAAGCGGCTCATTGAACCGCTTTTCTATAACTAGCTTATATGCATCCTGCATAAATATATAATGATCCCGCTTCATCCATAAAGAGCTATCCCTTGCCTTTCCTAGCAAACCATTTGCTGTCCATATTATCCTTAAAAGTAACTGTCCTAGTTACATCAATTGTCTATTCTTATCATCCTGATAACAATTCCCTGACAATTTTTCCTTCTATCCTTGTGAGACATCCAATCTCTTTGCTAATCTAAGCATCCTGTTGGTTATCCATACCATTATTTGTAATCCCTTTGTCTTCCTGACAGGGATAATATTAGACTAAGCACTAATTTTAAAAAGTGCTTAAATTCAAAAAAATAAACACGACTTATATTTTTACTTGAACGATTTTGTTATTTTCATTTAATTACAATGAGTTAAGCTAGAACAGTAGATTTAAAGTAATACAAAGAACACTATATCCTACATTAATGTAGGATATGTCTTACAAAGGTAGGGAGCTTTTGGGAGGTTATTAAATAAATTACGTTAAATTATTTTTAAAGTCTGCTGCAAACTCATAGAGATTGCAGCTTATAGCTTAAATAAGTTAGTGAAATGAATTATTCAATATTAACTTTCAGGTGTTTCTCGATAATAAACCATCAAAGAGCCTGAGACATTACCCACTTCGACTTCTTCTATAAATTGATAGTTTACATTCTTAAAAAAAGCTTTGTATTTCTTGCTTGTTGCATACACAGCAACACCTTCACTTTCTTTATGTTCATCTAAGATAGTATTGACTGCCGCCATTAAGTAATGACCAAAGCCGTGATGTTGATGCAGTGGATGAATAGCAATAAAAGATAGCATGTGAAATTTTTTCAATGGCACAGCAGCTAAAACAATTTTCTCTTTTTCAATCATTTGTTTGGTACTGAAATACCCTGCACCAAGCAACATTTTTAAGCGCCAGTGCCAAAATCGTTCAGAAGAAACACCATCTTCAGGATTATTTAAGCAAGCGACACCAACAATATTATCGCCTAAATATAAACCCACCATTGGCTGTTTTGCTTGCCAAAATGCATTTAATTCTTCACGAATTGCTGCACGAAGACGTTGTTCATAATCACTTTTGTCAGATGAAAATATTTCCAAAAAAACCGGATCATCATGATACGCTTGGTAAAGTAATGATGCAGCTAACTTTAAATCTTGTGCCGACAGATAAGCGGCTTTTATATCGACTTGATTACTATCAATGGCATCTGATGACATCTAAAATCCCTCATAAATGGTGATAATTATTATTATTTTTATACCTTCACCATATCAGGATATGAGAAATAAGGTCAAACTTTATCGCTGAATCAGAAACCCAATAAGGCGAACAATAAAGTAACCTCTTTACTATTCACACTTACAAGATTTATCAAGTTTACTGCTTAACAAAAACTCTTCGGTAGAATAATGAAAGTATAATCAAACAAAATAACACTGCACTGCCACCGCCATGCTCACTGTAGTATTCAACTTCTATATACTCAGGATCATAGTCACTACTTTCCAAAGGCAAGGCATAAAGCTCATTACTATCATCTGAACTAAATGTTGCGACAACATCATTATAACCCACTTCATATAAGTCTATTAAAACGTCATAGTGATTTGGAATGTAGCCAGAGTCTAATTGAGTAACAACTTCAAACTCATCAGCAGTCTCATCACCCGTAATAACGAAATCATCGGTAGAGAAATATAAAACCCAAGGACCGCCATTTTCACTTAAATATAGATCAGCATAAACAACAGCTTGTTCATTCATTATGGGTGATAATATATCAGCATCGAAGCTCACGCTAAATGTCTGGTAATATCCATCTTCATCAATGTCTTCAATAAGTTGGCTGTAACCACTATAAATAGCAAAGCTGTGATAAAAAGCCGAATTACTTTCAACATTAGACTTTGTTGAAAGTATTGATACTGAATTAATTTGCTGTTGGCGTGCCGTATTTACATCAGTTCTGCTCATACCTTTATAAGCTAAATTTCTTGGTTTAATAGTACTGTTAGTTTGAGAGATTTGTTGTTTTTTCTCTTTTGTCGTTAAGTTGTTTGTTAACCCGCCAAAGGATTGACTTGTATGTCCAAGTTCAGTTGCTGATTCTGCGAAAGACATTGGGCTTAACAGTAATAATGTCGCCGTAAAATTAATAATTAACGTCTTCGTTAACGTTTTTATAAGCATTGTGTTAAATATTTTATCAAACATAAGAGTAGCCTCTATTTATAGTATGACTGTCATTTAACCAAAGTTAATCTGAACCGAAGCTGAACACTAAATCAAACGGAACTACAGTTAACTATTTTCAATAATTAGTGTATTTATGTTCATAGAGCATTCAGCTTAACTACTTTAAAATAACACTTACTTGGATTACAGCATTCAATATTTTACACTGTCTGATAAAGTAGTTTTAAGAAGGTACTTAAATGAAAACAAACTTATTTATTCTAAGCATAATAGCTTCACTATTAGCATTCCCAGTCATGGCTAAGATTAATGGAGTACCTCATCATATAAAGATAGAAAACACTCGATATGGTCAGCCAGATAAAGGCAAGTCAATTAGTGCTCAGCAAGCAGCACGTATAGTTAAAAATAAATTCGGTGGTAAGGTTTTGAAAGTAAACAATAGTGGCTCTAAAAAAAATCCTAGTTATCGAGTGAAGTTGCTAAAAGATAATGGCCATGTAATTTCTGTCAGTGTTGATGGCCAATCTGGCCGTATTTCAGGGAATTAATTGATGAGAATATTACTCATTGAAGACGATGAAAACTTACAACTTCATGTAAAAGAGCATTTAATTTCGGCCAATTATAGCGTTGATGTCGCTGATGATGGCGAGTCAGGGCTATTTCAGGGTCAAGAGTTTCCCTATGATGCCGCTATTATCGATTTAGGCTTACCAAAACTTGATGGCGTTAGCGTAGTAAAATCGTTACGTGAACAAGGTTTTACCTACCCTATATTAATACTTACTGCACGCGGTAGTTGGCAAGATAAAGTGTCTGGGTTAGATGCTGGCGCAGATGACTATTTAACTAAACCGTTTCATATTGAAGAATTATTAGCACGATTAAATGCTTTAATTCGTCGCAGTACAGGACAAGCGAGTCCGTTAATTGAAAATGGCCCTTTTACGATTAACACTTCTAGTATGCAAGTTAGCGTTGATGAAAAAGTTATCTCGTTAAGTAGTTATGAATACAAACTATTTGAATACCTAATGCATCATTTAGGTGAAGTTAAATCAAAAACTCAATTAACTGAACATATTTACGATCAAGACTTTGATTTAGATTCAAACGTAATTGAAGTGTTTATTCGCCGATTGAGAAAAAAACTCGATCCCGACAATCAATATCAATTTATTGAAACATTGCGTGGTCAAGGCTACTTATTAAAAGACTTATCTCACTTAATTTAATTTTTTCTCTTGTGTATAAGCACTTTAATAAATCAAAGAAAGGCAATTTATAGTTGTTTAATTCGCTAAAGAAGTTATTTAATTCATTAAAAACAAGAGTGTTATTTAGCGCCTTGTTGATGATATTTATTTTATTGCCCATCGTTGGGCTCATTATAAGTAATGCCTACGAAAAGCATATGGTTGCTAGCTTAGAGAATGAACTCTCTGCCTATTCATACTCTATTTTAGCTATAATTGAAGTCGATAATAACCGCCTGGTAATGCCTGAACAATTATTAGAAAACCAATTTAATGTTAGCCAATCAGGCTTATATGCTGTACTCAGCTCCAACTCAATATTATGGCAACAAAATTCCACGGCTAACAAACCACAGTTAACAGAAAAGTTATGGAGTTCTCAGTCATTACTTTCACCATGGCAACCATCAAGCTTTAAACAACCTGCGCTAGGGGAAAGTTTATTTTATGAAGCTGATATCGATAACAATAAGCATTTTGTCTATAGCTTAAGTGTAAGTTTTGGCAGTGAAGCTCAGCCTTTACCCATGACATTGCATATAATTAAGCAACAAAATGATTTAACACAAATGATGGCAGAGTTTCATCGACAACTTATGCTAGGTTTAGCAGGCTTAATGTTGGTACTTTTGATCATTCAATACCTTTGGTCAATATGGACTTTAAAGCCATTAGAAAACTTAACCAATGAATTAAGTGACGTTGAGCAGGGTAAAATAGAACGACTTTCGCGAGTTTACCCAACCGAGTTAACTCAAGTAACAGAACAATTAAATTTGTTATTAAATGCGGAACAAAAACAACGTCAGCGTTATCGTAACGCACTGTCAGATCTTGCTCATAGCTTAAAAACGCCGTTAGCTGTTATGCAAACTCAAAAAGAGTTATCGACACTCACACAAGAGCAACTCAGTATTATTAATGTCATTATAGAGCATCAACTTCGCAAAGCTCAAAGTGCAGGACAATCTTCATGGTACTTAGGTACTGCTGTAGCTCCCATCGTGCAAAAACTGCTCAATAGTTTAACCAAAATATATCGAGATAAGTCACTCAATTTTACGGTAACTATTGCACCTGATGCTAACTTCAAGGGTGATGAGGCCGATTTTTTAGAAATACTCGGCAATATACTAGACAACGCCTGTAAGGCAGCAAATAAAGAGATCCGCCTTGATATTAGTCAGCATCAAGATAGTATGACTATTATTATTGAAGATGACGGTAAAGGCATAGAACCCGCCCTTAGAGAAAGTATATTACAACGTGGAACGCGTGCAGATACCTATCAACATGGTCATGGTATTGGTTTAGCCATAGTGCGTGACTTAGTAAAAAGTTACCAAGGAACTATGCTTATTGAATCATCTGAGCATCTTAAAGGCGCTAAATTTACGCTCAATTTCCCATCATAAAGAGTTTAATGACTAACTTTACAATTTGTTCAGCTAACGTTCAGTTTACACAGAGTAATATTGTATGCATAACTTAAAAAGTCACCTTGTAGCTCACTCTAGACGCTATTTTATCAAGGGGATTTTCATCATACGATGTTTAGGAGAAGTAACATGCAAAAAGTACAACTTAGCAAGTCACTGAATTATTTAATTATATCACTATCAAGTGCACTGATATTTTCAGCGCCAAGTATAGCGAATAACACAGCTAGTCCTGTGATGGCAAATGTTGAACAGTCTTATACAGAACAAGTGAACAGCTTTACTGAGGCCGAGCTTGAACAAATGCTAGCTCCTATCGCATTATATCCAGACGCGTTGCTTAGCCATATTCTCATTGCTTCAACTTACCCTATTGAAGTAGTTGACGCCGAGCGCTGGTTAAACAAAAACACTCAATTAAGCACTGAAGAACTCGCCGACGCGGCTGAAAACCAAGATTGGGACGCCAGTGTTAAAGCACTTTTACCTTTTGCAAACATCCTTAAAAAATTAAGTGAAGACTTAAGATGGATGCGCAATTTAGGTGATGCTTTTTTACAAAATGAAGCACAAGTGCTGGCCAGTGTTCAAGCATTGCGTCAACAGGCCGACCAAGCCGGCAACCTTCAAAATATGAATAACGTGAATGTGGTTCGTGAAACCAAAACAATTATTATTGAATCAAGTCAACCTGACATTATTTATGTGCCATATTACGATACTAGGCTAGTTTATGGCGATTGGCGTTGGAGCCATTATCCGCCAGTGTATTGGCACCACCCTGTTCACTATGTATCGCATCACGGTCCTTATTACTGGCATAACCCTGTTCACCTTACTGTAGGGCTATTTTTTGGTGCAGTTCATTGGAACAATCGACATGTGGTAGTTAATCATCATAAATCTCGCTATTACAAACGTCATAGCAAGAAAAAGGTATCGACAAGTTATCAGGCAAAACGTTGGCAGCACAATCCACGCCATAGAAAAGGTGTGGCTTATCGTAGTTCAAATATACAAAAAAAATACCGTAGTCATACTCCAAGTGTTCAGCAGCATAAAAATTTAAGAGCAGAGCAAAAGCACTTTAGTAATAAAAATAAGTCTATTACTCAGCATGCTAACTCTAAAGACAAGCGTAAATACAAAAGTGATAAAAGCGATAACATTAGACATAAACTGCAGGTGAATCGTGCGGTTAAAATTGACAAAACGCATGTAAAAAAACAATCTATGGCTAAGCATGAGCCTTATAAAAATAAGGATTGGCAGCAAAATAAACCTCAAACTAAACATAGTAATAAGGTAAGAAGTGCTGAGCCTGTTAAGTCATCAAATAAATACTATGTAGATAAGCGCCAAACAGTAAAAAATGTCGATAAAGAAGTGCACGTCAAACAACGTGAACAAACAGTGAATCATAGTAGAAGTTCGGAAAACAATTACACTAAACCGATCTCTAGCACTAAAAATACATACCAAGAAAGACGCAGTTCAAAAAGTGAAAAAAATATGAGGAAGCGTTCTAGCGATAATAGACAAAAAAGTCATAATAACAGTTCACGCCATAGTAGAAGCAAACGAGAAAACTAGGTAAGAAACGTCGTAAAAGCTAAAACATAAGTCATAAACTTTTATGCTAACGATGCTTTAGCAAATACTGATAGATAGTATTATCTTTACCTAAAAAAGGGCGATATCAATAAATGATATCGCCCTTTCCTATTTAAACTTTGTAATAAATCAGTTCAGTAAATTGTAATTAAATCCCTTGCTCTATCGCCGTTAAACTATTATTTACAAAGACTAATTTTGTACATTCGTCTTTTGTTGTTAAGCCATCTTTATGTAGGCGTTGTGTGCGGTAATAAACAACTTTCACGGCTTTGCCATCATCTAAATATGATTCGTTAAAATCCGCTACACCCATCTCACGCGCAACGTCAGAAAATGGAGTATTTAACTGAATGTTGGCAATTTTTTTTCTATTTTCGAACTCTTTATCTTCAAAACTTCCTGACATAGAATGCCCATCTTCGCCTCCAACAGCTATAACACAGCCAGTCAAACCTAAAGTTAATGGCGCGATTATAATTAGTGCTAATAACGATTTTTTCATTTTTAATTCTCTCATCAAAAGTAATAGTATAAAAACTTAATTGCAATTGCCAAACCAACTATGTAACTAATTGATTAAAATATAATTTAATAAAAAAACCAAAAACAAAGCAAGACTTGATTGGTAATTTTCGCTAAAATATTGTCTCTTTAACAA
>TARA_R110000765_G_scaffold62892_1_pt1 | contig 19328 bp, 17 predicted proteins | sample TARA_R110000765 | Tara Oceans TARA_R110000765 (sample SAMEA4398168) | marine metagenome | biome: Polar Biome; feature: [MES] marine water layer (ENVO:01000295) within the mesopelagic zone...; material: water (ENVO:00002006), including particulate matter (ENVO:01000060) such as...... | reverse complement strand
TTAATTTATCCAGTTATTCCCTACAGTTTTTCTGAATAAGGCTTAAACAGAGTTTTTTATATGATATTTTTACATAAAATTACATGGATAAACATTGATAGCTACTTATCGATGTTTCTTATTGTAAGTATTTATAGTAAGATTACTTTAATTATTTTCAGACAATCTATTTAGCAGGTAAAACTATGATTAAACGTAAAGCTTGGACTTCATATACTGAAGAAGAAAAACAAATGATGAAGAACACCGTTTCTGACTCAGATCCTTCTACACCTTTCTCTCCAGATTACGCTGCAGCCTATCTGGGTAAATCATTTCACACGCTTCAATACATGAGGTGCCATCACTCGAACACCATAATTTATAGTAAAATTGGTAGACATGTGGTTTACAGAAAGAAACATCTAGACGAGTATTTAGATAAGTCTCTTCACTCCTCTACTAGCAATTACTAGCAATTACTAGCTGTCAGCTTTATTTCTTACAGTAATGAGTTAACTTTTAATTGATCAATTTAAATATTTTTATTTTGAGTTATATAACTCGATTAACTATAAGACTTGAATAAGTAATAGATTGATTTGAGGAAGTGATGTATGAAAGTTAAAAATGCAATACAATCAACCGAGATGAATACTGACTTAAAATCTAAAATGACTAAACTACCTTATAAAAATGGGTATATTGAGTTGTTTCCTGATGGATGGTATTTAGTTGAACACAACGCTCAAGACCAATTGAAGTATAAAGAATTTATATGCTGCCACTCTCTATCTGTACTAGCGCGATGCCATGATGAGAATGATAACTGGTTTTTCGTTTTACAGTGGGAGGATTATTGTGGTAATGAAAAGCGATGGCTGATGCCCGCTGAACACTTGCACCAGTACTCACTTCAATATATTCAGGAATTATCGAAAAGAGGTTTAAAGGTATCTACTATAAAAAAACCTAAAGATGCTTTAAGCTTCTTAATCAATAAAAATCCTATCGAAAAAATAGGAGCTTATACTAGTAGGTTAGGCTGGCATGGCAAGAAGTTTGTCACACCACATAAAATATATGGTGACACAAACCATGAGACTTATTTCCAAGACCTTAACACTCTGAAGAAATCATATGGCACTAAGGGCAGTATAGATGACTGGCGTAATAAGCTGTCATCATTACTACGAGAACAAAGCCGATTTGTTTTTGCGATTAGCTCTGCACTCTCTGGACCACTCTTGAAGTTATTGGATATTCCAGGTGGAGGCTTTCATATTGTTGGCAAATCTAGCATAGGAAAATCTATTTGTTTATATATTGCAGCTAGTGTCTGGGGGAGTCCTAGCACATACATTAACCATTGGAATACCACCTCTAATGCTGCCGAAGCTTTAGCAGCTATGAGAAACGATGGACTTTTAGTGTTAGATGAAATTAGCCAAGCTACCAATAAAGACGTTGGTACTATGTGCTATATGCTTGCTAATGATAAGGGCAAAAGTAGAAGTTTCTCAGATGGTGGCAATAGACCAACTACGGAATGGCGAATAATATTCTTATCCAATGGAGAAGAGACCCTTAAATCCGTAATAGAAGCAGACGGTGGAACAACAAACGCGGGGATGGAAGTTCGTTTATGTCATATTGATGCAGATCCAGGAAAGGGCTTTGGCATTTTTGATAGTTTAGTTCTTGGGCTTAATGCTGAGGAGCAAGCTAATACTATAAGAGATGCTGCTAGCATTAACTACGGAACTGCAGGGGATGCTTGGCTTACATACTTAACTGCGAACTTAGATGGAGTGAAAATCAGAGCTAAAGAAATAATGAGAGAATTTAAAAATCATTTTCCTGGGGTAAAATCTCAAGCTAATCGAGCCTGCGATAGATTTTCTATACTAGCAGCTGCAGGCGAAATAGCAACTGAAGCTGGTATAACTGGTTGGGAGACCGGTGATGCTATGAAAGGCGTAAAAGCATGCTTTGAGAACTGGATTATGAATAACGGGCATGACGGAAATCAAGAAGAAAGAAACATTGTTAAACAACTGTCATTATATTTAGAAAAATATGCAAACAATAAGTTTGAAAAAATCATATCTTCAAAAAATTCTAAAAAAACTGATTCGGAAAATAGTATTGAAGATGATAGCACTTCAATCTCTATAGTAGCTGGCAGTAGAACCGGCTACTATAGAGAATCAGATCAAGTCTTTCTAATCCCACCTAATACCTTTGAAGAAATATGCAAACCCTACCCTCTTAAGGCAGTCATTGAGACTTTAGTAAAGCATAAATTAATAAAAGCAGATAAAGATGGTCATGGAACCTTAAAGATTAATAATCCAAATGTCGACTATACTCGAGCCTATGCTATAAAAAAGAGTATTATGGATTATCAATTTTAACAATTACGGATATAATTTAAACGCTCATAGATTTACATTTCTGCACCCTATATCTAATAGTGATTAGGTAATAGAACTTTTGAAATCATAGATATAAATGTAGTACATTCCAAATCATCAACTAATGCATTGAGAAGGTTTGTATCTACATTATTTATCTGAGCACATACTATCAGTAGTAGGCTTCAACTTTTATTTATTGATTCTAATTAGGTAACTTGATGAAAAATGAGATTTGAGTTTCCGACAGTTTTAAGGCTATTCGCCTTTTCCATTGTCTCCTCTTGGAATAAAACAGGCATAGAAGAAACACGCTTGTTTCTAAGTAAATTTTTATAATTTCAATTTATTGAGTCGCTAATGATTGAGATAACATTAGTTATAAATAATAATGATTTATATAACTTGAAATACTTTATTAACTAGAGAATTTAATCTATACCAAGCTTTTAACTATTACATTAAATTAACTACTTCAGATTTAATATTATTAACCATAAGCAGCAAACGTGGTGCAACATCTTCTTCCAGTTTCTCGCGTTTCATTACAAAGCTTGGACCACCACAGTTAAAAACTAACAAACCATGCTGTTCATGCATTAAGGGTACTGCTACAGAGCTGACTCCTTTATGCCAATCGCCAATAGAAAAGCAATAACCAAAATCTTGGTAGTCTTTAAATGCTTTGTCTAAGTCACGCCTGATTTTAATCCAATCTTCTTTGTATTTAATACGAATAGCATCCAATAAAAAATCACGCTCATCTGCTGGCATTGCTGCTAAGCAAGCTCTTCCTGCTGAGCTCAAATGAATCGGTAAATAGCTTCCTACTTGACGACGCATAGTGACATTACCTACACCTTGCACTACGTCCAAATAAATCATATTTAGACGATTCCTTGTTGCTACTGCTACAGCAGCCCCAGTATAATCAGCTAAATCTTTCATATATTGCTGTGCGACTGAACGAATTGAAACATTCGATAGCATAGAATAACCGAGTGCTAATACGCCTGCAGAAAGCTGAAATTTACTCGAATTTGGAACTTGTTTAATATAGTCTAGTCGAGATAGTGTATGGGTTAATCGAGTAATAGTAGGCTTAGGCAAACCAGTCATTTTCGACAACTCTTGGTTACCAAGATTTGGTTGTTCAGTAGAAAAACAACGTAGTAATTCTAGACCGCGTGCTAGAGCAGTAATAAATTGACGATCCTCCTCATCCAACATATCTTCAATAGGATGTAGTAATTCATGTCTTAAAACAGACACTATTTTTTCGGCTTGTTCATTAGGGGTAACATCGCTCATAGGCACACAGTCTACTTAATATTAATTAATTGTTCGCATAGTGAGAATTATAAGCTATTTAGATACACAATAGCAAAATCACCAATTAAGACTACATATATCATATTGTTTAAGTGCAAATGAACTAACCAATTATGTTATTTTTTCTCAACTTAGCTAACTCCTCTTGACTCGCTATACGAGATAAAATTTCATCGGTATGTTGCCCCAGAGTTGGTGGCGCTTGACGATATTCAACTGGTGTTCTAGACATCTTGATCGGTGAACCAATTAATGTCAAATTCTTAGACTCAGGATGTTGCATATCGATCAACATATTACGAGCTTTTACTTGCGGCTCTTTGAAGGCTTGCTCAAGATTATTAATTAATCCGACTGGTACTTTCGCTGTCTGAATAGCTGACACCCACTCATCTGCCGTTCGCGTTGCAAAGTGTGCGGCAAGAAGCGTGGTGACTTCGGTCCGATATTTGATTCTTTGTGCATTACTGCTAAACCGTGGATCTTGGGGTAAATCAGCTAAACCGATGGCGTCACACAATTGAGCAAATTGCTTGTCATTACCGCACGCGATAATGAAGTCACGATCAGAGGCCTTAAACACTTGGTAAGGCACTATATTGGCATGGGCATTACCGTAACGCGTTGGCACTTTGCCAGACGCCAAATAATTCATGCCTTGATTAGCCAATGTGGCGACTTGCACATCTAGCAATGCCATATCAATATACTGTCCTAATCCACTAATATGCCGGTTCAATAAAGCAGCTTGAATAGCGACTGTGGCATATAAACCAGTAGTTATATCAGAAAAGGCAATACCAAGTTTCTGTGGTCCCCCACCTGGTAAACTGTCTTTTTCACCAGTAACTGACATTAAGCCGCCCATGCCTTGAATAATAAAATCATAGCCAGGTTCCTCTGCTCGTGGTCCAGTCTGCCCAAATCCAGTAATTGAGCAATATACTAATCTTGGATTGATTCGCGATAAGCTCTCATAGTCCAAGTTGTATTTCTTCAAAGAGTCAGTTTTGTAATTTTCAATTAGTACATCAGTGTCTTTTATTAGTGAGTGAACAAGGGCTTGACCTTCAACCGTTGAGATATCAATAGCAACTGATTGTTTATTACGATTAGTTGACTGATAGTAAGCGGCTTCATGGCTGTCTTCTCCCTGATCATTTTTCATCCATGGTGGTCCCCATGCGCGTGTATCATCGCCATATTTTGGGCGCTCTATCTTAATGACTTCTGCACCAAGATCTGCAAGAATCTGTCCACACCAAGGCCCTGCAAGCACTCGACTTAGGTCAAGCACACGAATTCCATCTAAAGCACCCATAGTAACTCCTTTTGTTTGATAAATATTCCCTTCAATGAAATAGCGTTTTAGTTTCGCTAAGCGATATAAAAACTTAATATACACCTATTTTGACAAAAATCAATAACGGTTTTTAGCTCACAAACCATTATTCCAAAAGTTTACAACTCTAAAAAATCATCAAAACTTTTATAAAATAAATACCGCATTGCGATATTAATTTATAAAAAGTATTGTTTTATCAATTAAACTTATTTATATTATGCTGATACTGTTGATCTATATCTATAGTTTATTACTTTTTCAACGCTCTACTTAAGGACAGTTTATGATTCGCGACAAGGAAAATCTGGACTCATTAATCTATATGATACGTAAATTTGTTGAAGGCGTATTTATTCCCAATGAAGATCTAGTTGCAAAAACAGATGAAATTCCTGCAGTCATTGTTGAGCAAATGAAAGAACTAGGTTTATTCGGTTTAACCATACCTGAACAATACGAAGGTCTTGGCCTTACTATGGAAGAAGAAGTTTATGTAGCATTTGAATTAGGTCGTACCTCACCGGCCTTCCGTTCGCTGATTGGCACTAACAACGGTATTGGCTCATCGGGCTTGATTATCGATGGCACTGAAGCGCAAAAACAGCAATTTCTGCCACACTTAGCAAGTGGTGAAATTATTGGTGCCTTTTGTCTGACCGAGCCTGATTCTGGCTCTGATGCCGCATCCTTGAAAACTACCGCAATAAAAGATGGTGATGACTACATTTTAAATGGTACTAAGCGCTATATCACTAATGCACCGCACGCCGGGGTATTCACCGTCATGGCGCGAACTAATCTTCAACTCAAAGGTTCAGCAGCCATCTCTGCCTTTATAGTCGACAGTCAAACTGCAGGCATATCACTAGGTAAACGTGATAAAAAAATGGGTCAACAAGGCGCTCACACCTGTGATGTCATCTTTGAAGACTGTCGTATCCCAGCGTCTTCATTAATTGGTGGAATTGAAGGCGTAGGTTTTAAAACCGCAATGAAGGTTTTAGACAAAGGTCGTATTCATATTGCAGCCATCAGTGTTGGTGCAGCAACTCGAATGTTAGATGATGCGCTGCAATATGCAGTTGAGCGCAAACAATTTGGACAACCAATTGCTCAGTTTCAGTTAATTCAAGGGATGCTTGCTGATTCGAAAGCTGAAATTTACGCTGCAAAATGCATGGTAATTGATGCTGCACGCTTACGTGACCTAGGTAAAGAAGTCAGTACTGAAGCATCTTGCGCAAAAATGTTTGCTACTGAGATGTGTGGTCGTGTTGCCGATCGTTGTGTTCAGATTCATGGGGGTGCTGGTTATATCAGTGAATATTCGATTGAGCGTTTTTATCGTGATGTGCGTTTATTCCGCTTATATGAAGGCACTACTCAAATTCAACAAGTAATTATCGCACGAAATATGATTCGTGAAGTAGCTCAATAAATTTTTTGGCTTAATACGGTTAAGCCCTTTATATATAATGGATTATAATTATGAAGAGCACTTTATCCAAAATAGGTCCAAACACTTGGAAAATAGCCTTTGTCTTTGCCTTTCTTGCCTTATTGGTTGATGGTGCAGACTTAATGCTTTTATCTTATAGCTTAAATAGTCTTATAGCTGAGTTTGGACTAACGTCGGTTGAAGCAGGGATGTTAGGGAGTTTTACTTTACTGGGTATGGCCATTGGCGGCATCTTTGGCGGCTGGGCTTGTGACCGTTTTGGTCGTGTGCGCGTAGTAGTCATATCCATCTTATTATTTTCAATTTTGACCTGTGGTCTTGGCTTTACCCGATCGTATGTTGAATTTGCTACATTACGTTTCTTTGCCTCATTAGGCCTAGGTTCACTATACATTGCTTCCAATACATTAATGGCAGAATACGTACCGACTAAATATCGTACTACTGTGTTGGGTACACTGCAAGCAGGCTGGACTGTAGGATATATTGTGGCCACATTACTAGCAGGTTGGCTTATCCCCGACCACGGTTGGCGGATGCTATTTTATGTAGCCGCAATTCCAATTTTAATAGCTGTTCTAATGCATTTTTTGGTCCCAGAACCAGCCTCATGGCAAGAAAACCGTTTGAAAAAAGAAAGTACGAATAAAGAAGTTAATACGTCATCAACATGGAAAACTATTTTTCAAGATAAACGTAACCGTAATATGTTCATCCTTTGGGCTTTGACTGCAGGCTTTCTTCAGTTTGGCTACTATGGCGTAAACAATTGGATGCCGACTTATTTAGAAAGTGAGCTGGGTTTAAAATTCAAAGAAATGACTTCTTATATGGTTGGTACGTATGCAGCGATGATTTTTGGTAAAATTTTAGCTGGATATATGGCTGATAAAGTGGGTCGCCGTTCTACCTATGCTTTTGGTGCCATTGGTACAGCCCTTTTCTTACCACTAATTGTGTTCTATAACTCACCCGCCAATATTCTTTATTTATTGGTAACGTTTGGCTTCTTATACGGAATCCCTTACGGTGTGAATGCTACATATATGGCCGAAAGTTTCCCAACGCTCATACGTGGTACGGCTATGGGTGGCGCTTACAATATGGGACGCATCGGTGCAGCAACTGCACCTGCTGTGATTGGTTTCCTTGCAAGTGGTGGTTCAATTGGTTTGGGTTTTGTAGTGATGGGAGGTGCGTACTTTATTTGCGGTATAATTCCAGCCTTGTTTATTAAAGAAAAGCAATTCGATCCGCAAAAATCGTGATTTAATGCTCATTTTAAAAAAATTCTTAATTTTAAATTAATACCTAGATCATGAGTATTTAAATTTGAACTAAGAGCTGAGTGCTGTATTACGCAGGGCTCAGTCTTTTTAGTTTGACTGAATACATTTACAAACCGCCTTGAGTATATCGGAGGTTGATTTACTTGAGTCAGGCAGCTTCACCTAACAGATTAAAATTATTGTAATACCGCTTTTCAAACTTAAAGGTGACATATAGACAATCGTACTATGCAACCTTGTTTTATTGAACCAATCCATCCATTCAAAGGTTGTCAGTTTAACATCGTTGATACCATTCCAGATCTGCTTTAAATAATGAATGACCTCAGAATTATATAGCCTGTGACCGTTTCGACCAATGCGTTATCGTATGAATAACAAGTCGTACCTATAGAAGCGATAACACCAGCTTCAGCCATTCTATCGGTATAGCGAATAGATAAATACTTAACGCCTCTATCGGTATGATGAATTACATCTTTGGCCTTGTTCCTCTCTGCTATCGCTTGATTTAAAATTGCCATCACCATATCAGTATTCATACGATTCGATACCTTCCAACCCACAATGGTACGAGCAAATACAACAATGATAAAAGCGGTATAAGCCCATCCGATCCTGGTCTTAATGTAAGTAAAATTCGCAACCTAAATCTGGTTAAAAAAATTAACATTAAAGTTACAATTGACTAGGTCCTCTGCGCGCTTCTGACCATCACGGCAGTTGGTGGTAATCTTGCCTTTGCGACTCCAAATCCCTTGCAGCTCATACTGAGTCATTAACCGCTCTATCATATAACGAGCCACACGAATGTCATTCGCCTTCATCTGTCGCCAGACTTTACGCATACCATAGCGAGACTTATTGTCCAGACAAATACGCCTAATCTCGCTAATATAGAAGTTCATCATGTTGCTGGCGTAAAGAGCACTTTGCTGGACTATTGGCTAAATATTTTTTACGGAAATAGGCTAATGGGGCAATCGATAGTACTCAATTGATTGGCTCGATCCCATAACTATCTTTCTAGTCATCAATAAAATTGATCATCACTTTATGGGCGTTCAAGCTCCACTTAGGCGAAAGTAGCAGCAGCCTTGCCTATTATCTCGTTGGCTTGCATGAGCTCTCTATTTTCGCGTTCAAGCTTTTCAATACATTGCTTTTGGCTTTGAGCTTGTATTGAGGCAGGAATAGTTTGTTCTATTTGCTTTTTATGCAATGATTGCAGGGTTTCAGACGTACAGCCAATCTTTGACGCTATAGCTTGAATGGTTGACCATGTGAAGGGATAGTTGCTCACTGCTTCTATCAGCATGCGAACGGCGCATTCTTTAAGGTCAGAAGTGTATGTCGTATTCTCTCAACATGTCGAGTCTCTGACAATACTGGTACGGTTCATGTTTCAAAACTGAATAGATATTCAAAAGGGTATACTATAGTTGATTCAGTTTATAAGAGATACAAGGCAACCGAGTATAGATGTATATGTGATACTTCAAACGAGGTTAATGCTGTAACCCTTTTATAGAGGATTGACTATAATATAATACAGAAGCATTGATATGGAAAATAGAAAAATCTTATCAAATACCATAAATTAGTTTATTACTACATTATTAAACAACCCCCATAAATTGAAAAAGTATGGGGGTTATTTAATTTATGTTCTAAAAATCGTAAGTAGTATACTATTTGTTCAAAAAATATTTATATGAAGGTCTGGCCACAAAAAACCAAAGGGAAATTATATATATATTCCTTGATATATGTTCCTGGAATTTGCTGATAATTTTCATGTTGATTAAATACAAAAGTCGTAATAGCCATTATTAATCATAAAATAATGTGGCAAGAATATTAATAGCAAAGGTAGCTTAGAAGGTTTACACTCGTTCTATCACCATGGCAAGCCCTTGCCCAACGCCAATACATAAACTAACTACTGCATATTTTTCACCTGTCCGCTGTAACTCACGTGCTGTACTCAACGCAATTCTTGCACCTGATGCCCCTAGCGGATGTCCAATAGCAATTGCTCCGCCATTAGGGTTGACGCGCTTGTCATCAAAATCAATATCTAAACCTTTGAGACAACCCAGTACCTGTGAGGCGAATGCTTCATTAATCTCAATGATAGCCATATCATCAAGGGTCAAATCAGCACGTTTTAACGCCAGCTTAATGGCTTCAACAGGGCCTACGCCCATAATATTTGGCTCGACACCCATGGCACCAGATGAAAGAATCTTTGCGATAGGCTTGAATCCTAACTTTTCCTCTGCCTGCTTTGAGCCGATAATCAGGGCAGCGGCACCATCATTGATGCCTGAAGCATTGCCTGCTGTAACAACGCCTTCGTTATTTAAAGTTTTTAATTTTTGTAATGCTTCAACAGTAGATTTGGCGCGCGGATGCTCATCCTCAACTACTGATTTCTCAGGGAGTTTTTTGCCTTGTGATACCATAATTGGCGTTATTTCATCATCAAAGAACCCAGTTTTTTTGGCGGCCTGGTATTTAGCTTGCGAAGCTGCTGCGAACTTATCCGCTGCTTCACGAGTGATACCATATTTACGCGCAACATTATCACCCGTTTGCGGCATGCTATCGTTACCAAAATGCTCTTCTATGATGGGATTAGGGAACCGGCTGCCGATAGTGGTATCAAATACTTTAAACTCACGACTAAAAGGCTGCGCAGTCTTAGCAAAGACAAAGGGTGCACGAGTCATTGACTCAACACCGCCCGCTAAAATAACATCGCCTTCGTTGCAGGTAATACTGCGAGCGGCATCTATAATAGCCGATAATCCAGAAGCACATAGACGATTGACAGTTTGACCCGGTGTTTTTACATCCAACCCTGCTAGCAGCGCAGCATTACGGGCAATGTTGCGTGAATCCTCACCAGCTTGATTGGTATTACCGATCAATACTTCATTAAAAATATCGTTAGGTAGTTGATGCTTTTCGACTAAAGTCTTCATCACTTTAGCGATTAAGTCATCCGGACGAACAGTTGCTAATGCGCCACCATGCCGACCAAAAGCACTTCTTAATCCATCATAAATATAGGCGTCCAACATAATTTCTCCTAGCTGTCATTTTAAAGTGTATTTTATTACACCATTAATATTAATAGTTGCTCTGCTGAGAGAACAGTGAAATACCAAGTGTGGCTCGGCGCTGTAACCATGGGCTAGAACGGTAGCGCGGATCACCGGTTAATCCGTAAATACGCTCTAAAATGAGTAATATCCGCTCAGCACCAAGCTTATCTCCCCATGAGATAGGGCCGTAGGGATAGCCCAATCCCAGCCTAACCGCATTATCAATATCATCAGGAGAGGCGATACCTTGCAGTGCAATATCACAGCCTAAGTTAACCACCATTGCGATGACTCGCTGCGCCACAAAGCCTGTGCTTTCATTGATGAGTGTTGCATCAACCGTAGCCTGTATTGACTTTTCATTGTCACTGACGGTTTTGTCTGGGTGTTTACCAAATAAAGCATAAGCTTGTGCCACGAAATTATCTTGAGTGACGATACTTGGCATCAATGTACGATGCATTGACAAGTCAGTCAGCATATCGATAGCAACCGCTTGTTTGGGGTTCACGTGATAGCGCATAGCAGCATTGGTTGTGTCCTCGCCATACATTGCCAGTAATACCAGACTGTCAGATTGTGGCTTATCACCATTGTCGATGTTGATATTATTAGCATTCAAATAATCAATCAGCTGCTGCTTATCCTCTACTACGTCAGCGCCAATCCAAACTGAGGTGATGGCTGTATCAGAGGCTGACACCTCAAACGATGGCTGTTGAGAGATATCTTTTGTGACTTTTTGACCATCTTGTTTTTTATTTTCTGTATATTGATAAAAGCCTTCACCAACTTTACGACCAAGCTTTTTTCCTATGAGCATCTGACGGGTTAAGGGATGGGGACGGTAACGATCTTCATGATAAAACTGGGTATAAATTGATTCCATCACGGGGTGAGAGACGTCGATACCCGTCAGATCGAGTAGCTCGAACGGCCCCATCCGAAAGCCAGCCCCTTCACGCAAAATACGATCAATATCCTCGAAACTGGCAACCCCTTCTCCCAATATTTTTAAGGCCTCTGTACCGTAAGCTCTACCGCCATGATTGACAATAAAGCCTGGGGTGTCTTTTGCCACCACCCCTAAATGTCCCATGCGCGTCGCTAATGTAGTCAATGTCTCAACGATTGATGGATGAGTAGAAAGTCCAGGAATCACTTCAACGATTTTCATGAGCGGCACTGGGTTAAAAAAGTGAAATCCAGCCACACGTTCTGGGTGCGTACAATTGGCAGCAATCGCGGTCACGGCTAATGAGGAAGTGTTGGTTGCCAAAATTGTCTTGGTAGGCACAATGCTTTCTAATTGTTTAAAAAGCTGTTGTTTGATTTCTAGGTTTTCAACAATGGCTTCAACAACGACATCTACTGTAGATATGTTGGCTATATCATCAATCACTATCAGATTTGCCAAAGCAGATTGAAGCTGCGCGTCAGTGAACTTACCTTTCGCCGTTAGTTTTTCGAGCATGGTTTGAAGAGATTTACGCCCTTGTGCAGCAGCACCCATTTTGGCATCGAACAAAAGCACCTGAATACCTGCTTGGGCAGCAATTTGGGCGATACCCATGCCCATGACACCTGTGCCGATGATGGCCAATGATTTGATATTTATTGTATTGGCGGTCATAGTCGTCCTTTATATGATCTTGTTGAATAATTTTATTTTCAAAAAATTGGTCTGCTTATCCTTAGCAAACCAAACGCTACTGACCTTTATAATTGGCGTCACGTTTTTCCAAAAAGGCCTTTACGCCCTCTTTTTGATCTTCGGTATCAAACAAAATCTGAAAGGCTTTACGCTCCAAGGCCAATGCAGCCTGTAGCGGCATATCGACCCCAAGATTGGCCACTTCTTTGATTTGCATCAATGCAATGGGCGAATAACCTGCCAGTTTTTTAGCAATCTCAATGGCACGCTTGATGGTGGTTTCATCGTCAACCACTTCAGAAACCAATCCCATTTGATCCGCAGCCTCAGCGCTGATCATATCGCCTGTTAGTATCAGCTTCATTGCTTTATGCTTGCCAATCACGCGAAACAATCGCTGCGTGCCCCCAGCTCCTGGCATCAGCCCAATTTTGATTTCTGGTTGACCAAATTTAGCGGACTTGCCAGCGACAATAATGTCAGTATGCATAGCCAGCTCACAGCCGCCGCCAAGCGCATAACCATTGACCGCAGCAATAATTGGCTTGCGACAATTGGTAATCGCATCCCAATAACGCTCACTATGACGTAGATATACATCGACGGTTTTTGCTGTCAAAAAATCATTAACATCAGCACCAGCTGCAAATACCTTATCACCACCAGTCAACACAATGGCTTTAGTCTGTGGGTCGTCATTGAGCTGGATAAAAATATCCGCCAGTTTCTGACGCAGTTCAGTATTTAACGCATTACGAACTTTGGGTCGATTGAGCGTTATCACGCAAATACCATTCGCTAGCTGCTCAGTCAAAATTATTTGCTCTTCCATGATGCTGTCCCTCTAATAATGTCTTCAAGTAAAATACTGTTAGCTTAAAAAGCATAGATATTTGGATATAAAATACTGCATAGCGATATTTATTAACAATATATACTGTTTAATTTGTTTTGTGAAGCTAGACACCTAAATAACACAATAAAAATACTGGTATTTTATTAAAAAAAATACTGCATTGCGGTTTTTAATGTTAAAGACATCTTACCAATTCAACCAAGTGATATTATTACTGTCAAAGAAAACCAGTTATTCGAAGTAAGCTATGCTGAAGAAACCGTAGAGATAAACTTGGTAAACTAACGACTCGATGAGAAGTTTACCGTGACCAAGAAAATCAAAACTTACAGCACAGAATTTAGAGTAGAAGCCGTTAAGAAGATAGCAAACAACAACGGCAACGTTTCAGCCACTGCCAAGTAGCTTAGCATCGCCATGCAAACGTTATCTAACTGGTAGAACAAAGCCAATCAAGGCAAGTTTTTATGAACTGAGCAGTATGATCCTGCGCTTATGGCAGCTATTCAGGAAATAAAGCAGCTCAAGCGGCAGCTTAAAGTGGTTGAAGAGAAACGAGAGATACTAAAAAAGGCCACGGCGTATTTCGCAAAGCACAGTTGATGAAGTACGTCTTTATCAAAGACAACCAGCACCTTTTTAGTATTACCTGCATGCGCCGTGTATTAAACATAAAATCATCGAGCTATTACGACTGGATAAATCGTGAGATTAGTGAATAGCAGATATACCGTAACCACCGTGAGCTATTAGTTAGAGCGGCTCATAGTGAAACTAAAGAACGTTATGGTGTTGATTGACTACATGCCTACCTAAGTGCGCAAGGGTATGATATTAGCCAATATATGATTAGAAGTATTAAAGAAGAGCATGACATCAAATACCGTCGCCACAAGCGCTTTAAAGTCACCACTAACTCAAACCATAACAAGCTTGTCTATCTAAACATGCTGGTTCAGCAGTTTGATGCTAAGCGCTCCAATGAGTCTTGGGTCAGTGACATCACTTATATTTGGACTGCTGAGGATTGGCTATACTTAGCAGGTGTTAAAGATCTCTATACCAAAGAGCTTGTTGGATACGCCTTAAGTAAGCGCATGACCGCCTATTTAGTCTGTCATGCATTGAATATGGCAATTAGGAATGAAAGGCCAAGCCAAGGGCTGACTGTACATTCTGATAGAGGCAGCCAGTATTGCAGTCATGCCTATCACAAAATTATCAAGCAGCATCGTTTTAAAGGCTTAATGAGTGGTAAAGGCAATTGCTTTAGCAATGCTCCTATAGAAAGCTTCTGGGGTAAGTTAAAGAATGAGCTTGTATATCATCAAGAGTATAAAACAAGGTTTACAGCGATCAACGAGATCACACAATATATAGAGCTGTATTACAACCAAACTAGGATTCAAAAGGATTTAGATCGCCAAGACAGATGTGATTTGACTTTGATCGTCAGGCTGCATAACTAAAATTTCCCAAGTTTAATTGTACGGATTTGACGGCAGGGATCACTTGGTAGTCTGATTGATTTGGCCAATAGCCAAGATCATAAGATAAGTAATATAGAAAGCTTGTATAAGTTTAGCCAAATGGCGTGTATACCTACGCATTTAGGTTTTGGTAAATATAAGGGTGAGGCTATTGCAGGTTTAGCCATTAGTTCTGAGAGTGCTGGGTATCTTTAATGGCTGCTTAAACAAGATAGTATTAATCCTTAAGCTCAAGCATGCCAGCAAGCATTAGAGTCAGTATAAATACACTTATATAGTCGGTTTCATAGTTGAGCTATGCTAAAAACTGAGAGATATAGTAGAAATAGTTAACGCTCCAGTAGATCAAATTCTTATTAAAACTATAACTTATTAGGTAATCAACCCCTTAGTATCATAGTGTTTCAAACATCATCAATATCTACATATACCATGGAACAATCTTACTCTAACAAGCCAAAAAAGCTTTATATGCTATTATCTATATGGTGTAGAGGGCTTACTCATGAAGTGTGCTTTTCTTAGGTAATGTTGCCAAGGTTGGGGTTTACTTGGTTGGTGACCACTACTAATAACCCTGAGCCCACCACTGGAGCATTATTACTATCGTTGTTTGTGGTCATGTGCCTAGCGATGATTTCTGCTTTGTCAGGTGTTGGACAAGGCGTCAAGTGGTTAAGTAATATCAATATGATATTGTCATTTTCCCTTTTAGCTTTTTTCTTGATTTTGGGGCCTCTATGTTCGCCTTAGAAATGCTAGGCAAAGGGATTTTTACCTACGTTGTGCACTTGCCTGCAATCGTATTTACCGTCTGGGATCCCGATACTGAACTGGGCAGCTGGCAAACCAGTTGGTCTATTTTTTACTGGGCGTGGTGGATTGCTTTTGCACCATTCGTTAGTATGTTTTTAGCACGTATTTCCAAAAATCGTACCATTCGTGAATTTGGATTGATTGGTATCGTAGCACCTAGTTTGACACTGTTTGTCTGGTTTTCTTTCATTGGTGGTACTGGCATCGATTTAGAATTAAGTGGTATTGCTGGTGGCAAAATATTTGAGTCAGGGTTAACCGCTCAGCTATTCGAGATTATTGGCTTTATGTTAGAGCCAACGATGGCAAAAATATTATCAGCTATGGTGATAGTATTGCTATTAACCTACTTGGTTACTTCTGCTGACTCTGCATTGCTAGTTGTCAATATGCTCAATGCTGGTGGTGAGATCGCAGTTGAAAATGGTCAAAAACACATTGTCGTATGGGGTCTTGCTCTGGCTTCCGTTATTGCAGCACTGTTATTAGCTGGTGGACTGAGTGCTATTACCTCAGCTATGATTATTGTCGCAATACCCTTTTCGCTCATTATTATTTTGATGGCGGTGAGTTTGTTGAAGGCTCTTATTTTAGATGGCGTAAGAAAAAGAAAAAAATGATTAATATGTATGTATGAGTATTATCTGTGTCAGAACTTTTATAATTGGACTGACATTTCATAGAAGCCCTTTTTTTGTAATAAATAAAAGTTGTGCGGTTTCTAAATAACGGATATGTTATTTAATTTATATTATTGCATAGACAAAAAATCACCCTTACTTAAACAGTGAGGGTGATTTTTTATGTTTGAGAAACTGCTTGTTAAAGAAGTCATTCCTATATAAGTTGCCCTTGTGATACTGTATAAAGTTATTACACATTTATGAGTGTTCTTATTTTTCGGAGAAATCATCTTTCCACTAAGATGTGGCACGTGCTCAAGCAAAGAACGTGCATGCTGCCATTGCTAATATTTGCTTCACTGAACTAGTGCCTGATAGTCTGATTACTCTAGCTAACAATCATTGAGATTGATATTAGACATAGTTAACGCTAAAGTAGATCAATTGCTTATTGAAACTATAACTTATTAGGTAGTAAACCACTGAATATTATGGTGTTTAAAATATCATCATACTCTGCATATACCATGGTCAATCTTACTCTGACAATTCGGAAAAGCTCTATATGCTATTGTTTATATAGTGTATAGGAGTGGGGTATGAGAATTATTTTTCTTAGGTGACGCTATTAATATCGGGGTTTGTTTGATAGTTGGGGTTTTTAGCCAGCGTTGTAATGCAGTTTTGCTAACGTTATAGAAAATACAAGCTTGACGGATAGTCATATCTTGGTTTTTGACGCTCTTAATCACTTACGCTCGAAAGTCTGTTGAATAGGTCATGGATTCTTCTGCTACTTCGCTCATTTTAAAAGTATTGTATCTTATTTATAAAAGACTGACTATATGCTGTTAACAGCACCTTTTTATTTAAAGTTTTACTTAGGCTTAGGTAATACTGTTAGTATTAGAATTTGTGAAAGATCTGTATTTAAGCTACCTCATTAAGAATTTCCAATAAATTGAAGGAGCTTTTTTATTGATCATTACGTTTTACCAATATATAAAAAATAATGAAAATTTTATGACTATAGTCAGTTCAAAATAAAATTGTTATGGCCAAGACAAATATCATAAAATAATTTAGATAAGTCATTTTCCATCCAGCCTTGGCGTAGAAACTTCACCTGAGCCCATTTCTTTTCGATAGGGTTCAGATCAGGGCTGTAGGGTGGCAGCCATAGAATACGATGACCATGCCTATTAAGTAGCTTTTGAATACGCTTACTCTTATGAAATCTAGCATTATCCATCACAATCACGCATTTAGTTTTAAGACTTGGAATAAGTGTGAACTTGCACCAGTCGTAGAATATGCTGCTGTTAATGTTGTGCGTAAAGTAATCTAGGGCAAACAGCATCTTTTCATATAGAGCACCGATAACGTTGGTTCGCTTTTTACCTTGCCAATTGTAGCTATCAATACAAGGTGTACCAATTAATGTGTACCCATGAGAGCGAATAGTCTCGTACTCAAAGCCGCTTTCATCCATGTAAACAACGGGATAGCCTTGTTGTTTAAAGATATCAAGCTTACTGTGGTATATCGCTCTTTTCATCGGACACGCTTTTGGATGCTCTAAGGTCTTTTTTTTGACTGATACCAAGGCGCTTTAGGGCATGATAAATGCCTGTTTTACTACAGTTTAGACGACGTGCTCGCTCATACTGGTAATCATCAGGATATTCTTTGACATCATTAAGTAGCACGTCATCTGGTATTTTATAAGGTTTAGTTTGCCTTGTTGTTTTACTATGAACACGTCTCTTCCAGTTTTGTATGGTGGTTGGGCTGAGATTGTAGAACTCAGCTGCCCCGGCAAAGGTCATACCGTCATCTATACTTTTAAGAACTTGTCTACGAAAATCTAGTGAGTAAGTCATGGTCTTTATGACAACAATTAGGTTTGATTATTAGTTTATAACACTTTTAAGTGGGCTTGGCTATACATTATTATGCACTGGTATGTAGACAACCCATTAGAATTAAAGATGTTAAAAAAGACGCTAACCATTAGGTTTAGCGTCTTTTTTTTAGATAAATAGTTGGCTTACCAATCACATATCAAAAATCTTACCGCGGTTCATAATGTTGTTTGGATCGAATACTTTTTTAACTTCTTTTAAGTATTCAATCTCAGTCTCACTGCGGCTATAGTGCAGATACGGCTTCTTCGTCATACCAACCCCATGCTCAGCAGACACTGAACCGCCATATTTCCGTACCGTTTCAAACACGTATTTATTGACCACCTGACACTCAGCAAAAAAATCATCCTTGCTCATGTTTTCGGGTTTTAAGATATTCAGATGCAAATTGCCATCGCCAATATGACCGAACCAGCACACTTCAAAATCAGGATAGTTACTGCTGACAATATGATCAATCTCTTCTATAAAGGTTGGTACATGACTTATCAGTACAGAGACGTCATTTTTGTAAGGGGTAAATACTGAAATGGTCTCTGAGATATATTCGCGTAGCTTCCATAGCTCTGCCGCTTGTGTGAGATTTTGGCTCATGACACCATCAACCACCCAACCTTGCTCCATACAATGCTCAAATATGGCCATGGCTTTGTCCATGATTGGCTCATAAGGCGCTTCAAACTCTAATAGCGTATAAAACTTGGTACGTGATTCAAAGGGTTCTTGTACTTGATCATGTGCCATCAGCTTATCAATCGCTACATCATCAAAGAACTCAAAAGCGGTCAAATCAATTTGTGCTTGAAAAGCAGAGAGTACGTTCATGACGTCATTGAAGCTGTCCATGCCAAGCACCATGACGTTTAAGTCTTGTGGCTGACGCTCAAGTTTGATTTGCGCATGAGTGACGAGGCCAAGCGTGCCTTCACTTCCGATGAATAATTGGCGCAAGTCATAACCAGTAGCGTTCTTTACCATACCGCGATTCAGCTGCAAGATATCGCCTTTACCCGTGACGACAGTCAGA
>TARA_R110000765_G_scaffold99208_1_pt1 | contig 19346 bp, 12 predicted proteins | sample TARA_R110000765 | Tara Oceans TARA_R110000765 (sample SAMEA4398168) | marine metagenome | biome: Polar Biome; feature: [MES] marine water layer (ENVO:01000295) within the mesopelagic zone...; material: water (ENVO:00002006), including particulate matter (ENVO:01000060) such as...... | reverse complement strand
GCAAATAGTCTGCGGGTTATTGAGTCATACAAATACAGCGTAAACGGTGTGGCGGTTAGAGTTACCCCTGATGAAGCTGAAGCAATATCTAAACTGCCTGGCGTTGAACGTGTTGAACGTGAAGCAATGTATAAAATGGATACTGATACAGGCCCGGTGAAAATTGGCGCACCGAATGTATGGGATGGCTCAGTCACTAATTCCGGCGTGGGTACGCTAGGTGAAGGCATCATTATTGCCACCATAGATTCAGGAGTGAATACCGGTAGCCGTTCATTCGCAGATATTGGTGATGACGGTTACGACCATACTAACCCTCGCGGTGCTGGCGTTTATGTAGGCGATTGCGCAGGTGATTACCCTGAGATATGTAATGACAAACTCATTGGTGTTCGCAGCTACACCAGAATAACCGATGATTATGGGGATACCGATGTTTTTCCCCCTAACTTACCTAGAAACGGTGAAGATTATAGCGGCCACGGCTCACACACTGCGGGCACCTTTGCTGGAAATATCTTGTCAAATGTACCCGTGCTGACACCAGGGGCAGGTGAAGAAAGTCACGGCATTCCTGGATCGTTTGAATTTGCGCAAATTTCGGGTGTTGCACCTCATGCCAACATCATTGCTTATCAAATTTGTTATCCAGGACGTTCTGATGCGGGGGACACCTATGGTGACTGTCCAGGAGCGGCCATCCTTGCAGGTATCGAGGATGCGATAACGGATGGTGTCGACGTAATGAACTACTCTATTAGTGGCGGAGGATACCCGTGGAGTAGTGATGTTGATATGGCATTTTTATCGGCTAGAAATGCCGGTATATTTGTGGCTACATCGGCTGGTAACTCAGGTCCTGATGCTGCCACAACCTCTAAACATGCTCCATGGTACACCGCTGTTGCAGCGTCTACGCATGGACGTGAAATCGACTATTCAAAAGAAATTGGCCAATTTACCGGTGGTGATAGCGAATTAGGAATGCTAACAGGTAACAGTAACTCTTTAGGTATCACCGCATCTATCGTTTACGCAGGGGACTATGCTAATGCAAATGATCCAGCGGGGGACCCTGCTCAGTGTTTACAACCTTTCCCAGAAGGCACCTTCAGCGGAGAAATAGTCCTTTGCGATCGTGGTGCAATTGCACGTGTTGAAAAAGCACAAAATGTTGCCTCTGGTGGCGCAGAAGGATTTGTATTAGGGAATTTACTTAACGGTGGCAGTAGTGTCGACAACGACGCGTATGTGATCCCTGGTATCCATATCGACGCAGTACAAGCGGAATTGCTGCGTAACTGGCTAGCAAGTGGTGAAGGCCATATGGCGACCATCACTCCCTCAGAAGGAGAATTAGTCCTATCTGCAGGGGATGACTTAGCCGATTTCTCATCCAGGGGACCTAATCCTTCAATTAGCACCATCACGCCACAAGTTGCAGCGCCGGGGGTGAGTATTTATGCGGCTTCCGCTGACCAAAAATTTGGCCACGATGGCCATATAGCTGACCCGAGTGATTTTGCTTTTTTAAGTGGAACGTCAATGGCTAGCCCGCATGTAGCAGGCGCCGCAGCGTTGTTAATGGCGGCGAATCCTAGTTGGACACCAGACAATATACGGTCTGCGTTGATGATGACGGCTACCACTAATATGCGTAAAGAAGACGGCGAAACGCCGGCGGATTGGTTTGATATGGGCTCCGGACGCATTCAGGTAGACTTGGCTAATCAAACGGGTTTGGTGATGGATGAATCAGGCGCAAATTATCTTGCGGCTAACCCGAATGAAGAAGGGGATCCTAAAACACTCAATATTCCCAGTATGGCAGATGATAACTGTGTAGGCGCCTGCCGCTGGACGAGAACGGTAACAGCAACAAAAGACGGTTCGTGGTCTGTTTCAGGTGTGGGTATTTCTGATGGCGTAAGCGTTACCGTTAGTCCTGAGTCGTTTGATCTTGTGGCAGGTGCCAGTCAGGTAATTACGGTAACAGCATCGGCTGATGTCAGTGGTGATGAATTTTTATTCGCCCAGTTGAATCTTACCTCAGATAATTCCCCCGATTTGCATATGCCAATTGCAGTGATTGCGACAACCAGTAATATTCCAAATGAGTTTAATATTTCAGCTGACAGAAGTGCGGATACCCGTGTGATATCTGACCTAGTAGCGGTTGAGATAAATGGCTTTACGGCGCGCTCGTATGGTTTAACTAAAGCCACAGGTGTAACCGAAAGTATTCTAGAAGACAGCGATAATAGTAATGCTCTAGATGACTTGGAAGATGGTGTGCATGTCATTACTTTGGAAGTACCAGAGAACGCTAAATATTTAGTGGCTGAAATTACCGCTTCTGAATCTCCTGATTTGGACTTGTTTGTTGTGCGTGATGCCAATGAAAACGGGATCCCTGAGACGAATGAAATTGTAGGATCAAGTGCGACGGGCACAGCTTTAGAAAAAGTCAGTCTAGTTGAACCTCAATCTGGTACATATTGGATCGTAACCCAAAATTGGAGCGCTTCAGCGCCAGGTGCCAGCGACGAATTTACCATTGTTACCGCGTTAATCGATGGTGAGTTAGGTGATAACCTTACCGTTGATGCGCCATCATCTATTGCGGCAATTACCCCGTTTGACATTCGTGTTGGCTGGGATATTGATGCGGTTGCAGGTGATAAATACTTTGGTGCATTTGATGTGGGCTCCAGTGCTGACTCAGCCGGTAACTTTGGTCTGGTCGTCGTTAATCTTGATAGAATAGCGGATGATGTTCAAGTGGTTGGCGGTCGTGATGGATTTCTAGTAGCCGGTGATCAAATAGATTACGCCATACAAGTAGGCGCAAACTTTACCTCTGAAGACCGATTATATGATATTGCTCTATCGTTGCCAGACGGCGTAAAGTTGGTGGAAGGTTCTTTAGCTGATGGTACAGTTTCCGATGACGGCACCTTAACGTGGAACGTGGTACAAGAATCTATTAGAGGTCAAGCCGCTTCCTATTCTGTTACCACTAATGAAAATGATGCATTTTGCGCAAATCCTAACTTTGGTCAGGGTTCAGGTTATCTTGATTTAGCCTCATTTGGCATCGGTTTCTCTGATGCTGACGGTGATACTGTCACGGCAAACTTTAATGTTCCTGCTTCGTTACTGGGTCAAGCATATGATTCAATTGGCGTAACTGATGATGGTTTCATCAGCTTTAGCGGCGATGTAGGTGCAACGCCTTGGGTAAACCAATTAATGCCTGATGAGAATCCAGCAAATGGACTCTTAGCTCCTTTCTGGCGCGATATGATATTTGATAACGCTAATGAATCGGGTCTTTCTGTTGCAACCGCTGGTGCCTTCACTATTATTGAGTGGGATAATATGCGTCCGTATGCTGCTGTAGCTGATGATATTCTTGATTTTCAAGTCATCTTCAACAATGCGCCCGTTGGTAATGAGCCTGACATCATATTCTCCTACGGCGATGTGACGCATGTAATGGCGGATACACTAGGGACTTCGATCGGTTTTGAATCAATCGATGGGATGACTGGTCTAACGACTCATTATGTAGGGGATGCCAGTGAATCAATAGGTAATATTGAGACGGATATCGTTTCAGGTTCGCAAATATGCTTAAGGTTGCAAGACCCTGACAATACTAAGTTATTGACGTTTACCCTTGAAGTCACTGAAGATAATGCCGGCGGTCCTATTCAGTTACTGGCTTTGTCGACCTTGCCTAATAATATCGGTACGAAAATGGCGGTCAGTCCTGTCAACGATAATGCAGTCGTAGCGGTTGCAGGCGATTGGGATGGCGATAGCGATGTCGATATGCTTGATATACGCGCATTGACAAGAGCTATCCAACTTCGTCAAGACATCGATATGAGTTTCGATTTTAACGAAGATGGACAGGTGAATTATACCGACGTAAGATTATTACAAGGTATGTGTACACGTTCACGTTGTGCAGTTAATTAAGCTATAAACTCGCACTATTTAGTGCAGTATTAAATGGGCGCTCATATGAGCGCCCTTTTTTGTGAGAATATTTTTATTGCTTTAACTAAAGAAAAATAATGAGACGTTAATCCCTCCGTTTTGTATTTATCTATAAATTTTCCATTCTCTGCGCTTTCTAAAATGCGGTGAAATTACGTATTTTTCAGCCCAATAGCTTATTTAATTTAAAAGTGTAAGAAAGCGTAAATGTAACCAATATAATCAAAAAATTAACGTAATATCGAACCAAATAGCGACGTTAGTCGTAGAAAACATACACTCAAAACTCAACTTATAAAAAGGTTTCTCCATGTCCAAAGGAATTTCATTTTCACCTATCTTAATCGCGCTGATTTTGGTTAGTGGTTTATTGGTTTACTTATATCTGCCTACTGATGTGGAGCAACAAAAACGTGAATCAAGTGCAACCCCGGTAACAGCATATACTGTGGTTGAGCAGAAATTTCCAGTGACAGTAGAGGCACTCGGTACCGCAAATGCGAACGAGTCTGTGATGCTGACGGCGCAAAAATCAGACATCGTGCAACGAATAGAGTTTGATGACGGTGATTTGGTTGAAAAGGGCCAGCTATTATTAAAGCTCAATGATAGGGAAGAGCGGGCTCGATTAAACGAACTAGACATCAATTTGCAAGAAGCAAAGCGTCAGTTGAAGCGAATTGATAATTTGGCGCAAAAAAGTGCCGCTTCAGCGCAATTGCTCGACGAACAAGAGGCGAATGTAAAAGCGTTTAAAGCGCAATTAGAAGTAGCTAAAGCACAACTGGATGAGTTAGAGCTTCGCGCGCCGTTCAGCGGTTTACTGGGTGTACGTATGGTCAGTGTAGGTGCCTTGATTATGCCGGGTGACCTAATCGCGACATTGGACGATTTACATATTATTAAGATGGATTTCACTATTGCAGAATCGCATTTAGCGAGTGTCAATAAAGGTCAGAAGGTCTCTGCTACTTCGGTTGCCTATCCTGGGCAAACTTTTGAAGGTAAAATATCAAGTATCGCTTCACGGGTAGATCCCGTGACACGTGCAATACAGATCCGCGCGACAATCGATAACAAAGACTTAAAACTTCGCCCCGGCATGCTTTTACAAATTAATCTTCAGAAAGAAATACTCGATACGTTAACGATACCCGAGGGCGCACTGGTACCTATTGAAGATCAGCAATTCGTTTTTGTGATTAAAGATGACAAGGTTGTCCGTCAAGAAGTAAAAGTAGGCTTGCGCAAACCTGGTATCGCACAAATTACCTCTGGTTTGCAAGAAGGCGATAAAATTGTTGTCGAGGGAGCCCTTCGTTTACGGGAAGGCTCAGCCGTTAAAGTACTTTCCATGCACACGTCGCAAGGGTAATTCTTATGCTGTTATCTGACATATCAATTAAACGTCCGGTTTTTGCGTCTGTTGTAAATTTATTACTCGTCGTATTTGGGATCGTCGCTGTGACGTTTTTATCCTTACGTGAATATCCAGATGTTGATCCTCCTATAGTGTCAATTAACACTACCTACACTGGCGCATCTGCAGCCATTATTGAAAGCCGTATTACGCAATTACTAGAAGATCGCATTAGTGGTATCGAAGGGATCAAAAATATTGAGTCGAGCAGCAGGAATGGGCGCTCCTCAATTGATGTTGAATTTAACCTTTCTCGTGATATTGATGCTGCATCGAATGATGTACGTGAACGCGTCAGTCGGGCACTGAATAACTTACCCGATCAAGCCGATCCTCCCGAGGTATCAAAATCTACATCAGATGATGATGTAATTGTTTGGTACAACTTACGTAGCGACAATATGAGTGTAATGGAATTAACCGATTACGCGGATCGTTACTTAGTTGACCGTTTGTCAGTGGCTGATGGGGTCGCAAACGTGCGTTTAGGTGGCGGACGCAGTTACGCCATGAAAGTGTGGCTTAACCGCAATGCCATGGCTGCTAGAGGGATTACGGTTGCTGACATTGAGCAGGTTATTCAAGCGGAGAATGTCGAACTACCCGCTGGAGAAGTGCAATCGAATCAACGAGATTTTGACGTACGTGTAGCACGTAGTTACTTGAGCCCAGATGACTTTTCCAGATTACCAGTTAAAGCCGGTAGTGACGGTTACCTAATCCGATTGGGTGAAGTGGCCACAGTAGAGTTAGGCGCTGAAGACGATGAAACGGAGTTTCGCGGCAATGGTGTAAACATGATTGGTTTAGGGATTACTAAGCAGTCAAAAGCTAATACATTAGAGGTAGCAAGAGCAGCGAAAGCGGCTATTGAAGACATTAAAAACACCTTGCCGGATAATATTTTCATTGTGCCAAGTTATGATTCTTCAGTCTTTATTGAAGCGTCAATAAATGAAGTATATGAGACGCTTGCTATTGCTATGTTGATGGTAGTGTTTGTTATATACATCTTCCTAGGTAATGTTCGAGCAACCCTTATACCTGCGGTGACAGTCCCCGTTTCCCTCGTTGCTGCATTTACGGTTATGTATGCCCTCGGGTTCTCAATAAATCTTTTAACCTTGTTGGCCTTGGTACTTGCAATCGGGCTGGTGGTCGACGATGCAATCGTTGTACTTGAAAATATTTCTCGACGAATAGAACTCGGTGAACCGCCATTGCTGGCTGCTTATCGCGGTGCGCGCGAGGTAGGTTTTGCGGTTATAGCTACGACATTAGTGTTGATTGCGGTGTTTGTTCCTTTGGTCTTTTTACAAGGCAACATTGGGCGTTTATTTACTGAGTTCGCTTTGGCTATTGCTGCGGCTGTGGCATTTTCAAGCGTGACGGCATTGACGCTAATACCGATGCTCAGTTCTAAGTTATTGAAGAAAAGCCAGCATAAAACTGGATTCAGTGCATGGATGGACAAATCTTTTACTAAATTCGAAGGTAATTATTTTAAAGTTTTAGGTAAAACCATTCATCAACCTATTTTAATGACGTTGCTTATTATTGTCAGTATTTTAGGTTTATTACGTTTACTGGAGGTTTTACCAAGCGAATTTGTACCTAAGGAAGACCGCGGTAACTTCTTTATTCAAATACAATCAGCTGAAGGTGCAAGTTTTAAAGAAAATAGTAGGAGTATGAGAAGAGTTGAAGAAATCATACTACCTTACTTAGATAGCGGCGATGCAACGCGCGTCCTTGTTCGTTTACCAGGGTTTGGCAGTAGTGCTGGTATTGCGATTGTTGGCACGCCGATCGGAGAAGACAAAAAACGTTCTACCTTTGAGTTAATGGACGAAATAAGTCAAAAACTCTCTGTTATTCCCGATGTACGCGCATTTGCTATTATGCGTTCGAGCCTTGGTGGACGTGGAGTAGGGCGTCCGGTGCAATTTGTTTTGCAAGGCAATACCTATGAAGAACTTGTAGGATGGCGAGATACATTGCTTTCTATTGCGCAAGAAAACCCTAACCTGTTGCGCTTAGATTCAGATTATAAAGAAACGCTGCCGCAACTATTGGTCAATATTGATACCGAGCGTGCTGCTGATTTAGGGGTCTCGGTGAGCGATATCGGAACCACATTGGAGACAATGCTAGGCCAACGTCGTGTATCAACCTACCTAGACAGAGGTCAAGAGTATGACGTGATACTCGAAGGACGTCGAGAAGATTATCGTAGTCCGCAAAGTATCGATAACTTGTACGTGCGTTCTTTTAGAACCGGTGAGCTTATTCCGATGGATAACTTACTGAAAGTTGAAGAACGAGCTACTTCATCACGTCTAAATCGTTATAACCGCATGCGCAGCATTACTATTGATGCAAACTTAGCTGATGGCTATACGGTAGGCGAAGCGCTAGCGTATTTAAACAATATTGTTGATACGCAGTTGCCTGAAGGTGTATCGGTTGATTACAAAGGAGAATCTCAACTATACAAAGAGTCGGGAAACTCTATTCTATTTATCTTTTTGATGGCATTGGTCATTGTGTATTTAATCCTTGCTGCTCAGTTTGAAAGTTGGGTACATCCTCTTGTTATTATGCTTACGGTACCATTAGCGCTTGTAGGCGCATTTATTGGGCTTTATTTTGCTGGAATGACGCTAAATATTTATAGTCAGATTGGTTTGGTGATGTTGATTGGTCTTGCCGCAAAAAATGGTATTTTGATTGTTGAGTTTGCCAATCAATTACGTGACGCAGGTGTAGAGTTTGAGTTAGCCCTTAAAAGAGCAGCGATGCTGCGTTTACGCCCTATCGTTATGACAAGCTTTACGACTGTATTTAGTTCTTTACCATTAGTTTTTGCAAGCGGAGCAGGCTCTGAAAGCAGAACTGTTATTGGCATGGTGATATTCGCTGGGGTATTAGTTTCTACCTTATTGACACTTTTTGTTGTACCGACCGCCTATTATTGGCTAGCGCGAAATACAGGTTCACCATTAGTCATCACCCAGAAATTAGAAAAGCTAGAAGAAGAAATTCCGTATCAAAAAGGCGATGATTTCTAGTCTACTATCGATGTCATTAAAGCGGATAGGGTAACCTAAGCCGCTTTTTTTGTATCTGGTGTTTTATTGCATCTTATGAATAATAAATCGCTCAATGTCTTCATAAGGTGATAAAACGTTGATACAGATACATGCGTATTCCAACGAGTCTGAATCTGCAGTGTAAGCATTAAGCAAAAACATGTATTCGTTGCAGGCAACATTGTTATCGTTTTGATTCTTAGCAGGTGCGGTAGGTAAACAGCAGACGAAAAAAAACCGGATATTAAATCCGGTTTTTTGTATTACAACATATCAGACGTCTTGATTACTCGTCTAAGAAGCTACGTAGCTGCTCAGAACGGCTAGGGTGACGTAGTTTACGAAGTGCTTTAGCTTCGATTTGACGAATACGCTCACGGGTAACGTCAAACTGCTTGCCTACTTCTTCAAGGGTATGATCGGTGTTCATATCAATACCGAAACGCATTCTCAATACTTTCGCTTCACGAGCGGTTAGGCCAGCTAAAACTTCTTGAGTTGCATTCTTCAAGCTGCCACCAGTAGCAGAATCAAGAGGCTGTACAATCGTACTATCTTCAATGAAGTCACCTAGATGCGAATCTTCATCATCACCTATTGGCGTTTCCATTGAGATTGGTTCTTTAGCAATCTTCAATACCTTACGGATTTTGTCTTCAGGCATGATCATGCGTTCTGACAATTCTTCTGGTGTTGGTTCGCGACCCATTTCTTGCAACATTTGACGAGAAATACGGTTTAGCTTATTAATGGTCTCGATCATGTGCACAGGAATACGAATAGTACGAGCCTGATCTGCAATTGAACGCGTGATCGCTTGACGGATCCACCAAGTAGCATAAGTAGAGAACTTATAGCCACGACGGTATTCAAACTTATCAACCGCTTTCATCAAACCAATGTTACCTTCTTGAATCAAATCCAAGAATTGTAAGCCACGGTTAGTGTACTTTTTCGCAATCGAGATAACTAAACGTAAGTTAGCTTCAACCATCTCTTTCTTAGCGCGACGAGCTTTCGCTTCGCCAATCGACATACGACGGTTAATGTCTTTTATGTCGGCTATGATCAAACCGGTTTCTTCTTCAACGGCATTCATTTTGCCGATAGCACGTTCAAGCTCTTCTTGATGCACTTTCATTTCTTCTGCATAAGGTGCATTAGAAGAAAGAATTTCAAATAACCAAACGGTACTGGTTTCATTACCAGAAAAGGCTTTAATAAAGTCTTTCTTAGGCATTTTAGCCGTAGCAACACAGTGTTTCATCACTATGCGCTCTTGCACACGAATACGATCCATCATGCTACGCATGTTTTTAACCATGCGGTCGAATTGTTTAGGTATTAAGCGAAATTCTTTAAAAATTTCACTTAGGGCATCTATCTCTTTACGCGAATTAGCGTGTGAGCGACCTTTAGAAGCGATAACATCACGTGCTTTTTCATATTGCACACGAAGTTCTGTAAATTTCTCACGAGCCTCTTCTGGATCTGGACCTGTGTCTTCTTCTTCCTCGTCTTCATCATCGCTGTCATCACCATCATCATCTTCGTCATCTAATTCTTCTTCAGATAACTCAGAACCAACATGGGTCGCGGTGGGGGCTATGTTGTCTGCTTCGTTAGGATCGACAAAGCCAACAATGATGTCACTCAGACGAATTTCTTCGGCTTCAAACATGTCCCACTGATCAAGTAAATAGGTGATGGCTTCAGGGTATTCTGCAACAGAACATTGAACCTGATTAATGCCTTCTTCTATACGCTTGGCGATAACAATCTCGCCTTCGCGGGTTAGTAGCTCAACTGTACCCATTTCGCGCATATACATACGTACTGGGTCAGTGGTTCTACCAATTTCGCTCTCGACCGTTGCTAAGGCTTGGGCTGCTGCTTCCGCGACTTCTTCATCAGGCGCGTTTTCTTGCATCAATAGTTCGTCAGAATCGGGTGCGTTTTCAAACACCTTAATTCCCATATCGTTAATCATGCGAATGATGTCTTCGATCTGATCTGAGTCAACTATGTCTTGTGGCAGGTGATCATTTACTTCGGCAAAGGTCAAGTAGCCTTGTTCTTTACCTTTTGCAATGAGGAGTTTTATCTGCGATTGCTTGCTTTGCACCATATACCTTACACTTCTCGATTTGGGTTAAAAATGCATCCCGAGTGCGATGAAACGCACTCAAAACGCTAAATACTTTGCTTGGGCTCGAGGCTGTAGCGAATTAGCCAGTATAGCAGACTCGAGCCCCTTTGGGCTATATGTTGGGTCATTTTTGTTCTTTTACAAGTAGGTTTAACTCTTGTTTTTCATCTACGCTAAGATTTCCTAAGCGTGATTTTGACAACAACTCATCCATTCTACTCTTAAAATGCCAATCTAGTAACTTGGCAAAACTGTCTTTGAAGACCATAACCTGATTTTCTTCGGCATACTCCCAGCTTAATAATTTAGATAAATTTTTACTTTGAGGATGCTCCCTAAAATACTCTAAAACATGGGCGGTATTGGCGTCAGGCTTAGCAAGGCAAAACTGGAAAAGTTCGTTAAGAAAATCTAATCCAGGTATTTGCATATTGCCCAGCGCTGCTGGGTTCGTGTGCTGACATTGCACTGCAATTCCAGGTTGGTCTAACAACAAACGGATCATCATTCTGACCGGTGATATTTTAGCTTTATTGAGCGCTGTAAAATCCAACTTAGCGCCCGCTTTATGTTGGCCCGCTTTTGCAACGTCTTGCTCTAAACGATGACGATTTTGGTCACCCATATGTTTACTTAGTTCAGAGGTCAAAATAGTGCGCTGATTATCACCTTGTATTTGTTCAATCATAGGCATCGCTTCTGCTTTTAATGCAGCTTTGCCTTCAGCACTGCCAATATGGTGACGCTGAAGTAAATTATCAAAAAAGAATTTCGATAAAGGAACAGCATCAATCATTAATTTTTGCTCAAAAGCATCTTTGCCGATTTGACGTACCAAGGTATCAGGGTCTTCACCATCGGGTAGAAATAGGAATTTCATTTCAACCCCATCTTTTAGATAGGGTAGTGCATTTTCTAATGCCCGCCAGGCTGCTTCGCGGCCGGCTCGGTCTCCATCGTAACAACACACGACTTCACTAGTGGTACGAAAAAGCATTTGTATGTGTTCGGCAGTGGTTGCGGTGCCGAGAGAGGCGACGGCATATTTGATGTCAAATTGGGCTAGGGCGACCACGTCCATATAGCCCTCAACTATCATCACGCGAGGCAAATTGCGATAAGCCTGTTTCGCTTGATAAAAGCCATAAAGCTCGTTGCCTTTGTGGAAAATACGCGTTTCAGGAGAGTTGAGATATTTAGGTGTACCATCACCTAATACGCGACCACCAAAGCCTACAATTCGTCCGCGTTTATCTCGAATGGGAAACATAATGCGTTCGCGGAAGAAATCAAAACGACGTCGATTATCGTTTTCTGTAATCAATTTAAGATCGAGTAATTGTTGTTGAGCCTCTGGTGTGCGGCCAAATGTACTCAGTACAGCGTCCCACTCAGTAGGGGCATAACCAATGCCAAAGGCTTTAACAACTTCGCCACTTAACCCACGTTTCTTCAAGTAATCGATCGCTTTGTCTTTATCAGCGTGCACTTTAAGCTGTTGGGAAAAGTATCGAGATACGGTTTCCATTAGCTCATAGTCGTCGGATTTTTGCTGCTTTTGCGCTGGAGTCGGCGCGGGGGTAGAGTTCTTTTCTCGGGGCACATCGATACTATGATACTGAGCTAACTCTTCAATCGCTTCTGGAAATTCTAACCGATCGTATTCCATCAAAAATGAAATTACGTTGCCATGAGCGCCACAACCAAAGCAGTGATAAAACTGTTTGTCTTGGCTGACGGTGAAAGAAGGACTTTTTTCATTATGAAAGGGGCAGCAGGCTTGATAGTTTCTACCCGCTTTTTTGAGCTTAACACGGTTATCCACTACCTCGACTATATCGGTGCGTGCGATAAGATCATCAATAAATTCACGAGGTATACGGCCGTTCATGTCAACTTCTCAATATAATCGTGTCACTACATAAAATGATACAGCACAGCACTATACGTGCTCTGCATAAACAAACAAGCCGCAAATGAATGCGGCTTGTTTACAGTAAACTATGTGGGCGCCTATAAAAATATACAGGCTATCTTAAGGGTTCTAGCTAAGCTAACTTAGCTTTTATTTGACCGCTTAATTTACCCATGTCAGCTCTGCCTAATACTTTAGGTTTTAGCAACGCCATGACCTTGCCCATATCCTGCATTCCGCTTGCCTGTGTATCGACCATGGCTTGGTCAATTAAGGTGCTGATTTCTTCTTCGCTCAAAGGTTGAGGCAAAAAAGTGTGCAAAATATCGATTTCAGCAAGCTCTATCGCCACTAAATCTTGACGATCAGCTTGTCCGAACTGACTCGCAGCGTCTTTTCTCTGTTTTACCATCTTAGTAAGCAAAGCAATGACATCGCTGTCGTTGAGCTTTATACGCTCATCAACTTCACGCTGTTGAACCGCTGCTAACGCCATGCGAATAGTGCCGAGACGAATTTTGTCTTTAGCACGCATTGCGTCTTTTTGGGCATTTTTTAAATCATCTAACAAGGACATGAAATTGACTCGAAGAAATACTTAAAATGAACCTAAGATAAAACTGCAAAGGGTGTTTGATGTTCCAAACACCCTAGGAGAGAATTAGTACAATCTTATGCGACGTGCGTTTTCGCGAGACAACTTCTTCAAAAGACGTTTTTTAGCTGCTGCTTTCTTACGCTTACGTTCCCAAGTAGGTTTTTCAAAAAATTCGCGACGACGAACTTCTGAAAGAACACCTGCTTTTTCACATGAACGTTTAAAACGACGCAACGCTACGTCAAATGGTTCGTTTTCTCTAACTTTAACGATTGGCATTAAAATCTCACCTCAAAAATAAATACTTTGTCTGCCAGCGCAAAAAATAACCGGCTCGGTTAAAAATGGTGCGGAATTTTAATCATATACGCTAACAATGTAAAGACCCGATATGGGAAATATTGGAATAGACGCCGATTATTCACTCTAATATGGTGAAATCATCCCGAGAAAGGTAGAATGTGTGTCCTAACTTAACTCGGAACACCACTTCTACTATGCGCGTTATTGGTATTGAAACATCCTGTGATGAAACAGGCATCGCCGTTTACGACGAACATCAGGGCTTATTATCCCATCAACTCTATAGTCAAGTAAAGCTGCACGCAGATTATGGCGGTGTGGTACCTGAACTCGCATCCCGAGATCATGTGCGTAAAATTGTCCCGCTTATCAAGCAAGCCTTATTAGATGCCAATTGCACTCAGAAAGACATCGATGGTATTGCGTTTACCAAAGGGCCAGGATTAGTAGGCGCTTTGTTAGTGGGTTCATCTGTTGCGCGTAGTTTAGCATTCGCTTGGGATATTCCAGCAATCGGTGTGCACCATATGGAAGGGCATTTGCTCGCGCCTATGTTAGACGAACCTGCCCCCGAGTTTCCATTTGTTGCCTTGCTGGTATCAGGCGGTCATTCAATGATGGTACGTGTTGATGGTATTGGCCAATATGAAATTCTTGGTGAATCTGTCGATGATGCAGCCGGTGAAGCCTTCGATAAAACCGCCAAGTTACTTGGACTGGATTATCCTGGTGGACCATTGTTAGCTAAAATGGCAGAAAAGGGCGAAGCAGGGCATTATGCATTTCCTCGACCGATGACAGGCCGACCGGGACTAGATTTTAGTTTTAGTGGTTTGAAAACCTTTGCGGCAAACACTATTCGAAGTTCTGACCAGTCTGAGCAAACCAAGGCGAACATTGCTTTTGCATTTCAAGAAGCGGTAGTAGATACGCTTGCCATCAAATGTAAGCGAGCATTGAAGCAAACAGGTCTAAAAAGATTAGTGATTGCAGGCGGAGTAAGTGCTAACAAGCAACTCCGTGTTGAATTCGATTTAATGATGAAGAAGCTCCAAGGTACGGTCTTTTACCCACGCTTAGAATTTTGTACTGATAACGGTGCTATGATCGCTTACGCGGGCTTGAAACGCCTCAAAGCAGGTGAACATGAAGGGCTATCGACAAAAGCACAGCCTCGTTGGTCTTTAGACGAATTGCCCGCCATTTAAGGTCATGCCTTTAAACGACGCGCAACGCAAATGCCGATAAAATACCGATGCTGCGTCGTTCAATCTAAACATTATGATTAACGTTCTGGTGAAGAAATAAAGGAGGGATGCTTAACGTGTTATTCCTTGGTTCGACCCTTGTCCCAGACTTTGCTTTCTTGACCATTTAACAAGCGGATAATATTTTGCTTGTGACGTACGATGATCAGCAAGCAAAGCATAGTTACAGGCACGGTATAGTCCGGTTTAATAAACCAAGTAACAATCGGTGCCAGGCTGACCGAAATGATGGCTGCCAATGATGAATAACCGCTAATAAAGATCATTACTAGCCAGCAACCAAGCAGAATACTCGATAACTCCCATCCCAAAGGCAACATCGCACCAATGGCAGTCGCCACACCTTTTCCACCTTTAAAGTTGAAATACAGCGGATATATATGCCCTAAACACGCTGCTAACCCCACAAGCCCTAACACGATGGGGGATAATCCCAAAAAGTATCCCAGATAAACTGGCAGGGTGCCTTTGAGCACGTCAAAAATAAGCACTAAGGCCGCGGGTAGCCTACCGCCAATACGCAGTACATTTGTGGCCCCAGGGTTGTTCGAGCCGGTATTTCTTGGGTCTGGTAGCCTAAATAAACGGCAGATCAATACCGCGCTGGATATTGAGCCTAAAAGATAAGCGCTACAAAAAATTAAAATGCTAAGTGACGTCATGTACTTATGTTCTGTAAACGAGGTACAATTCTCAAAGATTACCTTAAAAGTTAACCAATAACAGCGCGGATCTTTCATGGATAAAATTTACATTGAAGGCTTAGAGGTTCAGTCTCTAATAGGCGTGTACGATTGGGAGCGGGATGCGAAGCAGAGATTATTGGTCGATATTGTATTGTTCAGTGATTTAAATAAGCCGGCGTTAAGTGACAACGTAATTGACACTCTGAATTACGCTGAAGTGGCTAATGCAGTGTCAGATGTCGCCGAAAATAGCACCTTCGCGCTTATCGAGGCGCTGGCACTGGCCATGATAGAACACATTTTTGAACAATTTCCAGTGCAAAAGATCACCCTGAAACTAAGCAAGCCAGACATTCTGCCTACTGCGAAAAATGTGGCGGTAGAGTTCACTCGTGAGCGCAAAGAATGATCAGTGAACAGATATCTCAGCACAATATTTTTATCAGTGTAGGCAGCAATATTAATCGAGAGCAGCATATAAAATCGGGTCTAGATGCTATGCATAAGGCTTTTGGTGATATCACTTTGTCATCGGTTTATGAAAGCAAGTCGGTAGGGTTTGACGGCAATAATTTTTATAATTTGGTCGTGCAAGCGACTACAGAGCACTCTATTGCTGAAGTTGTTAATATTTTAAAAAACATTGAAGCGAAAAATTTACGCACACGGGAAAGTAAAAAATTTGCCCCGCGCACACTCGATCTTGATTTACTGACATTTGACGATGTCATTATGCAAGTACCTATGGAACTTCCTCGCGCGGAGATCCTATATAATGCTTTTGTATTGCAGCCACTAGCGGAAATTGCACCTGAAGTAGAACATCCGCTCGTTAAAAAAAGTTACCTTACTCTTTGGCAACAATACGATAAGTCCCAACAACAGTTATGGCCAATTGAATTTACATGGAGCGCTAGTCGCCAATGACTCTTACTGAAATTATTATTCTTGCAATTATTCAAGGTATTACTGAGTTTTTACCTATTTCGAGCTCAGCTCATCTTATATTACCGTCCGTACTTTTGGGGTGGGATAACCAAGGGTTAGCGTTCGACGTCGCTGTTCATGTGGGCAGCTTACTCGCTGTTATGATTTACTTCCGTGGCGATATCGGCCGCATGCTGGTGGCTTGGTTTGGTTCAGGTTTTAGCCGCAATCAAACCGATGACAGTCGTTTAGCTTGGTGGGTTATTATTGCAACTATTCCGGCGTTAATTTTTGGCTTTGCTGGTAAAGCCTTTATTGAGGAATATGCACGTTCGGCGTTGGTAATCGCTTGCACAACCATCGGCTTCGGTTTGCTATTATGGTATGCCGATAAAAAAGCAGCACTGAATAAACATATCTACGACATGACGTGGAAAAGCGCTCTTATTGTGGGCATGGCGCAAGCTGTGGCGCTTATACCGGGTACGTCGCGTTCGGGGATCACTATGACTGCAGGGTTAATGCTAGGCCTTGACCGAGAGAGCGCCGCTCGCTTCTCATTTTTGTTATCAATTCCGGTGATCCTAGGTGCTGGGCTATTGGCCACGCTGGATTTAGTCAGTTCTCCCGATGCCGTTGATTGGAATGCATTACTTTTTGGCGCAGCGTTGTCTTTTGTTAGCGCATATGCGTGTATATATCTATTCCTAACGTGGATTTCACGTATGGGTATGACGCCATTTGTGATCTATCGCATGGTGTTAGGTGCGATCCTATTATGGTTTGTATTCGCTTAACGGCGACGAAAAAGGAGTATCAGAATGAGTGACACTATTTTTACTAAGATCATTAACAAAGACATCCCCGCAGATATTTTATATGAAGATGATATCGCTTTGGCGTTTAAAGATATTAATCCTCAAGCGCCGATGCACTTTTTAGTTATACCGAAAAAAGCGATTGCCACTATTAATGACATTGAACGAGAAGATCGTGAAATGGTTGGGCATTTATCATGGGTTGCAGCCCATATACTTAAAGAGCATGGTTTAGCGGAACAAGGGTTTCGAACAGTAATGAACTGTAACGAATACGGTGGGCAAACTGTGTACCATATTCACTTACACGTTTTGGCTGGAAAACCCCTTGGTTGGCCACCCTATAGTGATAAGCTAAAAATCGAGTAATCGAGTAATCGAGTAATCGAGTAATCGAGTAAAAGGCAAAGTAACCAAATGAAAACATTCCTTTGCCTTATTTTTATCCTGTCTTACTCGTTCTTGCTACTAAGACGTAATACTCGCGATTTGTTGCGTTAGTTTAAGGCAAGGCTTCTTTATAAAGCTCACGACGTCCCGCTCAATTATCGGTTTAGAAAAATAGAAACCTTGAGAAAAGTGTACGCCTAGTTTTTGCAGGGCTATCGCTTGCTCTTTGGTTTCCACTCCCTCCGCCACCACTAAATAATCAAATGCATGAGCAATATTGATAACCGCCTTTACGATGGCTAAGCCGCTTGAATCTAGGCGACTAATAAATGAACGATCGATTTTAACGGTGTTAACGGCTAGATCTTGCATAACAGATAAAGACGAATACTCAGTACCAAAGTCATCGATTGAAACTTTAATCCCTCGGCTTTGTAATATTTTGATCCGGTCTATCATGATGTCTTTATCAAATGAAAAGACCGACTCGGTGATTTCTAAGTGTAATAATGTCGGTTTGAGGCCACTGGCGAGCAGCGCTTCTTCAACAATCGTTATAAAGTCATCGGTCTGTAACTGGCTTACCGATACGTTCACACTCACCGCTATGGGTTTAGGCCAAGAAGCCGCGACAATGCAGGACCTATTTAATACCCAAGTACCAATTTTCCGAATTAAACCATGTTGCTCGGCGATAGGAATAAATTCCACCGGAGAAATATGCTCTTCGTCTTTTTTCCAGCGTAAAAGGGCTTCAAATGCGCATATTTCACTGTTGTCAGAAGCCATAATAGGTTGAAAACACAGACTCAGTTCTTTGTTTTCCAGGGCTCTTGCCAAACCGTCTTTGAGAAATTGTTCTCGGGTCAGCATGCTACCCAATTCCTTTGAAAAGACCCCAGAGGTAGAAATAGCGCGTTTCTTTTGATGATACATAGCCATGTCGGCAAGCTGAATAAGCTTAAGCTCATTGTCGGCATGCTGTGGATAAAGCGAGATACCTATTGTTGCGCCCAAAGAAAGCTGAGCATTATCAAATAAATACGCCTCTGATATAAAATCGATTAAGGTTTTTGCTTGGGCTACTGCTGCAGATTGTTGCGTATTGGGCAGGGCAATTAAGAATTCATCACCGCCCCAACGACATAATAATTGTTGATCTTTGCAATGTTCTTTGAGGCGCAGGGCGGTTTGCGTCAGTATTTGGTCACCAGCATCGTGACCAATGGTGTCATTAATTTTTTTAAAACCATCTAAATCGATAAATAACAATGCCATGGGTTGATGTTTCTCAATACACGTATTGAGCGTCGACTTTAAATGGTTTAAAAAAGCAGTGCGATTGAATAGGCCAGTTAATGGGTCAAGGTTTGAGAGCTCGTATATTTTACGCGTACGTTTTTCTACCTGCGCTTCCATATGTTGTACAAGCAACGCATTCTCATTTTTTAGACGTATCGCTTGGCTAGTAAATTCAGCCGCTTTTTTGGCACTGATGCTCATCACTAACCCAAACGAGATACCTAATACGCCTAACACTTGGCGGTAATCATCACTAGATAACAGTAGTGCAATTGAAAAAGGTACTAGCAAGATAAATGAATAAGCCATCGCCGTTTTTTTGTGAGCGGCAAGGACACTTGCTGCGCCTCCGGCCATGGCTGCGACAATAATAATGGTACTGGCTAACTCTACGGTATCTGCGGTCGAGTAAACACCTAAGCAGTAAACACACCACATTATTGCGGTAGCAAAAGTACCTGTTATAAATC
>TARA_R110000765_G_scaffold23336_2_pt1 | contig 19356 bp, 10 predicted proteins | sample TARA_R110000765 | Tara Oceans TARA_R110000765 (sample SAMEA4398168) | marine metagenome | biome: Polar Biome; feature: [MES] marine water layer (ENVO:01000295) within the mesopelagic zone...; material: water (ENVO:00002006), including particulate matter (ENVO:01000060) such as...... | reverse complement strand
GATGCAATTAGATCGCTTTGATCTGAAGTAAATTTAATTAAAAATTAATATCTGTTAAGTAACGAGTATGGTGACATTACCATACTCGTTTTTTCATTCAAAAATACGCTTCATTCATACGTTACCAGTGAATAGGATCAACATGATAATATTGCGTAAGTTGTTGATAAAGTTTAGGGTGCTGTAAATTAAACTGCTTAGATTTCTCAAAAAAAACTTCACTCGCGACAGCAAAAAACTCGGCTGGGTTTGTTGCGCCATAATAATCGAATAACGATGGTTCTCCCCTACTAGCTTGTTTTTGTAATGTTTCAAACTGCGTAGAAAAAATTTCTGACCAACACTGGTAGCTTTGCCCTGCTGCTAATATCGGTGCACCATTCGCTCGACCATCTTCTTGATCAAGTTGATGGGCAAATTCATGGATTACCACATTGCGCCCGTCATCCGGTATTTGTGCGCCTTCTAGGGCGTCTTGCCACGACAACACTATTTTACCAAAATCCCAAGACTCACCAGCTAATACCATTTTTTGCGTAAAATAAACTCCGTCGCCACTGCGTGTTTGTTGCTGTTTTACAAAAGCACTTGGATAAACCAATATTGTACGTAGTTTCGGATAATAATTAGTTTTTCGGTTGAGGAGTAACAAACATGCTTGCGCGGCAATCGTGATTTTTATTTCATCCGTTATCTCTACTCCATTACAACCAACAAATTCTTTTTCAGCCAAAAACACCTGAATGTGTTTTTTTAGTTGTAACTGTAAATCCGCCGGCATTTGCCTAAAATAGGGCATTCTTTGCTGAATAATTTTACGCCATTGTTTCTTAAATGGCTTAGCCTTTATTAATTCACGCTTATACTCAAGCCAGTGTGGTTTTCCAGCCAAGTAAACAATAAGCAACACGCCAATAATCACAGGTAGTAAGAAAGAGAACATAATAATTTATTGTAAAGAAGCTTTATTATAAGGTGCAGACTAGTTAATCAAATATCAATTTATTTTCTTAAAAATCAGATATTAAAATTTAATTACTTAAAATAATCTTTTCTTTGTAATTAATTTGAACTTATTACCAAAAGCACCCTCTTACTATATGAGAGACTTACTTCCCTGAGTGTTTTATGTTTATATTTTATGTTTTTTGAAGCGTCTACCTATTTGGTAAGCGCTTTTTTTTTGTCAAAAATTTGATAAAAGACAATTACAACAATTTAGCCACCCAATCACATTAAAAACTCCCAATCATTACCATCAGCACTGCCATCAAATATCATTTACTGTAACCACTGAATTACATTAGGTTTGCCGCTAATAAATTAAGTTAACTTTGTGCAAAGCTGTCGTTAGGATTTGTGTAACTAATGTCCGCAGATCCGACATTTCAGTCCGTTTGAATGCCTTATGCATGGTAGATAATAAATACAAATTGTTACTTAACATTAGAGTCCACAACCATGTTGGGATAGAACTTGTGTATTAAGAAAAGTGATTACTTTATCAAAGTTATCATGATGTTCGTTATGCCCGCCCACTAGGGCGATATGCTGGCTCTGGAATGGAAAATCATTTGCTTTTAACCGGTTAATTATGATTTCGGACATTTCCATTGACGGCCATTGTTCATCTTCGGCGCCGGAAATAAGCAGCACGGGCCCGGAAATGTTTTCGACTTTTATTGCTGAAGCCTCCATAGCCTCGGTATTCTGCATCATTTTTTCGAAAGCCCCCCGCAAGTTGCCTGTCAACAAATCGGGAGTAACGCTCCATGGTACAGGAACAAAAGGAAGGGACTTTCTGTTGTGGGAGAATCCGGGTGTCGTCATGGCATCGTTAACTGCAGCAAAAACTGAACTTCCTGGGACGATACCGATAACACTTTTGTATTCTTGATAATAGCTGCCTAAAAGCAGTGCCAGTTCGCCGCCCCGAGACACTCCCATAACTGAAATGCAATTTTGGTTTATACGTGGATTTTGTGCTGCCTCTATTACAGCCTTGTGCACACCTTCAATGGCGATTCGATCTAGACTTTTAGGGATGTTCTCAGCGCCGAAATAGGCTATTGATAGGAAAGCATAACCATTACTCTGTAGTAGTTTTCTCTGTTTCTCTCCGTGCGGCCCAGCCCAGCCATTCCCTCCATCGGCGCCGCCAAGGCCAACAACCAAAGGCTGGTTACTACCTTCGCTTAAGAATAGCTTTACTTCAACTTCTCCGTATTTTTCCGGCAAAGTCTCAGTATCAAATGAATATACCGTGTAGTTTGCATAGGCAAATAACAATATAAATAGAGCAATAATTGCAACTAACAACCATTTGAAAACACTTAACACCAGTTTCATTTAATATCCTTTTTTTTAGCAAATCACTAATACTAGTAAGCTTGCATAGACATAATGACTCCCTACGAGGTGCTAGCCTCCAAATTCGTGGGTTAGTAAAACCAGAGCCATAATATATGTGTTAAACAATATAAATTGGAGGCTAGCATGTACAAAGATAACATGATTTTTATTGGTTTAGATACTCATAAAGTATCAACTGAAGTGGCATACATTGAAGACTAACGTGGCGCAAAGCCGGTTCATCATGGAAAAATAAAAACTAACAAATCAGCAATAATGAAACTCGCGCGACAATTTCAATCCAAGTACCCGCAAGCGACATTGCATTTTGTTTACGAAGCTGGCCCTTGTGGCTATTGGATTTACCGACTGCTGACCAGTTTAGGTCATTGCTGTTATGTCGTTGCGCCTTCGCTTATCCCTAAAAAGCCAGGGGATAAAGTAAAAACAGATAAACGTGATGCAATGAAGTTGGCCAAACTCCTTAAAGATGAGGAGCTAACCCCAATTTATGTTCCCGAGCCTGATGACGAAGCGATACGTGATTTATCAAGGGCAAGAGAAACCGCTATGAAAGACTTAAAAGATGCTAAATTCCAACTTAAAGGCTTGTTCTTACGTAATAACATTAGCACCAAGGTAAAAGGCACCTGGTCAAATCAACATTTACGCTGGCTAACTGAGTTAGTTTTACCGCATCCAAGCCAACAAATTGTACTGCAAGAGATGATACAAACCATTACCGAACGTATTAAGCGCGTTGAACGATTAGTGAATGAATTAGCACATCAAGCAAAACTATGGCGCTATTATCCCGTTGTTCAAGCATTGCAAGCGATGCGAGGTATTCGTTTTTTAGTCGCTGTAGGCACCATTGCTGAGTTAGGTGATTTAAGACGTTTTGACCACCCGAGAAAACTCATGGCTTACTTAGGATTAGTCCCCAAAGAAAACTCAAGTGGCGATAATCGAAAGCAAGGCGGCATCACTAAATGTGGTAATGGCCGAGCACGGCGGTTATTAATTGAAGGAGCGCAAACCTACATATAAACTGTGGGGTCAGGTTCTTTGAAATATCCGCAATGTCGGATCACTTCTCGTTAAATAAAACATGACTAATGTCTGATCGTATTCTAGCCGACATAAATCGAGGTGAATCTTAGCCACCATTTTTTCACCGCTTTAAGCTCCAAGCGGACCTTCCTATCAATCAAATGACTGCTTTATAGTATATTTGTAATTATTTAAGTGCCAACGCTGTATGTAATTGAATGACTATGGTCGATGCAACTAGGTGGCACAGTCACACGTTATTTTCCAATAAGCGTTTAACTGACATTATTCTATAGCTTATAGTTGATATTATTTACCTTGCTTTTGATTTCACTATCAAGGCAGGAACTTTTCTTTCTAATTTAATGTTTCAAAAAAATATAAAAAAATTTTATATCAAATTGAACTTTTTCTTAAAACACCTCTCTTACTATACGAGAGACTTACTTCCCTGAGTGTTTTATGTTTATATTTTATGTTTTTTAAAGCGTCTACCTATTTGGTAAGCGCTTTTTTTTACCTAAAATTTAGTAAATTTTTTTCTAGAATTATTCTCTAGCTTTAACTTATTTCCTTTGGCTTATTTAATTTAGCTTGTTCCATTTAACCATTAAGAAAATAACTCACCTTTATTGCCTAATATAAGTAACTCAATCTACATTCATAAAAAATTTTGAATCAAATTGAACTTATCCTCAAAACACCCCTCTTACTATATGAGAGACTTACTTCCCTGAGTGTTTTATGTTTTTATTATATGTTGTTTAATGCGTTTATCTTTTTGGTAAACGCTTTTTTTTGCCTAAAATAAAGACAAACCAAATTAAGAACACACATAGCCGCTTATAAAAAAAGCCAACACCTATCATTAGGTATTGGCTTTTTAAAGTTGTTATAACTGGCTTGAAATCGTTATCGTTTAATTAACGAGTTTAGCCTTTATTTATTTTCTGCTTGAATTTTTCGAGCCTGATGAAGTTTCTTGTAGCTGTCGATTAATCTTAAGTGTTTATCTAAGCCAGCTAAATCCATACCTGTTTTAGTAAGACCAAAGAATTTAACCTCACCATATGCCGAGCCAACAACATTATTCATCGTTTCTTCGCCAAACATTCTATTTAGGTTAGCAATAAAATCTTCCAGCGCCATATCTTCGTCAATAATGATCTCAAGCACCGCTTGCATCGCTTGATAAAACAGGCGGCGTTCAACCGTGTTGTCGTTAAACTGTAAAAACTCTTCAACTAACTCTTGTGCATCTTCCAATGCACCTAGGGCTAGATAAATCAGTATTTTAAGCTCTAAAATAGTGAGTTGTCCCCAAACGGTATTTTCATCAAACTCAATACCTATTAAGGTTCTAATATCAATATAGTTATCTAGCTGACTATCTTCTAAACGAGTCACTAAACTTTCTAGTTCGTCATCATCTAAAATATGAAGGTTGAGGATATCTTCACGGTAATTTAAGGCTTTATTAGTATTATCCCAAACCAAATCTTCAACGGGATAAATCTCAGAATAGTCGGGAACTAAAATACGACAAGCGGTAGCGCCAAGTTGATCAAATACCGCAACATAAGCTTCTTTGCCTAAGTCTTTTAAAATAGCGAATAAACGATCGTTTTCTTCTGCACTCGTGCCAGAAAAATCCCATTCGCAGAATTCATAGTCTTGTTTATTACTGAAGAAACGCCACGAAATTACGCCCGTTGAATCAATAAAGTGCTCTACAGCATTTTCAGGCTCAGATACCGCAAGGCTGTTAAATGTTGGTCTTGGTACATCATTTAGGCCTTCAAAACTGCGCCCTTGTAACAATTCAGTTAAACTGCGTTCTAACGCTACCTCAAAACTTGGGTGAGCACCAAAAGAGGCAAATACGCCACCAGTTTTTGGGTTCATTAAAGTTACACACATAACCGGAAATTGTCCGCCTAATGAGGCATCTTTAACCACAACAGGGAAGCCTTGTTTCTCTAGTGCGTCAATACCTTCAAGAATACTCGGATACTTCTCAAGCACGTTTTTCGGAACATCTGGTAAAACAATTTCTTGTTCAATTATTTGTCTTTTTACTGCTCTCTCGAATATTTCAGACAAACACTGCACTTGCGCTTCAGCTAGGTTATTACCTGCACTCATACCATTACTTAAAAATAAGTTTTCAATTAAGTTTGATGGAATGTATACCGTTTCGCCGTCAGATTGACGAACATAAGGAATTGCACAAATACCACGTTCCGCATTGCCTGAGTTAGTATCAATTAAATTTGAACCACGTAGTTCATCATCAGGGTTGTAAATATCGAGGCAATAGTCATCTAAAATGCCGCTAGGTAAATCATCACTTTCATCTAATTTGAACCACTTTTCATTCGGATAATGTACAAAGTCACTGTTAGCAATGTCTTGGCCCAAAAACTGATCGTTATAAAAGAAATTACAATTAAGGCGTTCAATAAACTCACCTAAGGCTGAACAAAGTGCGCTTTCTTTCGTTGCGCCTTTACCATTGGTAAAACACATCGGTGAAGCGGCATCACGAATATGTAAAGACCAAACGTTAGGAACAATATTGCGCCATGAGGCAATCTCAATTTTCATACCTAAGCCCGCCAAAAGTGCGGTCATATTTTTAATAGTTTCTTCTAGCGGTAAGTCTTTACCTAAAATATACGTACTTTCTCCACCTTCAGAGCCTGCCATTAACATAGCTTGCGCGTCATCTTCTAAGCTATCTACTAGATCAACTTTAAATTCAGGACCTGTTTGTATGACTTTTTTTACCGTACAACGATCAATTGAGCGACGAATACCTAAACGGTCTTTTTCTGAAATGCTTTCAGGTAGCTCAACTTGAATTTGAAATATTTGTTTATAGCGATCTTCAGGGTCAACAATATTGTTTTGTGATAAACGAATATTTTCCGTTGGAATATCACGAGAATTACAATACACCTTAACAAAATATGCAGCACACATAGCAGAAGAAGCGAGAAAATAGTCAAAAGGACCTGGTGCTGAACCATCACCTTTATAACGAATAGGTTGGTCGGCAATGACGCTAAAGTCATCAAATTTGGCTTCAACTTTTACGTTGTCGAGAAAATTAACTTTAATTTCCATTGGTATGGGTCCCACAATTGATTGCTGTAACTACCAAAATTTCACTTTGAAACTTTGCTATCGAGCGAATTTATCTTAATACGGGGAATTATCGTGGTTTTTGCCCCAATAGTCTTGGGTTAATTGCAGAAAAGATGGAATTGACCTTCCTGAAGGGTGAATATCAACTCTGAAGTATTTTTGTGGAATTGCTTTTTGTATTGAAAGTATTCATCAAAAAAATGTCGCCGTTCATTGACGTCCTGTCACCACAGCATACCGTAAATCCTGTAAATAAAAAGGCGAGTAGAAAACTACTCGCCTTTTTAATAAAGTTATTATGTCTTAAGATTTAGCGATTAAGGACATTGAATTAATAACGTCTTTGGTGTATTAATTTCAGCTTGTGGTTGAAAATGAATATCACTTACTGAAAGCTTAACAGCGCCTTGGGTATATAAGGCAAACGGGGACACAACTTTGTCCATCGCAATTCCTTTTTTAACAAAGCATTGTAAGTTAATTGCAATATCTTGCCACTGCCCTTGCTCAATCGCTTGTATCTGCTGAGTAATATCAACAGCCGCACGACAGCTACCCAATGCGTCACCTATTGATTCACAGTGCATTTCAACAACCACTGGCTCAGTTATGCTTGAGTCACGCTTTACGGTAATAACCAAGGCAGAGTTTTGCTCTAGTTCAAAACCAAGATCTTCACTAAAGCTACTTGAAAATACAACACCTGTTTTTGCAGTGCCAGTAGTATCAAGTCGAAATGCATCTTCTTGAACAACTTTATCCACCGTACGATAAGCAATACCTGGTAGTTTGCCACTATTTGAGCGTAGTTCAATTGATTGCTGCTCAGATGACAAGAACATGCGCCATGGTTTAGCTACTTGACCAGAGAATATTTTGGTGTTTTTGGTTAGACCTTCATCACTGCTAACTTCTTCAGATAATGTATCTGATAAAAGTATTTGTTCTTTGTTATTTTTGTACGTTAAACCAAAACCGTAAGGTAATAGCGGGTCGTAAACTTCGTCAAATCGGTTAACGATTTGGCTTGCTGTTTTCGGCCAAGAAAAAGACAACTTTCCTTTAAAGTCATGTTGTATCTTTTTATTTTTGTCAGTTAATAACACATCAGCAACGGCTTTACCTTCAGAGCCGGGTAACCAAGCAGCAACAAATGCATCACTAGCATTAAGTTCAGCATTTACCCACATAGGGCGACCGCTGATAAAAATACTTACCACAGGAATACCTTGTGCTTTAAGCTTTTTCAATAAGGCTAAATCAGTTTTCATACCGCGTTGATAAGCTAAATTATCTTTATCACCATGCCCTTCTGCATAAGGTTCTTCACCAAAAACAACAATGGCAACATCTGGCTTTTGTGAAAATTGACCATGTTCACTCAAGGTGATTTTGCCACCTGCGGCTTTAACTTGAGCAGATAAGCCATCGTAAATTGATGTACCGCCTGGAAAGTCTGCATTACTGTTATTAGTGCCTTGCCAAGTAATGCTCCAACCACCCGATTGCTTACCGATGTTATGAGCAGCGTCACCAGCAACCAAAATATTTAACTTAGGTGAAAGTGGTAATAAATTAGCTTTGTTTTTCAATAACACCAAAGATTCTCTTACCGCTTGTTGAGCAACTTCTCGATGATCTTCACTACCCACTAATTCAGTTTTACCAGAAAACAGTCGATTAGCCGGGCTAGGTTTATCAAACAAACCTGCGCGTAACTTAACCCGTAAAATACGGCTAACCGCATCGTCAATACGTGCTTGTGGAATAACGCCTTGTTTGACTTGCGCTATGGTATTTTCCATTAACGGCTTCCAAGCATCGGTTGGCACCATAAAAATATCTAAACCAGCGTTTGCCGCTTGTGGACAGTTTTCATTAGTACAGCCAACAATTTGTCCATGACCATTCCAGTCACCAACAACAAAACCATCAAAACCCATTTTGTTTTTCAAAACATCGGTTAACAAATAACGATTGCCGTGAATTTTATCACCATGCCAACTGTTGAATGACGCCATAACAGATTGCGCCCCAGCGGTTAAACCACCTACGTAACCTTGGGCATGTAGGTCATATAAATCTTGCTCTGATGCTAGGTTATCGCCTTGGTCGTCACCGTCAACTGTACCGCCGTCACCAATAAAGTGCTTTACGGTACTGATCACGCGATCATCACCTAAAAAGTCATTACCCGCATGGCCTTGTAAACCTTTAACCACAGATGCAGCATAAGATCTTACAATTTCTGGATCTTCAGAATAACCTTCATAAGTGCGACCCCATCGATCATCTCTAACTGTTGCTACCGTTGGTGCAAAAACCCAATCAATACCCGTTACCATCACTTCGGTAGCGGTGATTTGTGCTATTTTTTCGACTAAGGCTGGGTTATTTGCCGCACCTAAGCCAATATTATGCGGAAATAAAGTTGCACCAATAACATTGTTATGACCATGAACAGCGTCTGTTCCCCACATAGTAGGAATAGTGGAACCATCAAGTGAGTCATCAATTGATGCTTGATACATTGACTCGGCTAATGCTATCCAGTCTTTTGGAGTGGCATGTTTGTTATTGTTTGGAAAAGCACCACCACCATTAAGGTATGAACCAAAACCATATTTACGCATATCTTCAGGCGTAATATCACGAATTTCTGGTTGGATCATTTGCGCTACTTTTTGCGCTAAAGTCATCGTAGACAATATGCGCTGCACTTTGCGCTCAACCGCTTCATCAGTTTTAACCGCTGAATCAATGGTTGGCCAAATTGACAGATCTTTCTTGGCTAACTTTGATGCTTCAACAGCCAGCTGCTGCTTAACTATTTCAGCAGAGTCTGCAGAAGATTGAAGCTTAGTGTCTGAATTACAAGCCGCTAAACCCAATGCAGAAATCGTTGAAATAAATAGATAAGAAAATTTATTCATTATGCTTGTTCCTTCATGTTCACAGCCGATGGTTTAGAGCCAATAACACCGTATGTAACAATGTAGATATAACAAATTGTAGGTATGATAAAAGATAATTGCACACCAACCATATCGGCTAATACACCTTGTAGCAATGGCACAATCGCACCACCTACAATGGCTAAACAAAGTATGCCTGCGCCCTGACTGGTATGTTTACCTAAGCTATTTAACGCTAAACTGAAAATAGTTGGAAACATAATAGAGTTACATAAACCCACTAACAAAATAGACCACATTGCTAAGCTACCACTGGTTAACATAGCAATAGTGATTAGAACCACAGCAAAGAAAGCGTTAAATGCTAAGGTTTTACCTGCATCAACTTTCTGCATTACCGCTGCGCCAATAAAGCGGCCAACCATAGCGCCACCCCAATAATACGTCAGGTATTTAGCCGCTTGCATCTCTTCTAAGCCAGCAATATTAGCTTCACCAAAAAAGTTTATTAAAAAGCTACCAATAGAGACTTCAGCGCCAACATAAACAAATATGCCTAATGCGCCTAAAACTAAATGACGATATTGCCAAGCTGAGCCTGTCACAACTTCATCGGCTTTAGTTTCTGCACTGGCAATATGAGGTAGTTTTAACCAAGCAAAAATAGCCGCTAATATCAGTAAAGCTGCCGTTAAAACTAAATAAGGCACTTTAACTGAGTCTGCTGAAGGCTCAGTGGCCATTGAATGTACCGCTTCATTTAGGATAAACAAACCACCTAAATATGGCGCTACTGTGGTACCTAAAGAGTTGAATGCCTGAGTCATGGTTAATCGTGAAGAAGCTGACTCTGTTGGCCCAAGTAACGTAACATAAGGATTTGCCGAAACTTGTAAAATAGTAATACCACTGGCTAAAACGAACAACGCTGATAAAAACATTGGATAGCTATGCATTGATGCAGCAGGATAAAACATTAAGCAGCCTAAGGCTGCCACAACTAGTCCAGCAACAATACCTTTTTGATAGCCTACTTTTTTCACTAACTGCCCAGCAGGTAAAGAAACAATAAAGTAAGCACCAAAAAAACAAAACTGTACTAACATCGATTGGGTATAAGTTAAATCGAATATGGCTTTTAAGTGTGGAATAAGAATGTCATTTAAGCAGGTAATAAAGCCCCACATAAAAAACAGCGATGTTAATGAGATTAACGCGAAGCGATTTTGGTTTGGTGCACCTAAATCAGCCGTGCTGTGTTGTTTGTCTAATACGACCGAAGAACTAGCCATAAGATAAATTCCTAAATTGAAGATAACTCTATGTGGTATGCGGAAAGGCTACGCCTACAAAACGATTGTCGCAACACCAACAAGAACGAAATAAAAAGTGCGCTTACAGCTCTCATAAGCGCTTATTAAAACCGTCTATTAATTAAAGCTATTCGGTGTAACACGTAAATAGGGCCATGTTATTGAGCGAGTAAACTTACTCTTTTAACAACACAGCCACTGCATACTAGGTACTCAAGTATTACACCTTAAATAGCGATTAATTATCCATGGTGTATCTAAAGCCAACGGTATATCGAGGGCCGTACTGAGCGGCACTCAAGAACTGGCTTTCAAAGCGACTAAATGTACGTTCAGTTTCGTTGGTTAAGTTAACACCCTCGAAGAACACCGTCATACTTTCGTTTACTTCGTAGTTAACACTTAGATCCCATTGAAGATACTCTTCAGCATATTGTGGTGGCGAACCTTGGGCATCAGGTAAGCCTTGACCAATTAAATACTGATCACGCCATGCACCTGTAATTTTGACAGACAAACCATCTTTTTCGTAAAACCCTTGCAAGTTTGCTGAATCACTTAAACCAGAAAGTACGGCTTGAGATGCCAATTGGTAGTTATCGTATTCAACGTCACCGTCAACAAAAGTAGCATTAAAGCCAGCACCAAAGCCAGTTTCACCAAATAAATGCTGAATAGACAATTCGATACCGTTAACCTTACGTGCGCCAACATTTTCTGGTGAACTTATTGTCCATTCAATTAGCGGGTCAGTCGCTGGATCAGGTAAAATTCGATTGTTCTCACCAATACCAACACCATTAGCAACAATTTCATTATATATTGCTGAATCGGTCGCTTGTTCACCCCGACCAGTTATAGCTGCTACAGCACTGTTCCAACGCTGTCCAAGGTATACGTCATGTAAGCCTTCAAAGGTTGTTTGAACTTCAGCGTTGTCAATCCAGTCATCAACATCTTTCCAGAACAAACCTACGGCAGCATAACTTGCATCGTCATAGTAATATTCAAGTGTTAAGTCGATATTAGTCGACTTAAATGGTTGTAAATTTGGATTACCACGGCTACCACTTCTTGAGTTAAGCTTTGGTGAAGATGTTAAACTTAGGTTACCAAGCATGTCACCCAATGTAGGTCGAGTGATAGTTTGTCCCCATGACGCTCTTGCCACTAAATCTTCACTTAGATCAACTTTAATATCTAACATAGGAAGTAGTAGATCGTATTCACCTTCAAAATCGACTTCAACCAATTCACCACCACTGGCAAACTGAGTGATCCATTCTGAACCACCGGCCCAATATACTTGCTCAGCAACGCGACTTTTTGCAGGACTAACAATATCAGTTTCTTCATAACGAACGCCAAGATTTACTTGAACGTCATAATCACTCACTTGAAAATTCCAAGCAGTTGAAACATATAAACTGATAGTTTCTTCTTCAACTTTATTAACAGGGAAACCGTCAAAGCTGCCTATTTGGTAAACGTCACTTCCCACTACATCAGCAGTTAAAAAAGCGCTTTGTCTTGCGAAAGCTTCATCTAAGTCATAGGTATAAGCATAACCTGGCGCAACACCGTTTGAACCAAAAGAGAATTCATCAAGGAAGTTACTAAGGTCTACTCGTTCAAACATACTATCAGGGAATATTTCTGCAAAAGTACCATTATTAAAGCCTGGCGCGTTTGCATTATTTGAACCACCTGAACCACTTAATGTTTGTTTAGTATATGCGACACCAAACTTAACGGTTTCTAAACCAAAGTTTGTGTCTGTTAATAACTTACCGTCTAGTTGTACTTGAGATACTTCAGACTCGCCTGGTGTTCTAGTAAAGATACTGAAATTTGAACCAATTTGGTTTGGATTAATTTCTTGTGTACCGTTATTCCAATTAACATTAAAGCCAGGAACATCACCTTCACGGAACGAATACTCTTTAGAAGCAAGGTCAGCAGAACCTAGAATGATTCTTGCATTAGCACCAAGACCCGAGTCTTTACCATTATCCGTTGTAGTTTTTGACGTATGAGCATCAAAGATAAAACTTAAATCGTCGGTTGCATACCACTCAACATTAATACCAGTCGCTTTTGAATCAACTTCACTCGTCTCGCGAAACGAAGTAAAAGAGGCATCATCACCAGCAGAGTTGTAATAAATAGCTGTGCCGTTTTCATCGAGTTCATAAGCATTAGCGTTACCACCAAATGAGCCATTCCAAATCCCCCAAGAAAGCGAATTATTGCCTGTTACAGCATTTGAAACCGTGTGATCAAGCGTAAGAATTAAGTCATCAGTGGGTGCAAATTGAAACGTTACTTGTGCATTAGTTCGTTCGCGTTGTATATCGTCTCTGGCAAAGCTTACTTCTTGAGGAAAGAAAGAAGCAGAAACGTATTCTCCATTTTCTCCTACACTTGGATCAAAAAACTGTTTGGCTGGGTTACCCTCAGCATCTGCAGGACGGTTATCAATAATGTTTTCAGGATCAACAGTTAAGCTTGGATTAACTAACCAAGAACGTACATTCGCCGCTTGACGTTGAAAGTCTCTTCGATGATAAGAGAAATTAGCTGATATACCAAAACGCTCATCATCAAAAGTATTACTATAAATACCAGCAATTTCTGGTGTTACATCATCACCTTCTTTTACCGATGTGTCGTGTATTCCTTTGGCCATAAAAGAGAATTTTTGACCTGGATTTTGTAATGGCTTAGCGGTAACAATATTTACCGTTGCGCCTAATCCACCTGTTGGCGCTTCTGCACGCGCTGTTTTCATAACCTCTAACGAGCTAACGCCTTCAGATGACAGGTTTTCAAAGTTAAATGAACGGGTAAAGCCTGTACCAGCCATTTGGCGACCGTTTAAAGTCACTAAGTTAAAATCTGGTCCAAAACCACGTACCGTAATTTGGCTACCTTCACCATTACTTCGGCTAACAGTAACACCGGTAATACGTTGTAAAGATTCTGCTAAGTTAGTATCAGGGAATTTACCCATTTCTTCTGCAGAAATAGCATCTACAACGCCAGACATATCGCGTTTAATATTCATCGAGCGAACTAAGCTGCCACGAATACCTGATACCGTAATTACTTCTACATTAGCTTCTTTTTCTGCTAATGCGTCTTTGTCTGCTTCTTCAGCAAACGCCTGTTGGCTAAAGCCAGAACTGATAATGGCTGATATACACACAGCTAAATGTTTTTTAGAAAATGTTAAATGTTTCATGTTAACCCTACTTAGTTAAAATTAGTCTCAGCTGGCGACATTAAGTCGCACGAGCTTTTTAATTACGTGTTTATGGTGCAGTTATCGCGACATTATCTAGTCGATATACTGCTCCATCACCCGTTCCCCAAGCAGGGAAAACCATAATTACATCAATTTCACTGGTATCTAAACCTGCATCAAATAAGTCTACAAGATTAAAAGTATAGGTTTGCCATTGACCCACAACTGGCGCAGCTCCTTCTAAACTGTCGGTTAAATTCATTTCAACAGCAGAGGTTGTATCGCCAGCTTCTACTTTAAATAACCAAGTTGAAGTGGCGTCATTTGGGGCGCTAACCACTTTCATATCAAACTTAATAACACCATTTTGTTGTATGGAGCTAGCATCAAAATAAACATCATCATTAGCTAAAAAACCCATTACAGTTGGCGTGGCACCGATAGCAAACTCCGCTACCATGCCGTGGTCAGCATCATCATTTTCTTCTGTTGGCGTTGAGCCACCACAACAATCCCAAATAGGCCATTCAGCGTTTTGAGCATTGTCATACAAGGTTAGTCCTTGTGGTGCAGGAACACTGGTAGGATCATAGATCATGACATTATCTAAGCGATACACTGCGCCTTCACCTGTGCCCCATGCTGGGAACACCATAAGAACGTCAATCGCACTTAAATCTAAACCGCCATCAAATAAGCTTTGAAGTGAATAAGTATAGGTTTGCCATTGGCCAACCACTGGAGCTTGTCCTTCATTGCTTGCGCTTAAATCAAACTCAACAGCAGAGGTAGTATCACCGGCTTCAACTTTAAATTTCCACACAGCACTTGCATCATTTGGTGCAGTAAGTACTTTCATTTCAAATTGCACAACACCATTACTTAGTAAACTTGTAGCATCTAAATAAACATCGTCGTCAGCAAGTAATCCCATAACGGTAGGAGCAGCGCCAATAACAAATTCAGCGGTCATACCATGTTCGGTATCGTCGTTTTCAAGGGTTGGTGTTGAACCACCACAACAATCCCAAATACTCCATTGCTCTTTTGCATCGTCAGCGAATAATACGTGACCATTAAAGCCAGTAGAGGCACTTGGATCATAAATTTTGGCATTATCAACACGATAGACCGCACCTTCACCAGTGCTCCAAGCAGGGAATATCATAATGACATCGATAGCACTAACATTTAAATCAGCATTAGCTAAATCAGCTATGTTAAAGGTATAAGTTTGCCATTGACCAGCAACAGGAGTTACTCCTTCAACACTGCTCGATAAAGGTAATTCAACCGCTGAGGTATTGTTATCAGATTCAACTTTGAATACCCAAGAAGCACTTGCATCGTTAGGCATAGCAACAACTTTCATATCGAATTGAATAACACCATTAGAAATAATGGCAGACGCGTCAAATGGCGCCGGAGTTTCAGTGTTGTCTGCGCGAGAAATAAATCCCATTACCGTTGGTTCAGCACCGATTGAAAATTCAGCTACGTTACCGTGTGCGTCATCATCTAGTTCAACTGTTGGGGTAGAACCACCACAACAATCCCACATTGGCCAGCTTGGGTTTTCGTTATCAGTGAAAATAACAAGCTCAGGAGAAGCACCCAAATCACCTTCAATTTTCATATTTGTAATTAAATACTCAGCACCTTCACCCGTTTGCCAAGCAGGGAAAACCATCAAAACATCAATCGCACTAAGGTCTAAGCCTTTTTCTTCTAGCGTAGCTAATGAGAAAGTATAAGTTTGCCATTGGCCAACAACAGGGTCTAAACCTTCAACACTGGTATTAAGCGCAACATCGCCTGTATTTGGTCCACCGTCACCAGCTTCTGCTTTAAGTAACCATGTAGTAGCAGATGTAGGAGCAGTCACGACTTTCATTTCAAATGACAATGTGCCATTTAAATCGAGTAGAGGTGATGCATCGAATGGGGCTGAAACACCGGTAAAGTCAGCAGGAAAATGTCCATCTCTGGTTGAGAATCCTAAAACTGTACCGTTATTGTCATTGATATTAAACTGAATTACGTCGCCTTTGTCAGCATCAGTAATAATTGCAGGTGTTGTACCGCCACAACAATCCCATGCGGTCCAGTTAGCCTCTAAAGAGCCGTCAAAAATAGCAATATTTTTAGCAACACCATCACTTGGTGGTAATGGCACGGGTGCTTTACCTTCAACAAGCGCATCGTCAAAGCTGTCATAGCCAGGTCTTACTGTTTCACAGCCTTTACCCGTTTCAAGGTCAGACTGACATTGATAAACTCTTACATAATCAACTTCAAATTTGTTGTCTGCATGAAAAGCCGTTGCATCAACACCTAAATTGTTAACGTTTTCAGGCCAGCTGCCACCAACAGCAAAATTAAGAATTAAATAAAATTCTTTATCAAAAGGTGCCGTGTCCCAATGGGTTTCAAGCTCACCAGAAACTTGATCGAAGTATTCTGTGAACCAACCTTTATGCGCAAGACCAACTGCTTCATCTTTACTGTTGAAACGCACTTTTGATTGGCGTTGTGTTGCATATAAATAGCCATCCATATACCAACGAATTTCACCTTCTTGCCACTCTATAGCATAAGTATGAAAATCATCGGCTGGATTTACACCATCAGCTAAGCTATGGGCTTTACCTGATGATGAATTATCAGGCCAGCTTTTACCATAATGAAGTGTACCGTGAATATTACTTTCTACATTACCTTCGGCATCAGCAACACCTAAGTTAACCGATTCAAAAATATCGATTTCACCCGAACGTGGCCATTCGCCATATTCTTCATCTGTTGGCATCATCCAAAATGCAGGCCAACTACCCTGCCCTGAAGGCACTTTAGCGCGCATTTCAACTCGACCATATTTAAAGTCTGCTTTATAACGCGTGATCATTCTTGCTGATGTATAAGGCAGTGCAGCACCATCTTCAGCAGGTAAAGCGACAATGTTTAATATGCCATCTTGTATGAATGAGTTTTCTGCGCTATCGGTGTAACATTGCTTTTCTTGGTTACCACCACCGGCACAATTAACTTCATGTGTCCAGTTTTGCGCATTGATAGCGTCGCCATCAAATTCGTCACTCCACACCATAGCCCAATCACTGACGGGTTGTTGTGGATCAATTTTATCCGGTTTAGTTTCGGTCTCAGCACTACTACCGCCACACCCTACTAAGGTGATGGTTGATAGTAAAGCAAGCAACTGTGTAATATTTTTTGCAGCTTTTAACATAATTTGTTTTCCAATTACCCAACTATTTTTGTTGTACTAAAAATTCGTATGATTGTGATTATTTTATCTTATACGAATTCATTAGTAACATAGCTCGGCAGCCATAATGCTATTTGCATAACAATTACAGACTACCCCCTACAATCATACTGATTTAAATTACAAACAGTTACAAACAAAATGCGCTATGGTGGTTATAGCATGCGGTATGGAAGGTTTTATGTGAAAACACGCGACAAAGCGTTACAAAAATAAGACAAGTGGTTAAAGCTGTTTAGATTCTACAACTTTTTGTATAGCAGAACTGTAATTACGACTTACCTTTAATTGTACGTCATCACCTAACTCTAAAATACTTTCACTGTTGCGTAATGGCTTAATACTTTTAATACAGTTAACGTTCACTAATGTAGATTTATGTATTCGAGAAAATATTTTAGGGTCAAGCTGAGTTACCAACTTTTTCATGGTTATTCGCACAACATGTGTCTCTTTATGTGTATGAACACACATGTAATCACCAGCTGCATCAATCCAACGAATATCTTTTATCGGTAAAAAAACTTTTTCATGATCGCTGTTTTTAATCACTAACTCTTGGTTAAAAAGCGTAGGTAAAGGTAAGTCTGTTACTAACCAGTTTTCTAACTCACTTACTGCGATACCTGAGGTTTCACCTAAAGCACGTAAGAGTTTAAACTTTTCATTACTAGAATTTTCAGGTTTAACGCGTTGCATTATACGTTCTACGGTTTTTTGCAAACGCCCTAAATTAGCTGGTTTTAATACATAGTCAATCGCATTAAGTTCAAATGCTTCTAATGCATATTCACCATAAGCACTAACAAAAACAACCATAGGCAAAATATCAGATTGCAATGCTTGTACCACTTCAATACCATTTAAACCCGGTAAGCGTAAATCTAAAAAAAGCACATCAGGACAAAGAGTTTGACACAAATGAATGGCTTGGTCGCCATCGCTAGCCTCTGCGATAACTTTAATTTCTGGTAATTTTTCCAACCTTAGTCGTAAACCTTCTAAGGCAAGTGGTTCATCGTCAACAATAATTGCAGTTAGCGGTAAATTGATCATATGTTAAATCTTTTTCTCAAAAGGAATTGAAATAGAAACCATAGTACCGCCCTCTTTAATATCAGTAATATTGACTTCAAAATCACCATTAAACATCGCACTTAGCCTAGCTTTAGTATTACTCAAGCCGATACCAAAGCCATCGCTAGCCTTACCTTGGCTTTCTTGACCATTATCGATAACTTTTAACAATAAACGATCATTATACTTTTTGGCACTGATACAAATTTTACCGCCAGACTTTCTTAATTCAATCGCGTATTTAATGGCGTTTTCTACTAAAGGTTGTAACAACATACAAGGAACTTGGCAAGCTAATGCTGTTCTGCATACATCTATTTCTACTTTCAAACGATCGCCAAACCTTACTTTTTCAATTGATAAATAAAGCTCAATTAACTCTAGCTCTTTTTGTAAACTGGTTTTACTTTTGTCATTTTTATCTAACGAATAACGGAAAAACTCACACAGTTTATCAAGCATTTCATTAGCAGTTTCATTTTCATTTTTGTAAATTAATGTTGAAATAGCGTTCATGGTGTTAAACATAAAATGAGGATTAAGTTGATACCTTAGCATTTGCAGTTGTGCATCTTTAGTCGCTGTTTTTGCGCGCAATAACATCTCATGCTCGCCTTGCAATTTAGTGTTATAAAGCATAATAAAATAAATTGAAGTCCAAACAAACATGGTAGTTAATGAAAACATTAACCAGCCACCAAACTCTAAGGTATTCCAAGCTTCATTCCACTGTTGCTGGTAAACCAACATTTTAAAAAAACTTAACTTAAGCACATTAAATAGCAGCCCAAGGGAAGCCGCAGAAGCAAAACTTAAAAACAAGGTTTTTCTAAGTGGCAAATGCACAATTTTTCGAATGAGTTGCCACTGTAGATAAGATAGAAGAAAACCACTGAGCGTTTCGAGTACTAAATTTATCATTTGGCCTGAGAAATTAAAGCCTTCAAGTCCAATTTGAGGTCG
>TARA_R110000765_G_scaffold69771_3_pt1 | contig 19408 bp, 18 predicted proteins | sample TARA_R110000765 | Tara Oceans TARA_R110000765 (sample SAMEA4398168) | marine metagenome | biome: Polar Biome; feature: [MES] marine water layer (ENVO:01000295) within the mesopelagic zone...; material: water (ENVO:00002006), including particulate matter (ENVO:01000060) such as...... | reverse complement strand
TAGGTGGTACGGTTGATGAGCTAAAATCTATTATTGAATCATTTAACGCTGTAACAAAATTTACGTTCAACGGATGTGCTGAACCAAATTTTATCAATGCTTTACAAGCAGAAAAAATCGAAACATGGCTAGTTTGTGGCATAGAAGCACATATATGTGTATATCAAACCGCGGTAGGGCTGTTAGACCTTGGCTATAATGTACAACTGGTAAATGACTGTGTTTCCTCTCGTAGTCAGCAAGATAAAGCGCTTGGCGTAAGCCGATTAAAAAGTGAAGGTGCTATCATAACGGGCGTAGAAATGTGTTTGTATGAGCTTTTACAAGATTGTAGAAAGGCTGAATTTAAACCAATTTTAAATTTAATACGATAGCAATCTCACAGTTACAATACAGTTTATTCGACAATTACATAATGAAGCTTAAACTGTACGCCAATTATAACTTGTTTAGCTAAGCTGCTTAGCCTTTAACTGAACAAAATAATATCGTCCTAATATCACCATTAAAATACCGCCTAGCACCAAGGCTGATGACTCTATTAAACGAACCGTTATAAGTTCACTGGTAAATATTACACCACCCAATGCGGCAATTATGGGTACAAACAATTGCAGAACAGCTGCTTGGGTGACTGAAAGCCCAGCAAGCGCGATGTACCAAACAAAGTAACCAACCCCTGAAGCTATAGCGCCAGATAATATTGCAAGCATAATGCCTGATGAGCTTACATGTAAACTATCTAAACTAAAAACCATTAAGATAAATATAAATGGTACGGTGCGTAAAAAGTTAAAAGCTGTATCGTTAAGTGCATTTTTAGACTTTCGTCCGAGTAGAGTGTAAAAGGCCCAAGCCATTCCAGAAATGCTCATTAATACAAAGCCCGTTAATGACGGAGTAGTAACTGATGGCATAATTAAATACACAAAGCCAGTAAACGCAAGAGCTAAGCCGAGCCATTCTGACAAATGTAGCTTATTACCTGAAACGACATTGGATAAAATCATGGTAATTTGAACTGCACCAAATAATATTAATGCGCCGGTACCTGTGTCTAACGATATATAGCCAAATGAAAAAGCTACAGCATAAATAAATAGCATTGCAGCGGATAACCAACTTCCTTTAGATTGTAGCTTTAGATCCTTTGTTGGCTTTTGTATTAATCGAGTTAACTGGATAAGCACAAAGAGTATGGCTATACCTGAAAGTAGCCTGATGGTAGTAAAACTTGTAGCATCTATAGCATTAGTACCTAAAGCTAAACGGCACAGAACTGAGTTAGCGGCAAAGGCGAAAAGGGCAAAAACGGTGCTTGCGATAATTTTGACATAAGTATTCTGCACAGTAAGAAACCTTTAAGTAAATAGCACTATATTCGTGGTGCATGAACTATAAATTATTTTAGCGTTAAGTGTTGGTAATATGTTTAGGCTTAATAGTTTATTTTGATTAAAGTTATAACGATATATGCACTAGTAGCAATACTATAGTTAACATGTCACTCCATTTTATAAGCGGTTTAATGCAGTGAAATTTAATATATTTATCAGTATTTAACGGTATTAATTGATGGATTAGTTATAAAACCCTGATGATGTAATATGACTGTTTTGAAATGAAATACTTTTTTGATGGGGCTTATACAACGCAACTTATCTTAATTCGCTTTAATAAATAGCCCTCACTTACATATAAAATGATTATAGAAGTGAGGGCGTTAGTTGTGTTTTATAGTGTTAGCTTGTTAAACCAAGTGCTTTACTTAACATCCATGCTCCACCTAAAATCATAAACAGGTTTTCGGTCAGAGATACAAAACCAAGAGGCACGTTACTGTCTCCGCCTACACAGGCACATTTAAGTTCCCGTTTATCAATATATACAGCCTTATACACTGACACAGCACCCACTGTACCAATAAATAAAGAAACCGGTCCAACAATAAAGCCAGATAATGCTGCTAGCATACCAATACCTGCAAAAGCTTCGGCAAATGGATAAATATAAGCATACCTGAGGTTACGCATTGCTAATAAATCGTATGTAATGAAAGAGTTAGAAAATCCGTATAAATCTTTCAACTTTTGAATCGCTAAAATGGTCATACTGAAGGCAACAAAAAGCTCTATCACTTTTATAACACTGATACTGTCGTTATTAGCGAAATTTGTTGCTAAGGCCATTAAAAAAGCAACCGCAAAAATGGCCAAAACAGGTGTGTAGGTAGTACCAGTTTTTTCAGCAGGAGACATATTAAAGTGCTCTCTTAGTGCGTCATGACCACCAATTCTTTTGCCATCAATAAATGTTTGAGGTGTAGTTTCAACATCATGTTCAGCTTTAAATTTATCTGTTTCTTCTCGAGAAGCTAATTTATGATCGTCTACTTCAAACCCTTGTCTTTCTAGTAAATCTTTAGAACGAAGCCCAAAAGGACAAATGTGTTCACTAGTATGCATTCTGTAAAGCGTTGCTGACTTCTTCATATTATTTTCCTTTTAGTTTTATATAAATTATATTTGGCTGAATTCTAGAACAGGGCTCGTTAATGCTTTTTGGTTTTTTTATATGCTAAAACCATAGGTAGCTGAATGTAAAGGTAGCGATTAACTAAACTGTAATAAAAACTACGCCTCTTTGTTATATTGATTTATTACGATTAATTAAAACATGCCTAAGCAAAAGTAAAAAATTTACACCGTAGTCTGAAAAATTTACCGACAATAGCTAAAAATAATACGATTATTTAACGTTTACAGCATGTATAGGTTAATAGAGCAGAATGTATGCCAGAAATAGAAGTTGAAGTTTTGAGAGTTATGCAAAATATAACGATTAAAAATAACTTCTAGGTTCATTGAGGTATAATTCTCATTCATTATTTATAAGAGTTAACGTCACATCAGCCATTTAAGTGAAAAAGATACTATCAAAACAAAAACAGTTGATACCGCTTCAATATCAATTGAAAATGCTCAACTTTCAATTGCCACATTTAATTTGTTCAATTACCTTGAGCCGCCTAATGCATTTTATGAGTTTGAACGTATTTATAGTGCAGAGCAGTGGCATAAGAAACAAAGTTGGATAACAGAGTATTTACGCGAACATCAGCCTGATATTATAGGTTTTCAAGAGGTTTTTAGTACTGAGTCACTAAAGGCATTGGTGTTTGAACAAGGTTACGAATATTTTTCAGTGGTTGATCAACCTGTGGTTATTGATGATTTTATCTATAAAAGCCCCGTTGTAGCAATTGCTTCTCGTTTTCCCATTGTTGATACTCAAGCTGTAACACCAGACTCTGCATTAGCACAAACGTTAGGTTTAGCTGATGACTTTTCCTTCAGCAGGCAGATAGTTAGAGCGACTATTGATGTACCTCATTTAGGTCACTGTGATTGCTATGTAGTACATTTTAAATCCAAGCGATCTATGCTTGGTATAGAAGATGATAAAGTAAAACGGTCGCCAGAAAAAAATATTATCGACAGTTTAAAGGCACAAGTTGCTGGTAGCTGGGGCTCAAGTATACAGCGTGGAAGCGAAGCAACGTTGTTAATGATGAGCATGATAGGGCGGCGAGAAGTTAGTAATAATCCAATGATATTAATGGGGGATTTTAATAACACACTCAACGATGGTATTTTAAGCCATTTGTTGACCAGCTCACTTCGGTTCGTTTCTCCTATAGACCGAGACGCATATCTTGCTAAATATTGTTTAAATGATGCCTGGGATCTATTCCAAATGGCATTAACTAACGAAAGCTCTCAAGCTATTGAATCTAAAGATGATAATACTGATAAAAAAGTAACGCGTACCCCTACACATTACTTTGGAGCGAGCAGTTCAGTGCTTGATTACATATTATTATCATGTGAATTTGACGCTGGCTATCATGACAGTTTATATCAAGTAAGTGACTATAATACCTACGACAGACATTTAATTAACCCAAGTTTTGAACGAGATGGCGAAAGTACAGATCACGGCATTGTGTTAATTACTTTAACGTTAAGGTCTTAATGGTTGTCGGTTTTACGTTTTAGCCGTAATCAATTTACTCATTTTTAAATATCCGTACTTAACGATAAGCTTATGGGAAAGTGATCAGAAGAGTGAATATCGGTATGTACGTGCGCATCAATTATCACCAGCCCACGGCAATAAATATGGTCAAGATGTTTAAATAGATGCTTTAGTCTTGGCTGACGAACGATTTTAACTTCTTCTAGTAAAAATATCGCAGCTAGGCTATTAAAATATTTTAATCTTTTTTTATTCCAGGTATTAAAATCACCTGCCAATATTATCGGACCTTGATGATTATTAAGCGTTTGAAATACTTGATCTAAGTGCTCTTTAAATTTTTCGAATGCAACAAAGTTGATAAGATGTGAGTTTACCACCAGTAATGACTGCCCTTTAATATTTAATGGGTATAAGGTTGCTAGCAACATTTTCTTTGTTTTTGATATCGGCTCACTGTGTTTTGATGCTGAAAAATAATGTTTTATTGCCGCAACCGTAGAGCCGGTTTTAACGCCAGTTACTATGTTAGTTTTTATACTTTTAAAACTACGCGCCATAATCCACTGATGTTGTAATGATTTTTTAAAATGGCTGTCGAAAGGGGAATTAACAATAGCTTCCTGCAGAAGAATTAAATTTTTATCAGCTATCAATGTTATAAAATCGTCCTGCCATCCCTTTTTTTTACATTTATAAACATTCCACAACAGTACTGTTATGTTTGGTCCTAGCAAATTTTCTGAGGCACTGCCCATAATTTTCAGTGATTCAACGGTGCTATAACGGCTTTTAATCATGAAATGTTTTGGCCTTTAATAAGATGGCAGCTAAATTATTAATTAATAGCATTACAGATAGGGCGAAAATAATCGAAAAAAGTTATTACGTATTTTTTTGTAGGTAGCTAACCCTTTAATATCACCTTCTGTCACGGGTGTAGCATTTTGTTTTTTTGAGTTAAATAATTCTGTTAATTTTGTATTTAGCTCGGTATCAAAACATTCCAGATTAATTTCGAAGTTAAATTCAAGACTTCTGGCATCCCAGTTGGAAGAGCCAACAAATGACCAAATGTCATCAATGAGCACAATTTTACTGTGGTCAAAGGGTCTGTTATTTTTATATATTTTTATACCGTGCTCTATAATTCTTGAGTAATTGGCGGCCATCACCCAGTCAACAAAAATAATGTTGCTGTATTTAGGTACAATAATTTCAACTGAAACGCCGCGCAATGCTGCAGCATGCAGTGACGTCATTAATGTTTGATCAGGGATGAAATAGGGCGTCATGATTTTTACACTTTTTTGTGCACTTACTAAGGCATTAATTAGGGTCCAGCGTATTCTATTATGATGTTCATCTGGACCGTCTTGAATAACGCGGGCAATTACAGTGTTATTACTTGTATGTTTATCTGCGCTCTGGCTTTTCTTAACATTATATTGAGGGAACTTAATTAACTCGTGGGTAGCAAAAAACCAATCTTCTATAAATACCTGACTGATCTGATCAATTACGGGCCCAGTCACTTTAAAGTGAACATCATCAATAGGGTGCTTTGATGATTTAATTATATTATTTTGGCTTACGTTCATACCACCAATATAAGCTACTTCACCATCTACGCAGAGAATTTTTCTGTGGTTCCTCAGGTTGATAAAGCGAATACTAGTCAGCGAAATAGCAGGTAAGAAGCGGGCAGTTTTAACACCTAATTTTTTTAATGCGCGGTCTGATTTATGCCAACTATAGCCAACACCAATACCATCGAGTAAAACGTTAACAATAACTCCTCGGTTATGTGCTTGTGCTAAAGCTTCAACAAATTGGCGCCCGAGTGAATCGTAATCAAAAATATAACTCGATAAAACGATATATCGCTTAGCACGATTAATAGATTGAATCATTTCTGGGTAAGCCATATCGCCATTAATGAGAGGGGCAATGGTATTATTTTCAAGATAATTAATGGGATGAATAGTATGTCCGGCGATAACAGCTGAATGCCAATTATTCGGTAGCCGGTGAAATTCAATAGGTCTTACTTTGTGATGTGACTTTTGTTTAAGCTTTTGCTTAAGTGTTTGCGGGTGTTTTTTTTGCGCTGAGCGTTTAATGCGATTTATACCAAACAACCAATAAAATAGGCTACCAACAACAGGAGAAAATACCACAAGGCCAATCCAGGCGAGAGATGTGCGCTCATTTTCTTTGAACAAAAGTACATGTACCGATGTCAGCAGAGATAAGCTAATATGGAAAATAACGATGATGGTTACCCAATGGATAATTATCCATTCAAGTAATGCTGTAAATATTTGCATAAAACCCAACTTTACTCATGAGTTGTAAATCAGCGGCTAAATATATTATGGAAAACAAAAGTGCTTAAAGAATATTACGACAACATTACTACTTATCTAACGGTCACTTTAGGCAGTAACTTTTTATTCTTCATTATATTACTAACTACAATCGCTTCAATCGCGTATTTCATAGTGATAAGTTACATGATTACCCAATTGGATACACGATATTTTCTACGTAAAAACAGCGTACTTGAAAAGAACAGCCCTATAATGATGAGTACTAATAAAAGCGTTAGTAATAACACGAATGAAACGACTCACTTTTTCTCAATAAATAATATTGGCGTCAGCTTTATAGTTAACATAGTAAAAGTATTGTTTGGGGTATTATTGTTTGTTTGTGGACTTGCTATGTTAGTTCTACCTGGTCAAGGTTTAATCACCATGTTGATTGGACTGAGCTTGATCCCGTTTCCAGGTAAACACAAACTTGAGAAAAATATTCTAGCGCGTAAGTCTGTAAGATCTTCTCTTAATTGGATTCGCACTAAAGCCAAAAAAGATCCCTTTATTTTTGATTAAATCTGCCAGAATATACTGAATTGTAATTTTTCAGCCGATATAAGCTTAAATTATAGTAGAGTATTAATATGTGGCTTATAAAGAAAATTTCAGCCCAAGTAATTGAATATGCATATGAAAATAGTGAAATTCGAATGTTATTAATTACCTTGTTTGATGCTTTTATAACAAAATATGGTATTGTTAGCCTTCACTAATATGAGAGTAAGTGAATGAAATTATTTAATAAACAATACAGCCAGCCGGGAACTAAACCCGGTACAATTTCTCAGTCTGATGTAGTTAATTATACCGTTAGTTTAATTGATTATAATAAAACAGATATTGAAGATCACACCGTTTTAGAGCTGGCTACCTGTCGAGATTTTATTGCTAACACTAATGTTACTTGGATACATGTTCAGGGAAATCCTTCTGCTGAGGCTATGATCACTCTGGCTAAGGGACTCAATATTCATGAGTTACATATTGAGGATATACTGAATAATGGTCAACGGCCTAAAGTTGAGCTTAATGAAGACCAAATATTTATCATATTAAATTTACCCCTAAGTGATAAAGGCGTGACTAAAATAGAACAAGTAAGTCTATTTATCACTAAAAATACACTTATCTCATTTTGTTCCGGTGCGTTTATGCCGTTCGAGAATGTTATCGATAGATTAATGGCTAATGTTGGTAAAATCCGCAAACTACCTGCAGATTATCTGATGTACAGCCTAATAGACACGACTATAGATTATGGTTTTCCTCTCTTAGAAGCATATGCTGAAACCATTCAAACAATAGAAGATGAATTACTAAATACAAAGGACAGGGCGATTCTAACTCGGATACATGCACTGAGAAAAGAAGTGCTATTAGTTAGGCGTCGCATATGGCCACATCGAGATCTTATTGGCGATATATTACGAGAGGAAGAAAATTCGGTCATATCTAAGAACACAATACTGCACATGAAGGATTGTTACGATCATGTTGAGTCAATTAAAGATACGCTTGAGTCTTATCATGAAATGACTCAAGGACTCATGGAGTTCTATTTAACGAGTGTTAATTTGAAGTTAAATGACGTTATTAAATTTTTGACCATATTTACCACGGTATTTATACCGCCAACTTTTATAGTTGGTGTGTACGGCATGAACTTTGATTCAAGCATAAGCCCATTTAACATGCCAGAACTAGGTTGGAAATATGGCTATTTAGGGGTATTAGGACTTATGGCAATTTCAATTACTGGTATGTTGATATTTTTTAAGAAACGGCGATGGATATAGCCTTGATATTATATTTTAAACACATCAGGTGTTAATTGATGATCGGTTATCTTATAGCGTTTATTTTACTTAGAAAAAACACCTATAAGCTTTCTTCTAAATTTATTGATTATAAGGTCAATTTTAAAATTTACTTTCTGCCAGTGATTACGAGACAACAACACAAAGCATTCACACATCCCACTATGTCCGATACTCTTCAGTATTGGACATAGTGGGTAGGATGCTTTAAACTGGCTCACATATACATCTTATACTTGGTATTCAAATAATAATGTTAAATAAGCCTGTACCTTTATATCCGCCATATCTAGATTTATGTGACTTTGATTTAGAAGATTATCCTGAGCTGGATAAAATATTTTCAGCAAATGAAGCCTGGTGGCTTGAACAGTTTAATTGGGGCAAACAATTTCTTACTTATATTGGTAGGAACAAATCGCTACATACTTATGACAGATTTAGAAATGATGTTGAGCGTTTTTTACTTTGGGCATTTATTGAAAAGAAAAAACCTATAGACCAATTGCGTAAATCTGACTTGCTAGAATATGCTGACTTTTGTTGGCAGCCACCAGTAACTTGGATTGGTACGTCAAATCAAGAACGCTTCAAACTATCAAATGGATATTCTTCAGCTAATGAACATTGGTTTCCATATAAGATTCAAGCGCCAAAAAGTCAAAAATCTCAATATGTTGTTGATAAGAAAAAATATCGTCCATCACAACAAACGCTTTCATCAATGTTTACCGCCATTATTGTTTTCTATAACTACTTAATGGCTGAAGATTTTTGTATTGGTAACCCCGCACAAATCGCAAAAAAAGATTGTCGTCACTTTATTATTGATTCACAAGTTAAAGAAATTAAGCGTTTAACGTCGAGTCAATGGCAATATGTATTAGATACCGCAGTTGAAATGGCTGATGAAAACCCCATTTTTGAACGAAACTTATTTGTTATTGCTTCCCTTAAAACACTTTTTCTTAGGATTTCAGAGTTATCTGAACGCGTTAATTGGTCGCCCACTATGGGTCATTTTTGGCAAGATGACGATGAAAATTGGTGGTTAAAGGTGTTTGGTAAAAGCCGTAAACTTCGTGATATTACTGTACCTGTTGATTTTTTACCTTTTTTAGAGCGCTACCGCTTATCCCGTGGATTATTAGGCCTACCATCAAGTAATGAAAATGCTATTTTAGTGGAGAAAGTACGTGGTCAAGGCGGTATGACATCACGACATTTACGCCGGTTAGTTCAAAATGTTTTCGATCAAGCACATGAAAACATGCGTGTTTCTGAAGGTGAAAATAAAGCACTTAAGCTTAAAGAAGCTACCGCACATTGGTTAAGACATACAGGAGCAAGTATGGAAATCGAACGTGGGCGCCCTCTCAAAGACATTTCAGAAGATTTGGGACATGCAAGTATGGCAACTACTGACACGGTATACGTGCAAAGTGAGAACAAAAAACGTGCTGAAAGTGGCAAGCGTCGTAAGGTCGATTAATAATTTATTACCCGCATGTTTTTGATTATTAATAATTAAAGTCATAGCGTTTTGATTCATAACTATATTTCTTTATATATTGCCTTATATTTTATTTGCATTGATTATGAATTAAAAACTTCTGAATTTTGACATACACATCATTGTTTTATTAGTAGCCTTAGCATACTGTATAAATGATATATTTAGATATAAATTGGAGTAAACATGAGTAATGAAAATTCATATATCCCACCAAAGGTTTGGCAGTGGGATACCAGTAACGGTGGAAATTGGGCCAGTATAAATCGTCCAATAGCTGGAGCAACACATGAGAAAACATTAAATAAAGGTAAGCACCCTTTTCAGTTATATTCTCTGGCTACTCCTAATGGTGTCAAAGTTACTGTCATGCTTGAAGAGTTGCTAGAACTTGGGTTTGAAGCAGCCGAATACGATGCCTATTTAATAGATATTAGTAAAGGTGATCAATTTAGTAGTGGGTTTGTTGAGATCAATCCTAATTCTAAAATTCCCGCTTTATTAGATGTTAGCAATGAACAAACTACACGTTTGTTTGAGTCAGGTTCAATTCTATTTTATCTCGCTGAGAAGTTTAATACTTTCTTACCAAGCGATAGTAAAAAGGCAGAGTGTATGTCTTGGTTGTTTTGGCAAATGGGCAGCGCGCCATACCTTGGTGGTGGTTTTGGTCATTTTTATGCTTATGCTCCGGATAAAATAGAATATTGTATCGATAGATTTTCGATGGAAGTTAAACGTCAACTTGATGTGCTAGATAAACATTTAGAAAATAATAATTACATGTGTGGTGACGAGTACACTATTGCAGATATTGCTATTTGGCCTTGGTATGGTGCGCTTGCTTTAAATCGTTTGTATGATGCCGCTGAATTTTTAGACTTAGTATCCTATAAGAATGTGATGCGTTGGGCTAAAGAAATTGACAAACGCCCTGCTGTAAAACGTGGTGTTATGGTTAACAAAACCTGGGGTGAGTTATCAACGCAATTACATGAAAGACACGATGCAAGTGACTTTATTACACAAACACAAGATAAGTTAACTAAAGAAGAGTAAAAATCATTTTATATAATTTTAATTATATAAAAAAGAATGCATAAAAAAAGAGCGTATATTAATACGCTCTTATCAACCATTCAAAAATTAACTAATTAGTAATCACTAGTTATTAAATACCTAATGACTTACACCAGTTACTGGCATTAACAAACTCTTTATGAATAAAGTTTGCGTCAAGTTGATATAAATCAGTTAGTTGCTGGATATTTTCACCATTGCCTGTAATGTAGTTAGTTGTTAAATCTAACAACTCACCTAATAAACCGCTGTGGTTGACTAGGGCGTCTACTATCGGTTGCGCTAATGGCATGGTTTTTACGATTTCATCAATTGGCATACTTAAAATCACTTCAATTGAACTTAGTAAGCCGGTTATAAATGCAAAGTCTTTAATTTCCATAAACGCACTTTCTGAAGCCAGTGTTGCCATTAATCTTGCCGTGATCAGTGACTGTTTAGAAATTTCGGTAAACTTACTTGTTGTAAGTTTTGAAAGCGCAAGTATGGTAACAAACTGCTTAAGTTTATCTTCACCTAAGTAGGCAGCTGCTTGTTTTAATGAGGTAATTTCAATACGTGTGCCTGTCGCCACGTTATTTACTAACTTGAGCAAACCAAGTGTTAAGTTTACATCGTGACCAATAATTTCGGCAATATGATCAAAATCTAATGGTTTGTTAAAAGTCTCACTAATTAAGTGCAACATTTGTGACTTTATTGGGGCTAATGTTTGCCCTTCTATAATTTCAGGCTCATGATAGAAAAAACCTTGATAGTAATCAAAACCAACTTCAGCCAAAGACTGTAATTGATAGTTAGTTTCAACTTTCTCTGCAATTAGCTTGATATTGAAGGGTTTTATACGTTCAACTATTGGGCGAATACGTTTAGCATTTGTAACTTCTGTATCTATTTTTATCATCGCAATATACGGGAATAATACATCCCACTTTACGTCTAAATCATACTCAGATAACGCAACTTGATAACCTTTATCATGATAATACTTAACAATTTTTAGTAAACGCTGAGTCGCTGATTGGTGCCCAACTAGTTCGATAACGATACTGGCTTTATCGAACATGAGTGGATACTTGTTTATTAAGCATTTTTCAGTGAAATTAATAAAAGCTAATTTACCTAAACTAACAGACTGAATATCGCCTTGAAAATGGTTTTGTATGATCAGTTTAGAACTAGCAATATCTTGATCAATTTCTGGAAATTTATTATTTGGACTATCTCTAAAGAGGAGTTCGTAACCAACCGTTTGATGATTTCTGTCGAGTATAGCCTGACGGGCGATATAACTTATTTTCATAGGAAGATTATTAATATAATTATTGTATTTAAAACATACCTTATTATGCATGTTATTGAAAAGCTATTTAAGTGATAATTTACAAGTTTATGATTTTAATAGGCTGTGAACGAATAATGTGTGATCAAACACACAACTATCATCACTCAGACAGTGTTATCACATGTTTATTAATTTTTAACGTGAGTAAATCGCCATAATGAATATCTTCAATATAAGGAGCTAATATTTCAAGTTGGTTTAAGGGCTGCTGATGTTCAGTTTTAGTGTCAAATTGTGGTTGATATATAAGCGCTGAAATTTCGGTATATTCTTTTAATAGAATACACCGGCAAAATTTAAAATCTTCTGCTGGTATATCGTCATGCCATTTAACTTGTTTAAAAAAGTAATCATGGTGGTTTAATGTTATTGATCTACTATTAAACTCTGCATTTATGGTAGCTGGATAAAACTCACTAATATCTAACCCTAGCGCTTTAAAGTGTGAAACTTGGGCATTAATTGTTCCAAAAGGAAATCTAGAATCGTTTGCACTACCTGATGCTACTTGGTGCCCTTTTACAACAGTAAAGTTGAATAGCTCCATTTTTGACGTTTGCATATCTTAATCCTGATTTTAATAACTCAAAGTCTAAAGTTAGCCACATGCTTTGTTAGAAACTAATACCATCATTTGACAATTTTAGATGCTATATCGTAGTTACCATCAATGTTTTTAACATCAATCAATCCAAGTGCTCGGCTTAAAATAGGAAGCACATGGATATTTTCGAATGGCTCAATTTTTTTATTTTTTGAAAATGCAGGACCCGTTGCAATAAAAATGGCGTCGAGATCACGATACAGTTTAGCATCATAACCATGAGTTTCAGCTTTAACACGCAAATCTTCTTTATTAAATATATACGAAGGTGAAGCTTCTATAATTGCATTAGGTACAGAGTCTGTTTCTCGGTTTAACTGCCAATGCGTTGGAAAATTTGGATATTGATATACTCGATATTGAGTTTGTTCGGTATCTGTATGATTGCTTTTAAATAAGTTAATACTGCGCTGTAATTGGTCATCATTATCACTATATAAATATAGCTGCGTTGAACCATTTATGGCTTTAACACCGTCAACGATATTATGTTGCCAATCTATAATATGGTGCTTATCTATTTTAGTCATTCCATGATCTGAGACTATAACTAAGTTAACTTGACCATTAAATTCTTGCTCAATTTTTTTCACAAAACTTGACAGTAAATGGTCAAGTTCATCAATTGCATTAATTAACTGTGGTGAGTTTTCACCAAACTCATGACCTGCATCATCCACACTGGCAAAATATCCGGTAATAAAATTCGGGCGTTCTGACTCGGGTAAACGTAACCAGTTAAGTATTTGGTCAAGGCGTTGCTCATTAGGGGTAAAATGTTTATAGGGATAATAATAGCTGGCTGTTTTATTATTTATGGGTGTTTCTGACTCAGGCCAAAAATAAACCGCTGATTTATTGCCCTGCATTTCATTAATATGCCATAGCGGATCAGCACTTAACCAACGGGTATCGTTTTTACCATCACCCAAATTGTAAGGCTTATCAATTTTTCGATGATAAAAATTGTTATGAACAATGCCATGATTAATCGGATAACGTCCGGTTATAATACTTAAATGGTTAGGAAAGGTTTTACTTGGATAAACGGGTAAAAGCGCTTTTGCACTGGTTCCCTGCTCAATAAGTTTTATTAATGTTTGTGGGTGATATTGCGATATATAACGTTGAGCAAATCCGTCAATTGATAATAGTACTAAAGGCGTTTTAGCAAAACTAACTGATGATGTTAAACAACAAACTAATAAACTAATTTTTAAATACACTAGTAAAACCTAAATTAAATTAACCTTATAAAATCTAACTTAATTTATTCATTACTTTTTTACAAGTGAGCAATATTGAAGTGTTAAAATAAACGAGGAAAATAACTAATATAAGAGTGCTCTTACATTAGTTATTGTATTGCAGTTGTCTTGTTTTATTTCTCTACAAATAAATCTAATATATTGACTAAATCTTTTTTACCGTTTGTAATTTCGTCAGGTGTTAAACCAGATAACTCATGTGGGAATACCAACCAGTCCTTTGATTCGTGCACATAATAATCCGGTACTAAGTCTACTTTAGAATTTGTTGGTTTATACCAAGGACAAGCAATTCTGACATCTTTTGGCATGTTATTACGCGTTAACTTTTTCATTTGTGTTATTAACGCTTCAATACTGCGACCAGAGTCAAAAACATCATCAACAATTAACAACCCGTCATCAGCATTCGCATTTTCAATAATATAATGTAAACCGTGAACTTTGATCTCTTTGCTTTGCTGATTAATGCCATAATATGAAGACGTTCGCACTGCTATGTGATCAGTTTCAACTTTTTTAAAGTCAAAATACTCTTGAACTGCGATACCAATTGGTGCACCGCCACGCCAAATACCTACAATAAACTGTGGTCTAAAACCGTCTTCGAAAACTTTCGCTGCAACACGAAACGAATCTTCAAGTAACTCTTGCGCCGTTATAAATCGCTTTTCCATTGATGAGTTAGCCTCTTTTAATTAATGTTAACGATGAACATTATAACGCTTTTTTTTATCCTGAGTAGCCCTGTTAAATATTTTATATTTAACAGCTCATTTAACAGCTCATTTAACAGCTCATTTAACAATCACAAAGCCCATAAATTTTAAGCACTATTAATTCGAACTTATCCAACATTAATATGCTTGTTTTAATATATTAAGTTTTACGAGGTATTGTTTATCAAGTTGTGGCACTTTATTTTTAGCAATCGCCTTTTTGATATACATTTGAGCTTTTACCTTATCATCAAGCATATAATGTACTTTAGCTAAGCCGAAATAGAACTCGTGGATTGTACTATTAAGCCTTATCGCTTTTTTATAGTGATTTATTGCCTGCTGGTAATAACCTTTATGAAACTTTTCATCTCCAAGTAATGCATAGTAGTAGGGATTGACAGCTCGTTTACGCATGATATGAATGTCTATTAACTTAGCTTCTTCATATGCACCATTATTGTGTAAAAGTTTACTTAAATTCTCCATTGCCGTTAAATTATTAGAATTTAAATAAATGGCATGTCGGTAGGTTGCCATTGCACTTTCTTCTAAGCCGTTTAATCGGTAAAGAATACCTAAGTTACCCCAAGCAGAGGAAAACTTAGGATCAATTGTAATTGCTTGTTTTAGATAGGCATAAGCTAATAAGTAATGACCGTTTATGAGTGCTGTTGCACCTTTATTATTGTAAAACATGGAAACAACAGTGTTTTTATTAATTTGGTGTTTAGGGAATACCTTTTTCTTAACATAAGGGTCAAAATCAATTTCAATATTTTTTCTGTCAAAATACAATAAGGTATTAGGTGACTTTGGTTGTAATACCGATAAGTTTATATGCCCTGTTAGCATGCTCGCCTCACCATTGCGTACCCAATATTCAGGCACATCAATACTTTGAAATGCAACGTTTAACTTTGCTTCTTTGGCGATAGCATAGGCCATTATGGTTAAAGATAAGCAATTAGCTTCTTTATTTCTAAATGCCTGGGCAGCGATTACATTAGCACCTGACTTATAAGCTAAATTGATATTTTCAGGACTAAAAAATTGTTTGATCAACTGAGTGGCTTTTGTGTGTGGATCACGCAGTAAGCTAATATTTTTTGCTATGAGTTTCATCTCTGCACTTAAGGCAAAAATGTCATTTTCAGTTTCAATAGGAATCAATTTAAAACCTTTAAATTGATTGTCTTCATTAACTTGCATGCGCAGGTTTTCAGCGGAATTACTTTGATATAATTGGGTGGACTGGCAAGCAGATAAACACAAAACAATTATAACTATAATCGAGTATTTAAGTGATATTTTCATATGTACCCCAAATAAATCTATAACTTATCCTTTTATAAGCATATACAATATCGGCTAAAATAGCTCATTTAATAGCCACCACTGAGTATGAAACACACTCTACAATCAACTCTATAGCTGAGTATCATTGCTAGCTAAATTATTTATTTACAAAATCAAACAGTAATTTTTTCAGTTCCCTGTTATGCTTCGCGCAAATTAAATCGTTAAATTTTATGGCTTTAAAATTATGAAAAAAACACTCGCCGGATTTTTCACCGGAAGTGCCATTGCAGTTGTCATAATAATAGCGACCAATAGCTATAAACTGTATAAGAATAAGTCTGCAACGATAGATCCTCAACTTAAAGAAATATCGGGTATAGAGTTTGATAAAAATAGAAATCTTTGGGCAATCAACGATGGCGGAGATGATGCGAAGTTATACCAGATTAACAATAAAGGCAGCATTGAAAAAACTATTACCGTAACTAATGCTAAAAATATTGATTGGGAAGATATGACACAAGATGATTTTGGTCACTTCTTTTTAGGCGATTTTGGCAATAATGATAATCTACGAAAATGGTTAACAATTTATAAAATTGAAAATCCTATCGATATTAAAGGTGATGTAACAGAAGCTGAAATTATAAAATTCAAATACCCTGAACATGTTAATTTCCCGCCAAAGCCCAGTGAAATGGAATTTGATGTTGAAGCCTTCGTATTTTATAAAAGACATTTATATCTTTTTACTAAAAATCGCATGGTGCCTTTTAATGGCATAACCAACTTGTATAAAATTGGTGATCATGCGGCTAATTATGATGCAAAAAAAATAAGTAAATTTAAAACATGTACGCTGGCAATAAAGCTTTGTTGGATTACTTCCGCTGCATTAAGCCCAAACAAGAAAAGATTAGCGCTGTTAGACTCACAACGCATTTGGTTGTTCGAAAACTGGCAAGGAGATGACTTTTTTTCGGGTGATAAATATCGCATTGATTTAGGCATAGTTACTCAAAAAGAAGCGATTACCTTTGTAGATGAAGAAACCATTATTTTTACCGATGAAGAATTTCATGGTATTGGTAGAAATATTTATGAGATAAATCTGAATAACGTAACGAAGAATAAACTTTAAATATCAACCAATAGGTTATTGAATAAGCCAATGGCCTATTGGTTGAGTTGATAAATTATATGAGAAAAGTGGCAGACCCCTTTCGACTAATTAACATTTTCCATAGATATAAAACCATCTTGTCGCTTAACCCTAGCAAGCCAAGCATTAATTGCAGGAAAGCTGGTTAAATCAAAGCCCCCCTCATTCGCAACATGCGTGTAAGCAAATAATGATATATCAGCTGTCGAGAGATGATCGCCAATTAAATATTGAGTGCTCTCTAGTTGACGTTCCATAACTGTTAAGGCTTTGTAGCCCCCATCTTGCTTAGATAGATATTCTTCGCGTCTGTTGTCTGGCAAGCCGAGATACTTTTCTATAAAACGTGCAACTGCAATATAAGGCTCATGACTATATTGTTCAAAAAATTGCCATTGTTGCACTTGTGCTAATAAGAAAGGATCAGTCGGTAATAATGAACTCCCGTGTGCTAAATAATTAATGATGGCATTGGACTCTACTAAACATCGGCCGTCATCTAACTCTAACAAAGGAATTTTCCCACTTTTACTTTTATTAAGAAAACTTGGGGTACTATTCTCACCTTTGAGAATATTTATAGGTTGCCATTGGTGTTTAATATCTAATAGAGCACACGTTAGTTGTACCTTATAACAGTTACCTGACTGACTATCGCCATAAACCTTCAACAGAATCTCCTTAATTTGTAAAAATGTTATGTAAAATAATGCACTAGTTCTATAGTTAACCATATAAATGTCGTTATTTAAAATATTAAGGTCTCCAACATGTTAACGCTCAATGGCTTTGTTAAGGGTGAAGTAACTGATTATAAACAATGGACTGATAATGAATTTTCTATCACGGTTAAGGCCGACATTGGTCCTTACGTAGCTGGCCAATTTACTAAATTAGCCCTTCAAGATGAAAATGGCGAGTGGCTCAGGCGTGCGTATTCCTTCGTTAATTCTCCAAATCATGCGCTTGGTCGACAATGTATGGAGTTTCTCATTATTGATGTGCCCAATGGAGGCTTAAGTCCAAAACTTGCAAAAGTAAATATAGGTGACGATATTTATGTTGGGGACAAACCTAGCGGTTTCATGACGCTGGCTGAAATCCCTTCAAACGCTACCAATTTATGGTTACTTTCAACAGGCACAGCTATTGGACCTTTTTTATCAATACTAGGAGAAAGTGAAACACAACAAAGGTTTGAAAAAATAATATTAGTGCACGCTGTTAGAACTAAACAAGAACTCGTTTATCAAGCTTTAATCGAAAAGCTCTTGCACCAATATAACGGTAAATTAGTATATTTACCGATTGTTTCTCGCGAGCAACACCCCGGAATAATGTCAGGAAGAATTCCGCAATTATTAAAAGATAGTAGCCTTATGAATGCCGTTAAGATATCACCAAACAAGCAAAATAGTTTTTTCTATTTATGCGGTAACCCAGCGATGGTTCACGACACTAGAGATGTTTTAATTGAGTTAGGATTTGAAAAACATTTAAGACGTTCACCAGGACATTTTAGTTTTGAAAATTACTGGTAGGAGTACCATTAATAAGTATTAACAAATCACTTTATTATTAATTCATTCACTTATTTCTCTACTATTTATTTAAATAAATTCACTCAAATACCAATCAAAACTCAGGTAGAATTTTGTAAAAAACCATTCAAAATCACCTATAAATTTATCATTATAATCCCCCTTATTATCTACATCATTTATGCTCCTTGCGTGCTCACTTTTAATGAATTTATAACGATGTATTACCGTTAAAAATCAAATTAAATTTATGCGTTAAGCTTAGATTTATGTCAATTAGAGTGTAAATTAAACATAGATAACAGCCCGATTTTTACACCTTACTTTCTAAATTATCCTCCGGTAACACCTGATATTTATATAAACTGTAGTGCTAATAACTCTGCTTAAACACTCGATACAAAAATTTATCTTTTTTTGTTTTTATAAATGAAGTTTTAATCCCTTGAAATTAATAATACTTATTTCATTGATTTTAGATGTAAGTGAATAGTCACTTCAAACACAACAAGGGTTACCGGAGTTATCATCTCTTCATTTTACAGGGTTATCAGGGTTGTTGTTGTGCGAATAAAAGCAACCCCCAGAGTTATTTGTACATTGCAAATAAGGGTTATCAGAGTTAACATGGATTAAAT
>TARA_R110000765_G_scaffold38814_1_pt1 | contig 19425 bp, 12 predicted proteins | sample TARA_R110000765 | Tara Oceans TARA_R110000765 (sample SAMEA4398168) | marine metagenome | biome: Polar Biome; feature: [MES] marine water layer (ENVO:01000295) within the mesopelagic zone...; material: water (ENVO:00002006), including particulate matter (ENVO:01000060) such as...... | reverse complement strand
TGTCCTCATCCCAATCTATCAGGGACTCATTAAATATTATCTTATCCTTCTCTTGTTCCGGGTTTTTATATTTTGCTCTAGTGTTAGGGACCCAACTACGGGCAATATAGTAATTTAAAATACCCACTTCATCATATGATGGTATTATAATTCGACTAATATGAGACCCAACACCACAAAATCCAATATTATTATCAATAATCATTTGGTCAGTAACACCTCTATCCCTCAAGTACCTCAATGCTTGTTTAAATACCGGATATTTAGGGTTACCATCCTTTATCAAGGTAAATCCCTCAGGTAACTTTAAATCTTTTCTCTTCTTTTCAACCGGTTTAAATTCTTCCGGTTGTAGGACCTTATAAACTTTAAGCTGTCCATTATCACCATATGTTCTTATAAGTTTAAATAGGCTTCCGTGAGTACCGTTATTAGCCCCACAACTCCAACAATGAAATAGGTGTTTTTCAAGGGTAACTTCTAAATTACCTTTCTTTTTACCATCATCACATTCAGGACAATTATACCCATACTGTAACTTACTATCGTAAACCTTTTCAGGCTTACCTAACATATCTTCCAATATCTCTAAAAGTATTTCTTTAGTCTCATCCATATTTTACAAATATAATGTTTTTTTTTTAAAATACAAACTTTACTGATTTTATTAAGTCTTTATATTTATAGTAATAATAATAAATAAAATGCCAACAACAATAACAATTAATAACATATCAGGTGCAACACCATATGACGTATATGTTTGTTCAAATCCGTCATCCACCTGTATTTATATCGATACAATCACATTAATACCTTATAGTTTTGATGTACCATCATTAATAGATGGACAACCTTCGTACATATTGAAGGTCATTGACGATAATGATTGTATTATAACAGAAACATTAACCCCTTAATATGAGTTGCACAGGAAGTACATACTGTTTAAGTAATACAGGAAATAATTCAATTAACGATAACTATCTTAGCGGAGGAACCCATAATGGGAACCTATACTATACCGGTGTCTCAAATAACTTATTTATTTATTATTCGTCATCTAATGATGAGTGGTGTTTATCAACAGCCTTAGATGGTAGTTGTATAATGTCAGGAGATTCCCCGGGAGCACCTGATTGTCCTGATTTGAGTAACTTTTATTTCTCAACGGGGACGTGTCCAACACCTACCCCATCACCAACTTCAGCAGTAGATTGTAGTACTTTAGATTTTGAAGCCATATTTGATTGTGACGTCATACCAACACCCACACCAACACCCACACCAACTACAACACCAACACCAACTGTAACACCTACACCAACTGATGTTTGTGGAGGAACAGATATTATAGCGACAATAGAATCTATAACACCAACACCGACTCCAACACCCACGATTACACCAACTTCGTCGTCACCAATAGTGAGACCTTGTGTTTTTTCAGGTGATGTTACTTTTAACGTGATAGATGGTCAGATAGTTTGCCCTTATAGTTTTGAATTTCAAGATTGTGTTAATGGAGCAATTTATTTAACTACCACTCAAGTATCGAATCCGTCAGGAGGAGATTTAGAAGAATTCGATATTTTTAACGCAAACGTTAATGACGAAAGTCGTTGTATATCTTTTATTGGGTTAAATTTAAACGAAATTGGTGGAGATGTGATTAATTTAATTTCAGGACCCATAGGTAAATCTAATCTAGGCGATTGTATTTATTGTGGTCCTTCACCAAGTGTTACACCAACATCAACAGTAACACCAACACCAACACCAACACCGACATCAACCTTACCTATTACAGGTATTCAGTTAAAAATTTGTTGTGACAAGGACGTTTATTTCATTTTTGAGGGTTATTGGCCAGGTTTAGTAATGGGAGCCACATATCAATACAACTTTGACAATAATGATGATGATATATGTGCTACTGTAGTACCATTTTCAGGAGTTGGTCCAACATACACCTATCAAGGTGAGTTTGGTAATCCTGTAATTATGCCACAAGGATGTGCCACTTTGGAATGTCCGTCATGTTTTCCTGATAATTTCTACGTATACAGAAGATGTGACGACATAAAAGTATGGTTAGTACAATCAATTCAAGGTGATACAACAACTCCGGGGAAAGTTGAGAAAGATAACCAAAGTATTTGTTGGGAATTTCAATATGTATCAGTAGGATTACCTAATTTAGACCCAGGAGACACTATCATAAATTACTCAGGAAACTACTTCTTACTTAGTACTACCGGTGTTTACGATAACTGTGATGATTGTGACGTCTGTCCTATTTGGAAACTCAGTTGTATAACATTAAACAATAGTGTAGATGTAACAGAAATTATTGGGACCGCTAACGCCACTGCAACACAGGTATGGATTGATGAAAGTGGAACTAGATTATATTCAATCGGAATAGACTTCACAAACGGATTTACAATTAACCAATATAGTATATCAACACCAAATGATATTACATCAACAATTACTTATATCGGGACATCACCTTTATTAGGTTCTTCAACAGTGTTCGCCTCTATGGTATTTAGCGATGACGGAAGTAAAGTATATACACAAAATAGAAACAGTAGTGGAGATAAAACAACAAAACAATATACATTAAGTACAAATTGGGACATATCAACAATGTCGGCAACACCAGATTTATCTTTACTACCACCACCATTAAACTACTCAAGAGGAATCTGTTTTAATAAAACAGGTGATATTTTTTATATGGGGTACAACAGCTCCGTCGATGACCAATATTTAGCTAGTTGGAATTTATCAACTAATTGGGATTTATCAACCGCCGGAGGACCAACAACATCAAATATAGAAAGTTTAACTACAGAGACGTTCGGTATAACTACAATAATTTCGAGTGGTTTGGATACACTTATTCATCATGGAGGGCAAGAAGATTTAGCATTTAGAAATGGGATTTCTGTCGGAGATTTATTCGATTCAGAGGCTTCAGATATTGATTTTAATACTCCGATTTCAAGTAGTAATAGTAACTACATATATAATTTACAAAGACAAAGTATCGGAGTAAATCAATTCACTTGGAATTTAACCCAATATCTAACAAACGTATAATAAAAATAAAGAGCATAAAAAAAACCACAATAAAAGTGGTTTTTTTTTATAAGTATTTTGATGTTTTACCAAATACCTTCCTGACTCATATAACCTAAAACACAAGCGTAAGCATCTGTTTGGTCAAAATTTTCTTTCTTTAATGTATTATTTCGAGTATACTGCCATTGTATCTGAGGTTCTTTTTTAGCAACTAAGTCAAATATAATTTGTTTCTTATCACACCCTTTTTCATACCCACCAAATAACACTCTTTTACCTTTACCGTTATCCCTAACTAATTCAGGAAACGCAAACTTTCTAGAGTTATATGTTGATATAAATACAGGTATCAAACCTAACGTATCAAATATTTGTTTAGTAACCAAAGTATTAAACCTAAGTAAAACCGCGATAGTTCTAATATTATTAGAATTCAATAATGGTTCCTCAATAACAACTTTAGTTATACCCATACCCTGATATTCAATCAACTTATTTTTAAATATTTCCGATTTTAATATCAATTCCTCAATTTTATCCTCAACCTTAGGTTTTGGTACTGGTGAAATGTGAGTTAACTCTAATAATTCTCTAGTTTGTATATCGAATAACGCGCATCCAATAGTTTTAGTTGATACGTCTAACCCCAATACTTTAGGACTTTCTTTTAATTCTTTGCTCATATTTTAGTTAAAAATCAAATTTAATTGAAAACTGTTGTATACCTTGTCGTAAAACAGGTGATTGTAGTTTTGATATAATCATAAGGTCTTTTTGTGAATCGTAAAGACCTATCTCAGTCATAAATAGAGGTTCAGATTTAACTAGTGGATTTGTATCCCAAGTTGGGTTAGACGTTCTAAGGAACTCAGTTTGACCTAAATTTATTTTATATACCATTTCATATATAGTAGCTTGTATATCAGTTTCTAAAGAACCGTAAAAATAATATTCATCACCAAAGTTAAGTTCATCACTTGAACTACCCAATGTAGGTATGTTTATATAACTTGATAAATCATAGGTTGGTGCGGCGTTATATATATTCTCGGTAATGACGAATGTCGTACCTGTTAATCCACTAGGTGTTAAATACCCATTAATCGTAGAACCACTTATTTGGTCCGTATAATCAATTATTTTCCATTCTGAAGAATCCGGTTTGGTATCACCGGTAACCTTCTGACAAATGATTTCAAATTTTTCAGATAAATAACCAATATTTAAATCACAAACATCGGTACACCCTGACGCCGGTTTAGTATATGACCCTAAACACCCAAACTCATCACCAAAACTTACTGTGACATCCTGTGAGGATAATGAAGGTGTACATACTTTATCCGGACCGTTAACTTTTCGATAATAATTACAATGTAATGAATTTGTAAACCCTGACGAATTAGTAAATCTATACGTAACATATAAATGTTCATTTGAACTATCCAATAAACCACTTCCAGTACTATTTGTTAATATATTAGGAACGATTAAACCTGTTTCAGGTGCCGGTAAAGTCCAATTTCTATTTGATTTATACGACATAGCAGCAATTAACTCCTCATCGTCAATAACAATTAAATGGGAATCAGGAAATACTTTACCAACCCTATTAGGTCTACCATTATCACTACTATTAGGGTTATCATCCCATAAATTATAGTAACGTATACCGGGGTTATTCATATCATCATTTTTAGTTGACATGATATATTGTGGTTCAAATAAATTCATACGCTGACCAAAGTTAGGTGGGTCCACCCAAAAAGTCTGACCATTACAACAGTCAGGATTCTTATGCCACATTAACCAAGGAATATGTAATTTAAAATTTCTCGCTTGACCTGTAGTATTTGTAGGGTCAGTATTATCATAAGGTTCAAGTGCGAATTTTTCACCGTAAAAGAAATCGATAGATTGATTTGTATAATGTATAATCGCAATCGCCTTTTGTTCTTCCGGCTCAACAATAACTTTACCACCTACAGAATCATAAAAATACACATCACTAGTGTCAGTTTGACCACTACTCGAAGCATAACCCAAATACTCTTTAGTTCCTAAATAATCTATAGACCCATATGTGGAATAATCTTTATACGTTGAATCGAATAGACCTGCTGGATTCACAGACCAAGGAATATTCATATTCCAAATTTTAACATTAAACTCATCAGTTTCACAAATAGACTCGTAATTAATCACATCATCATTCCAATGTTTAGCAGGTGTTACACTATCATAAATTGTTGTCATTTTAGGAGGATAAACTATAGTTCTACCATAACAACAACCACTTAATAAATAACTAAAATCAGGTGTTACCCTATCTAAAGTTACCACGTCTAAACAAATATCAACAATTCTGTACGTCATCATAGGATAACAACTATCAAAGTCCATAAAACAATCTAAAACAGGTGTCACCGGACTTGCAGATGGTGTTGGAGTTATATACGATGCGGATGGTGTTGGTGTTGGTGGTGGTAATGCACAAGGGTCCGTACTTGGTGTCGGAGTCATAGTAGGTGTTGGTGTTGGGGTAACAGGTGGTAATGTCTCACACACACAATCTTTTCCACCATTACCGTTATAATATATAGTGATAAAATCACCTATAGAAGGCATCCTAACAATATCTGAGTTACACCCCGAATAAATAATATTAATCTTATCTGTACCACTTAAAGTAGACATATCAACAATATAATTAGAGTTTATCGTATAATCACTATTAGTATACGCACTCCAATTAATTGTGTCGGCTGTAGTATTACCCGTAAAAAACCCTCTCATCGAAGCTTGATTATATATTGGTGAAATTTTAGTATCCGAAAACGGTATCCCATAAGTGTTACCATCATCACCATCAACATAGAAAGGATATTTAATATTTTGTTTATTAGATTGAGGGTAACCGGCCAAATTTTGAGCATTAAAACTAGGTTCTAAAATATTAAAATTCGTTGGGGTATAGGTGTCGGGTAACGCGTTATAACTAACCTCACTATCACCTATTTGAAAATACTTTATATTAAAATCACCTTTAGCTAATTTTAATCTCGCAGCATCAGTAATTTTTGTGTTAATTAATGCCGAAGTGTTTTTTAAGATATATCCCATTATTATTTTTTATTATTCATATTTATTTTTTTATTTGAAAAGACCAAATATTTTTATGGTCCTTCAAAATTTTGAGTTGTATTTATAACTTCACAACAATCACACCCCGATATACTAACATCACCTATTTCAAAAGTGTTAACATCAGTTCCAAAATCACATGGACTATTAGTGGAACCGAAAGTTAATATAGAATCGGTTTCAATAATAATAACATCACCATTAGTGATAGTTATATTACTCCACGTATTTGTTTCCGTTTTTACTTGAACAGTTGTAAGAGGAGTTTGACATTGAGCTTGAGGTTGTTCAAACCCTGCCATAATATTCCCTAAAAAAGGTATTACGCTACCATTCTTACTTAATTGAACAGTTCTATTTAAAGTCGAAAATCCAGGTTTTCGGCTATTTTTCCAAACACCTAAATGTTGTAAATCGATAGTTATTGTAACACCGACAGGTAATTGTGGTGTAACCGATAATGTAGTTAAATAAGTTCTATTTAATAAATTAGAAGTATTCTGTACCAATTGTGATGTGGTATTTAAAGATACACCATATTGTGTGGTCCCGATAAAATTATTAATAGTTATAGACTCATTCACGACATTATCATCATCGTCTTTAATAGATACCGCATAGATATCCGGACAAATATTAGTATATAAATTATTATTTTGATATGTTAACCCATTATTTATAGAATATTGATATGGAGGTTGACCACCTGACCCAATTAAAGAAATTGTCCCATCACACTCACAAGTTGGTTGATTAACACTAGTTTCTAAAGTAAATGTCTCAGCTGAGGTACAATTACCCGACAATACACTTACACTAGACTTATTACCCCCTAAAATCAACCAATTCGATATGGGAGGATTAGAAGTTAAAAGGTCCGTAGAATATAATTGACCCCCATTAGGTATAGGACCAGTAAAATACCATTCACTAATTAATGGATTATAAAGAACCTCATAATTTCCACTAACATTATCAGCAATCCAAATAGGGTTACCTAAACTATCATACCCATTATCAATCATTTGATATTGAGTAGTTTCATTTTGTTGAGTAGTATTTATAATACTTATACAAAATGGTTCTAACGTTGGTGTTGGTGTTGGTGTTTGTGTTGGTGTTGGTGTTGGTGTTACGTCAGAAGTTAACACACAAACAGTATTTGCCGTAAAATCACCATAAAAATCTGTAATCACCGCAGGATATGAACCCACACTTAAATTATAAATAGCCAAACCTAAACCACCATTACCCCACGATATTGTATAGGGTGGGGTACCACCAACAATCGAAATTGAAGCAGAACCATCTGATGAAGATGGTGAACTAGGATTAATAATAACACACTCAACCTCCATCGGTGTTATAGTGATAACTCCACAATCATTTATAGTATCAGGTCTATTCATACTTTAGTTTTATATTATAAATAATCAGTTACTCCTTTTTTTGCAACTAAAGACTTCATTATTTCAATGTATTTATCCGTTGAACTGTTTTTATCGACAAAATCAAAATACATAATATCTTTTTCTAATTTTTCTAAAGGACTAACGTTAATATAATCCCCTTTATAAAATTTACTATTTTTAAGATTTTCAGTAACACCGGCCATATGTAAAATAGGTTTACTCTCAAAAACATTTATACAATCAGTCGCCCAAGAAAAATCTAATTCACTATCTATTTTAGTCTCAAAACCATGTAACCATAAATTCCAAAGTAGAGACCACATCTCAGCCGTCCAAAATTGTATCCCACCGGCACTAATTGGATTTCTTTTATGATAATCTAACATCTGATTATAAAGAGGAAGACAACCTTCATATATTTTAAACCATAATTCATGGTCAGTATTCTTTAGTAAATATTGCCCACCACCTGAATTTTCTTGATTACATTTAACACATTCAATTTCTAAACCAATAACATCGGTCATCTCATCTATTAACTGACCCTTATAAGAATTTGGATGTTGTTTTTCATATCTATCACAACAACTTTTAATATAATCGTAACCGATATAACCTATAGTATCAGATAAATAAGTAACATCGTCATTCATCAATTTTTTAAAATCCGGTAAAACCCTAAAAACTATATCGGAATCGTGTAAGAAAAAACATTTACCATAGTTAGGATATTCTTTTAACCATTTAGAAATTAAATATGGTTTGATACTTGGGATGTAGCTCTTATTATCCCTATCGTCTTGATAGTGATGAACATTAACACCTAACTCCCTAAGTTTTAAACTCTCCTCACTAGGTTTATCACCACTCTTAACTATACCTAATATTATATGTATATTTTCAGGTGGAATACCTAACTCGGTAAAGTTATGCACATACACTTTAATTTGCCAATGGAAATATGGAACATCCGGTTGTGAAGTAACAAATAATGGTAACATAAATAGATTTTATTCTAATAAAATAACCCTATTTTTAGTTTTTTAAACCCTTTATAGACATAAGGAAGATGGAGGGTTACCTTGTATTACTCCACCAGCATTTACTCGAGCTGCAATATATATCACTTCACTTCCAAACCTTAATTTCCAATTTTTATTAGAACCATTAAAAGGGGTTGTAAAACTTGGATTTGTATATATCACATCACCGACTTGAGGCCATTCGTAATCCGGGTCACTTGTCATAATCCAACAGTCAGTATAATCAGTTAAACTACAAGCTGGAGTTGTGTTGTTGGCATCATCACCAACAAGTGACCTTACAGAAAGTTTACCTAAAGGAGCGTCACCTGAAGGTGTTGGTGTTGGTGTTGGCGTTGGGAGAGGTATAGATTCGGTACAACACTCTAAAAACTCCACTTGAACGTCCCCTGTAGCATTTTGTAAATCACTTGTACAAATATCTATGGGGTTGCCTTTTACTATTACAGCCTCAGTAATAAAACCGGTAGAACAGTCTACCCACTTCGCATTACCTGTACCCTGAACTACAGATAATCTATATGAAACACAAACACACGTAGGTGTTGGTGTTGGTGTCGGAGTTACCGTTGACGTCATAGTTGGTGTTACAGTATTTGTCGGAGTTGGTGTTGGTGTTGGTGTTGGTGTTGGTGTAAGACCAAGTGTTCGGGTTGGCGTTGGGGTTGGCGTTGATGTAGCGGTTGCAGTTGGTGTCGCAGTTAACGTGGTTGTTGGAGTTACCGTTGGCGTTGGCGTCATAGTTGGGGTAGGAGATGGGTCAGGACCACAACTAACACATTCAATATCATAGTGGATAATCGTATTAACCATAAATTCTTTAGGTCCATCATAATCACATTCAGTTGTTATTTTAATATAATTATCAATAATAATATAAGTTAAATCATCTATCCCCGGAAAAGACTCAGCTAAACTTTCAATGGAATTTAACCACACATTATCAGCGGGGAAATCATTTAAAGTATATCCGGTATAAAACTGTTGTGACACAATCGACCCACCTAAAGTTAGAGAGTTTTCAAATATCGCATAATTTAAAACACAATTAGTATCATCTAAAGTTAAATCATAAAACCCTTCATTTAACATTTCTCTAGGACCTTTTCTAATTGTGGTACCAACATTCTTAAAATCATCGTTACACACATTATATGTTTGTCTAGCATTAATGGAATTAAAACCTGCGATAGTAACGCTTCTTTGTTTAACACAGGAATTTGAATCGGTCACTTTTAAAGTATATGTACCAGCACTTAAATTATTTACGGTACTTCCTGTTTGACCCGCAACATTATTAGAAACCCAATCTAAAGTAAACGGAGGTTCACCACTATCAATAAAGGCAGTTACGGTACCGTCAGAACCATTATTCGAATTAGTCGACGTTAATATAAAATCTACCGAAGGTGACGAATTAATAGAAAATAACTCAATTTGACCACATCCAATATTATCAGTAACCGTAGCGGTATAATTACCCGAAGTTAAGTTGTTAAAAGTATGTGAGGTTACTCCGTTAGTGATACTATTTCCGTTTATCTGATAAATAAAAGGTGGTGTAGCTCCACTAGAAACTTCAATAGTCACAGAACCATTACTCAAATTACAAGTAGTGCCTGTGGTACTAATATCTATATCAAACGCACTCTCATCTTCAATTACTAAAGTTTCAGTATATTCACAAGGACCTAAATCGGTTATTTTAACATCATACGTACCCGCACTTAAACTAGTGAACCCATAACTAGAATTAGTAACAGTATAATTAACCGTTGAATTATCAGGATATGTTAAGGTGTAGGTATATGGTGGAGTACCCCCAAATAAATTAATGTTGATAGTACCACCATCATTATCACATATAGAATTTGTCTTACTAATACTTAACACTGACAACCCACCAATAGGCGAAAGAGTAGTTGAACTATTAAATGAACATAATCCCGCATCCGTAACCTCAACATTAAAAATCCCCGATGTTAAATCGGTAAATGTATAAGACCTACTAAAACTTATAGAAGTATTCCCATTAGAACCTGAGTAGTAAAATGGTTCAGTACCACCAGTTATATTTATTGTAATTTCACCGTCATTATTATTACAAGTAGGATTAACACTAGTAAACGAACCAAAACCAACCGGCAACACTTGAATAACATTTTGAGTCTTATCCACAGAACAACCTGTACTATCGGTAACGGTAACACCATATGTCCCAGCAGTTAAACCTGTAATACTATCAGTTACACCACTATTAGACCACAAGTATGTATATGGTGGATTACCAGTTAAACCGGTAATAAATATTTTACCCGAATTGACAGCACATCCCGCATCGGCGACAGAATAAAACCCATAATCAACTGTTGTTGAACTTTGAATTATAACAGTTTCTGATTTACCTGTACATCCCCCTCCATCATCACCTATAACATAATAAGTACTCGCCGACAATCCATTAAACTCGAAGTCATTACTAAATGAAGAACCGGATGTAAGGTATCCACTGTCATTATCATATAATTTAAATGTCGCAAGATTATAAAAATTTTCAGTTGTCGCGGTAAGAGAACCATTATTATCCCCACATATAGTATTTTCAATACCTGTAATAGACATTGTAATACCGCTAGATATATTAACATTAACAGGTAAAACTGTATTAGAGGGAACACAACTATCAATAATATTAAAAGTATACGTTCCTGCAGTTAAAGAATTAATAGTATAAGCCGAAACTCCGGCACCTAAAGGTATAGTCCCTAAGGAAGGACTAATCCACTGTATAGTATAGTCGGGAGCACTTCCCTGTATATCAATACTAAAACCACCCGAACCATTGTTCGAACAATCACCACTAATACTTGGTAAATATGATAATAGACAACTCATTATTGATTACATAATATATTTATATTTATACCAACATTAATTTTAAAGTTGGTTCCTGTTTCAGAAATAGAACATATAGGGTTATACACACCTACCTTACTAGTTACAAAATCTGTTGGCTCTTCGAAATAATAATAGTCATAACCAAAAGTTTTTAAATCATTTAAAGATTGTGTTAGAGCATTATCCCACACATTTGTCGATGGTGAACTTAATGTGGGGTTTAAATAACCCACACCATTAAAAAATGGTCTTTCAACAACTAACACATCATCTATATATAATTCAACAAACCAATCAGTCGATAAAGTATTTAAAACACAGTCAGTTAATAAGTATCCGTTGGTAGTCAAATAACTAGTTAATACATTACCTAATAGAGCACTAAAACTCTGTATGTCAACATTCCAAGGGTAAGTACTACAAACTAATTCCTCTATTGGACAATCATTCCTAAATATGTTCGTTACTAAGTAACAAGGCTCACAAGGGACCGGTATTAATTGACAACCCTCTTGTCTTCTCCACACCATCTTTTGTCTATGAAATATAGAGTTTTCATATTTTATACCACTATTCCATATTGTTGAGGCGGGAACCATCTGTTCAACTAACCTCACCCAATAGTCACCAATACCAATAACATAATCAATCATATTTTGGTAATTGAAATTGTCATTTTCTATCCCGATATTTTCTTGAGATTCTAAATACTTCCAATAAACCGATTCAAGTGTTGGATACCCACCTGTTTTACCGTTAGACGTATACATTCTATTTCTAACATTAATCATATTAATCCAAAAAGTTTGAGCGAATTCAAAGAATGTTTTTCCTCTAGGTTGTGAAGACACACTAGTATCATCAACCCCACCTCTTATAGGTAAAGAAATATAATTACCATTCGGTATTGGGTATTCATACCTATTTGACATATTCCACACATCATAAACTAAACCTTGAGCGGGATTTAAAAATAAATCGACATTTTTAACATTTAAAACTAACCTGTCATCTTGAGTGAAGTATTTAGCATTCATTCTACCATCTAAGTTTGACCTTAAACCCGTTTCTGTATCAGACCAACTTTTATTATTATCAACTTCTTTACGTAAGTTAAAATTAATATCCATATATGGAAATTGCTCATATCTATTTAAATATTCCTGACCATATGTGAATGGTTGTAGAATAGTTTGGAAGTCAGGATTGGTTCCACTAAAAACACTATTAGTTAAATCAACCTCTTCAGGAGACCTGTGTTGTGGTGTGGATTCAAACCATCCAGCACCTTTTTGGAAAAAATATTCACCATCAATTAAAGGTTTTTTAGGGTAACCCTCACTATCTATAGGGTATTCCTCTATTACAACATTAGAATCTTGAATCGTATTACTTGTTGTAAACCCGGTATACGTTACTCCCATTATTGAGAAAGTATTACCTGACTCTAATATTGGTGTGTTAGACACATAAGTACCTCCTGATATTTCAGCATATTGAGCATCAAAATCCTTAACATTTATTTTTTGGTCGGCTAAGTAAATATATTCGTTAAATTCAACTAAAGCGTCGGGTGCTCCGATTAACCTCATTAAATATTCAATAGATTTTCTAGTTCCTTTAGATTTAAACAAATAACCCGAATTTAATATTAAATTTCTATAGTATTCGTAATTAAGTTCATCCGGAGTTTTTTCATTGCTTAACCCCGCAAATTGAACATCGTTATCATTTACCCCACCAAAAACAGAATTAAGAAATTCATCATTAGTAATTGGTGAAATATTATTTGACCAACCTAAGGTTTGGGAAAGGTTTCTCAATAACTGTGAAGGTATATCATTTCCGGTATTATAATTAACAGAATTCATATAAGCTAAAGCATCGATAAACTTTTTAGACTCATCAAAACTTCTACCATAAATTTGTAAAGTTTTTTCGACTTTTTGGTCTGAAGTGTCAAATTCTTTCAAAGAACCTGTTATCATAAACCTAGAAACTAAATTAGTTTTATACCCGTCAAATTCTCTACTAATATCATTTAATTCAGTTAAGTAAGTTTCAAATCTAGAAGTTAATATATCTAAATTCCAATTACCATATAATGGCCATGTAACCTGATTAGCAGATATAATAAATGTACCATCATCAGACTCTCTAGGTGTTTCAAATGTTGCGGTGTAGATAGGTGAAATATCTCGATTAAGTAAATATTTCTCAACCTCATCAAAATACTCACTATATGATTTATTAACTTCCGAATCATTAGGTCTAACAACTATTTCATCATAACTAAAAGATTGACCTGAAAAAGGATTACCTTGTACATAAAATTCTAATATTCCCGTAGTTAATGAGGTCGTTGGAATTAAAGATGTCAACCCATATTCTTCACCATTAAGATATAACGAATATTTTACATATTCGGTAGTAATATTTCTTAAAGGTGAAACTTCATTTTCTTTTACTTCTAAATTTCTACTAGAATTAGTTGAAAAATCAATCCCAAATGGGTTTCTCAACCTACTAACATTTAACCCTACTTTAGTCTCATTAAACTCAGGATAATATACAATATTTTCTGCTGTAACACCAGTAGTATAATCAATACCCATCAATGTCGATTCGATACCCGCAGGAAAATAATTAATTATATTTTGAATGGATACTGAAATTCTCTTAACCATAGAACCGTACTGAGTAAAGTTGGTAATTTGAGATAAATCATAATTAGGGTAGACTTTAAAATTATTTTCAAAAATCAATCTAGATTGTTCGACACTATTAACACCCAATCCATCTAAACTAATTGGCGTTGAAAATGTCCCGGTATTAAAGGTTCTATTAACCTTCTCATCCGTTCTTGTTTTAAATTCAAAATTCCCTTGAGTTAATCCACCTCCAGTAACTGTCTGTAATCCGACAATATTATCTGAGAAAGTTCCTTCCCCTGACGGTCCCTGAGGTGGGTAACTATATTTAACTACCGCCATTATTCTGTGATGTTTGTAAAGTTCTTACTAAAATCGATATCAGAACCCCTGTCTTGTCTAACCTCATAAAGTAGTTCATTAAATTGGTCTCTGATTTCATATAAATTATATTGTTTATAGATGTTATTACTTGTATCATAAATAGTATATATACCATCTTCCATAGATTTAGTTTGATTACCATATAACGCTATCGCTAATGTAGATATATCATGTTCAACTATTTCTATATCCATAGTAATTGGATTAAAGAAAGTATTAGTTATTATAATGTTTTGATTAGGCTGACCAATATATGGTGTCGCATTCGGCTTATTCGTTGGGGCTGAAGATGGTGTTAAAGTACAAAAAATTATATTTGTATTATTCTCAGTATACCTATATCTAACTGATTTCTGAGAACTATTGGTTAAGTTCTGTACTACCGGCTCACAGAAAAAAGATGACGTTATTAATCTAAAGAAATTAGGTATCTTAGTACCATCATCATTTAAATATTCTATTCTAAAACCAACTAACCCCTGAGTCACAAATTTATTTCTATACTCTGAAGGAACCGCATTTAAATCAATAACAATACCTTTAACATTTGGTAAAGACGATAAAACACCACAATCTAAAATAGTCGTCCTAATTTGAGCCGGTCTAATGAATAGAGTATATATCCCTAAAGCATTAAATTGTTCAGCAGGTAACCTTAGATTATATAAACCACCTAATATTTCAACATCAGGAGCACCACCTGTATTATTATTATTATAATAAGGTTGTAGTATTGAGGGCGCATTTAATTTAGTTAACGTAAAGTTATCCGTTTCATCCCTAGTTGGTGTATAATTTAATATTATTTCTACATCCTCAGGACTAACGTCCGCACTTCTTATATTTCCGTATGTTCCGACAGCCATTTCTTATCTTTTATTATAAATACTTAATTTATGTTTTTATGACGTTGAAAAACTTGTAACCATATTTTTCCAAGTCCCCCACATTATCAACTTCCCCTAACCTGTTCATCGATTCTAACGCCGACATTTTTCCTCTTTCTATGAACACATTTGACTGAATCTCGGCTTCATCAATAACACCCATTAAAACTTCATTTTTAGTTAACCCCGAACATATAACCATATCCTCGGTGATACCTGAGGATTCAACAACGAACACCGTGGTACCATCTGAATAATCATAGTAATTGACATCATTAATCGTATAGGCGGTATATAACCCATCAGTAGAAGGTCCATGAACAACACCTTCAACACCATTATCACCACTAACATTTACTCCAAGTTTAAATTTACCCCCAAGTAAAAGAGCTTTATTACCGTAGACTTGAAGGTCATTTATAGTTGATTCCGTATACCCACTAACAATAAACGGGGTTGTTGTAAATCCACTTATTGGTGGACCTGAATCACAATTCTCATCCCCATGGAAAATATAATCATACATTAATGGTACTCCCGACCAACTACCACCTCTAGGTAAGAAATAAGCTGTACCGTTAGGGTTATTAGCAACAACATTAGTGTATGGTACCGTCACATCTTTTTTAACGACATTATAACCCCATGGACTTGCACCAGATAAAACTATATTATACACACCCGGTGAAGAGTAACTATGAACATAATTAATTGGTGTCATATTTGTAATTGTTTGTTGTGGTGAACCATCACCCCAATCAACAATATAATTAGAAAAACTTAAATACTTTTTAAACTCTGTATCAGACGTATTATAAAAATATACTTGATAAGGTGATGTAGTTGTGGCTGAAAATAAAAAATTACTAATCACATCTTTTTGAGTTACCGCACCATCAAAAACAGAATAATAACCAATATCATTAGTTGTTTCAGTTATTAAAATGGGAATTGTTAAACCTGTTAATAGTGAAGCTCCTTCTGTACCCCCTGAGAGTATTTGAGTCATAGATGAATATACGTAACTTTCACCAGTAATTGGAGTTATGTCCGGTATTGGCTCAATATCACAACACTCATCATCAATAGTACTACCCGTCATGAAACCATCTGAGTATTTAACTCCATAAATGTCATTTATGTTTTCAGGCGATATTTTAATATGAAAAATTCTATCTGACATATTACTGAGGATTTACATATTCATACCAATTTATGGGTGTACTCGTCCCTACTCTATTACCAACATTGTTTGTAACCTGATAAATTTTATTATCATAATCAAGGTTCACATCATAATAAAAATAATCGGACCCTTCAAAAACAAATTTGGATAATATTTGAGATTGAGGTGTGTTCATCATTTTAACAAACACCCCTAATCGACCATCAAAAAATTTGGCCGTCATATAAAATGTACTAATATCTAAATATTCAGGGTTTCTTAACCAATACAAAAAGAACCCTTCTTTGTCACCAACATAATCTAAAGAGTATGATGGTTTTCTAATATCAACATTAGGTTTGTACTGAGACATTTGAACATTTTCAACACCTCCTTGTTGAACAGGTATAATAACCGTAAAAAGGTTTTTTTGACTAATCGGATTTTTGGTATCATAAAAATCCAACTTAAAAAAAGACTTAGTGAAAGGTTTTTCAAAATAATAGACTTGTTGAGGTACGAAACCTTCCGCAATATAACTAACCTCCCAATCTGAATCTGAAAGTGTAGTACTATTAATATTACCACCATTAAAAAAATGGAAATCGTATTTGACGTTAGTTTCACCATTTAGACCATATGAGTCGTGGGCATACCTCCCAACTTCAAAATCGTCAACACTACCTATAACTTCTTTAATAACTTCAGTTTCAAATTTATCAATACTATCATCCTGACCTAAGAAATCCCATTTAATTTCTACAGGTATATTAATATATTTATCTCCGTTTTTTGGTATTTTAAATTTATACTTATTCACAGTCATCTATTATTGGCTCTTGTGTTATGGTTTGTTCTATATAATTAGTTCCTTCAGGTATTATTCTGAATATAAAATTATCATAAGGATAATGAGTATCATTTAAAAATGGGTAATTCACACCAATACCACTACTATCTATATACCCAAATGGGTATAAATCTCTCCATATAAATTTATTACCGTCAACAGAAAAATATGAGTAATCCGGTATTCCGGCAACATTTTTTTTATCACCATCTTCAATGTAGTCAGAATATTCACGTATTTTTAACGAATAGTGAGGTTCATAATAATAACCTAACTGATTCGAATTATTATCGGTTTCACTGATATCAAACACAAAAGGATTAAATGTAAATTTATGTGTTAATTTGGAAACAACTCTTTCACGTTGGTCAGTATCATTCCACTCACATATATCACCTTCAATGATATCACCACTTTCCAAAGACTTAACATAAGTAAAAGGTATTGGTCCGTTATTGGGTCCCAATTGAACCGGTTGAAGTGTGTTATACACACCTAACTCAAAGTCTGTTTCTGACGCCCCATTGGTTGTACGCCACCAAGGTGATGGGAAACCCTGAACCAACGGTTTATTAAATTCGTAACCTTGTTTTAATCCGGTATTTGCATTAAGCCCCATGGTATATCCAAAATAACCTTTCCATATAACACTAAAAAATAACTCGCTAACAGGTCTTTTTTGATTATCTAAAACCCCATTTAGGTCGATGTCTTTATTATAAGACAACGTATAAGACTGACTACCCTCAATCGTGGAAACTCTAGATTGTTTATTTGGTGTAAAGTTTTTACTCTCATATTTTTTTTTAACCCCAAAACCATTTTGTTCAAATCCAGCTTTAGTTAAAACAGTATTATCAACATTAGTTAATAACTTATGCCGTCTAACATAATAACTTGACAAAGTCTCTCCACTTATATTAATATTAATAATCCTTTTAAAACAACCGACCGCCCCATCATTAAAAGTAGAACCAGTATATCCCACATTAATAATGTTAAATATATATTCATCGGAACCATAAAAATCGTCACCTAAAGACGTAACTTGGAAGGTATTAACCCCATCGTAATTTAAAGGTGAGTTTACCCCTGCAACAGTTTCCGATAGTTCTACATATTCACCAACATATAAATTATGTTTAACCACGGAACGAAACGATATAACATCTAAACCATTATTAGTGGTATTATTTATTATAAATGGTAATCCATCAGATACGTTCCAACTATATGGAATCGGAGATGGTAACCCATACCCATCAAAATGACATTGAATAGGTTTTTCATATAAATTATCGTAAGGATATGAAACGAAATGGTTCCAATTATAGGTAGACGCACTTTTGGTTATAAAATCAATATGATTATCAGGAGGTGCAGTATAACCTGTAACATTATAATCAGTTCTAATAAAATCAAACTCGTTATATTGTAAAAACCCTTTCCAAGATACCGCAGTACTTCCCGAAGAACATTGTGCTAATAAATCATTAGTGGAGTCAACATAGGATAAATTATTTTCTAAAGGTACATAGTTAGTAGAACCTGTATAGGCGTTTTTAAAAATTATTGAGAATTTACCACTCGGTCTGAACACGGTTGAACTTTGTCTCTCATCATCGTAGACTTGTTGTAATCTTATATTTACAGACCTATCAAACTCATTATTAATTTTACTATTCTGAACTAATGGAACATTTAAATATAATTCCGTCTCAGGAGCCGACTTATATCTTAACGAACCTAAAACAATCGTAGTATCAATTCTATTACCCATATTAATCTATTATTATTTCAGTATTTATAAATTTTTGTCTAAACCTATCAAAAGCAGAACCACCTTGTCTTAATCCAAAATAAAAGTGAAAGGGACCTCCAACAGTCACCCATTCAGT
>TARA_R110000765_G_scaffold73277_9_pt1 | contig 19428 bp, 20 predicted proteins | sample TARA_R110000765 | Tara Oceans TARA_R110000765 (sample SAMEA4398168) | marine metagenome | biome: Polar Biome; feature: [MES] marine water layer (ENVO:01000295) within the mesopelagic zone...; material: water (ENVO:00002006), including particulate matter (ENVO:01000060) such as...... | reverse complement strand
ATATCTTTCAGCCATTTAGGTTCTTTGCGCCAAAGTATGAGTGTTCTTACCGGCTTTCTTTCGGTGTTTTCTAACCAAGCGGCAACATAAGGGGGTTGGTATTCACCTTGTTGCTGCTTTAAAGTTAATTTTATTTCTAAATTAGCAAGGCTGTTTTCATTGGCTTGCGCTGATGCTGGCAAAATAAATAACAGGGTAAAAAATACCAGTAAGACTATTTTGCTGATGCTACTTGCATGGCTTGACATAAAATTGTTCATAAGAGGTATAAATTCCTTTTAGGCAAAGTAAATAATACTCAAAATGGCCAGTAATGTGCTGCTAACACTGACCACTAAAGTGCGATGAAAACGTTTTTGTGGCATGGCTAAAATAAAGCCCGTGATAGCAAAAACAATAAAAAGTACACTGGAAAGATCGATAATCCAGCCCCAAAAGTTACTGGTGTTTCGGCCTTTATGTAAATCATTAAGCACAGCCCACCAGCCGTAATGGGTTTGTTCATAAAAAGCGTCACCGGTTTCAAGTTCAACGGCAATGCTGGCACTTTTTCCTGCTTGTTTAATGCTATAAAAAAATTCACCTGACATGAACTCGGGCTTTATATCTGTTAAAGAAACCCCAAAGGCTTGCTCTACTTCATAGGTAATAAATTGCTGTTGCTTAGGTGTTACCTTGTTATCGTTAATTGCAAGCTCGGCAATGGAATTGATCGTTAGTTCACTTTCTACAACCTTCGCTATATGACTACTAAACCATTCAGGGTGGTTTAGGGTGATGCCTGTAACTGAAAAAAACAGTAACAAGGTCAGTAACGCCATAGACACATAAACGTGAATAAGTCGGGCAAGATTTAAGGTTTTTTTAGAAGGCTTCATTACTACTTATTTTCTTCATTAATGTTATTAAAATGCGATTGAACTATTACTAGTAAAAATGCTAATACCAAACGGACTAATTTATTGAATACCTACCAATGCTCAAGTAATCTAATTTCCGCGTTATGTTCAATTGCTATTTCTCGGAAATATGCTCTTGCAAAGCTCTCTAGGCTTACATCTATGTAAGAACCAATTACTCACCTGAATTTGAATCGTTATTTTCATCAAATGAAGAAAAATAATTTAATCTGCTTGATATAAAAAGTACAAAATCATAAAAGGCGACCTACATAAAGTGTGTCGCCTTAACCTGAATTATTTACTAACTTTTCACTAGAATGCCAACTGAGCTGCTAAGCGGAAGCTAATACCATCAGCTGCTGTTACACTCGTGGTTCCACCGCCAATTAAGTATCTTTTGTCTAGCAAGTTATTAATGTTAAAGCGCAGGTTTAGTTCATGCTCTTTAATATCCATTTGATAAGTTGCTCCGACATCAATGCGGGTATAGCTGTCTTTTTTGATGGTGTTTTGGTTATCTGCAAAGCGCGATCCCTCATAAAATGCACCGGCATTAAAGGCAAGTTTTTCAGTTAACTCGTAGCGTGACCATAAAGCCGCAGACCATTCTGGTACATCAACTGGCGTATTGCCTTGATATAATGCGTCGCGTTCATATTCAGCGTCGATATTGATCAACGATGACATAATAAATAATTTGTCATTAATGGCACCTTGAGCGCCCAATTCAAAACCTTTATGGCGTTGCTCGCCAGCTTGCGTTGTGCGAGATTCAAATGCAGAATCAATCAGATCTTCTTTGATTAACTTGCCCATCTTGCTGATATCAAAAATAGCGCCACTTAGCAGAAGTCTGTCGTCAACAAGTTGCCATTTTACGCCAATTTCGCTTTGCTTAGATTCCATAGCCTCTAGTTTCATACCATGATTGATATCAGTATCGTTATCTAACGTTTCGCTACTTTGTGGTTCAAAACCTTCAGTGTAACTATAGTAAATAGTGGCTTGTTCAGAGGGGTGATACAGCACACCAAACTTAGGCAAGAAAGATTCATTATCAGCACCTTCTTTGTTTTGCTTGTCATAACGACCACCGAATGAAACCTGCCAAGTCTCGTTAAAGGTAACCAAATCTTGCACGTATATACCGTAGTAGTCGTATTCGCTATGTGATGTTGTATCTGGATTTTTATAACTAATATCTGGCTTTGGTGGTTCGACTTGTCCTGCTGAATAAGTAATTGCTGTGCCATTAGCTTTAACTTGGTCGTAAGAATAATCTAGTGAGTTAGCACCGATTAAAAGCTGGTGGCTAACACCTGCAAACTCAAATTCGCCGACAAAGTCGATAAAGGTAGTCGTGAATTGCCAGTCGTCAAAACGGTCATAAGGATTTGAGGTATAACTATCACCCTCAACATTAAAAGTACTGCTATATTTTGGCGAAGACTCGAAACGTTGGCGTTCAAAGGTTTGCTTGTTGTAGCCAAGGGTTACTCGCCATGCATCACTCATATTATAATTAATATCAGCGCCGTAGTTTTCAACGTCAATGTCGGTGAATGCCCACGACATATCACGAATAGTTTTACGATCGCCAATTAAATTGCCGTCTTCGTTTAACCAACCACCAGTGTCTAATCCTGCTTTGTCGTTTGTGTAGTCATAATGAACACTCAGTGATAAATCATCTGAAACATCATAATCAACAACAAGTGCACCTAAGAAACGATCGCGCTCACGCTGATCACCGTTTTGATATTCACGTTGATAAGTAACATCTTGCTTCACTAAAATGCCACGATAACGAAGCGATTCGTCGTCGTTTAGTGCGCCGCCTGCATCTAAGGTAAAACGGGTTGAACCTTCTTGGTCGGTATCTGCACCGATAGTAAATAAGGTGTTAGCCGTTGGCTTTTTAGTAACCATATTTACTAAGCCACCGGGACCCGATTGACCGTATAAAATACTTGAAGGACCTTTAATCACTTCAACCGCTTCTAAAGTTTCTATTGGTTGTTGGTAGTGTGACCAATGTTGGTGGCCATCGCGTAAATAACCATTTGAAGAGCTTAGCTCAAAACCGCGTAAGTTAAATACCTCACGATTACGTTGCTTGGAGCCTGCAGAAAGGCTGGCGTCATTGGTAAGTACTTCACCTAAAGTGGTTGCTAATTGTTCTTCAACAATAGTACTCGAAATTACGGTCACTGATTGTGCGGTTTCAAGTAATGAAACATCGGTACGCATGGCTCCCTTTGCTTCATCGACTTTGTAATCATTAAAATAACTACCTGTAACCTCAATAACTTCTAAAGGACTGCTATTAGCATATGCAGTTATTGGCGTTGCCATAGATATTGCCAAAAACAGCGGTGAGTACTTCATGTTAATCTCCAAATTATCAACGAATGTGTTCAAGTAAATGCTTTAAGCATCAAATTAAACGCAATGATAATGAGAGTGATTATCATTTGCAATACAAATCTGTAGTTTATATTAAAAAAAGTCATATAAAATCAGATGATTGCTTTGATAGACGGATTAATATACAAATAAGTGTTTTGATTAATGTCTAAATATTTAATAACCTATGCTTTATCGACATGAGTCATTGAAAAAAATTAAATTATTCTTGTATTGGAGGCTGATTTTCGTGCATGCTGAGACTGTATAAATTAAGCTATTATTATATAAACCCAGTATTATTGTATTTATTCAATAGGTTATTGTGTTAAAAACAGTCAAGTCATTTAAAAAAGAGGAAATCAAATGTTTAGTCATATTATGGTCGGTGCTAACGATGTAAATGCATCAAAAGTTTTTTACGATGCTATTTTAGGTGAATTAGGTCACGAGCCAGGCGTTATTGATGAAAAAGGCCGCTGTTTTTACTTTACAGATACTGGTGTATTTTCAATAAGTAAGCCAATTAATGGTGAAAAAGCATGTAATGGCAATGGCAGTACAGTAGGTTTTGCTGCTACTTCACCAGCTCAGGCTGATGCATGGCAAGCAGCAGGAGTAGCTAATGGAGGCGAAGCTTGTGAAGATGCACCAGGCGTAAGGGAAGCACCCGCAGGTAAGCTTTACCTTGCTTATTTACGTGATCCTTCTGGCAATAAACTTTGTGCACTACACCGAGTAGGGTAAGCAAAGTTTAATTTTATAGCGCTCAGCCATAAATACCCAATAAAAAAGACGCTTAAGGCGTCTTTTTTAATATATCGTTTACCAACTTATAACTAAGTATCGAGTAGATATTCACTTACAATAAAATTAAGTTTTTACAGTGAGCTATTCAGGCGTTTGAATTTCGTCGCCAGTTAACCAACCATCTAAATTAGTTTTACCGTATATAACCGCCATACTTTTAAGCTGTGTCGCAATACTCGGTGTTATCAATCCTCTAGCTAAGCCTACAGTGAAAATTGTGGCTAAGCCTTTTGGGGATGTTATTAGCGCTAAAGATTTTTCTTTTGCCCTAACACTTTGTGCTTTGTCGAGTTTACGAAGTAACATTACATTAGCGGCACATTGGTCAGCATGTTTAATTTGTTTAAATAATGAAAATATCATAAGTCACCTTTAAATACGCGTTGCGTGCGATTAAATCCAACTTCACGTTTTACCTTCTTCATTAAGTTAAAACAAATGAAAAATAGTAGAACATTAACCCCAGCCGCAACCATTAAACCCAGCCAAACTGAAGAAGACCAATGCATAACGCCTAATACTAACGCCACGTTAAATAAGCCCCAAAGAACAGCAACAATAACGAATGCCGCTAACATTAAAATACCAAATACTGCCATAGCTTTAAGTGATATTTTTCCCTCTAGAAGTGCAAGGTCGAGGGTGCTTTTATACTTTTTTTGTTTAACATTGAAAAGCTTAATGATAGCCGAATAGGTTTCACGAAAAGAAGCTTCAGCCTCAACTGCTTGCTGTTGCTCCTGTGAAAGGCGTAAGCTTTCAGCCTCAGCATTATCATGCTTTTGCTGAGTACCTGAGTCTTCGCTTATAGTCACTATATTCGCTTCCTATTCAGTTGTTATTATTTTCTACGTAAAAGACTGGTTAACAATACACCTGCAGCAAATGCAATACCGGCTGTTGCTACAGGGTTTTCTGTGGCATATTTTTTCACTGAAGATTGTTCCCATTGTGCTTTTACTTCTTCTTGCTTCGCTGTGAAGTTTTCACTTCCAGACTGCGCAGCATTACGTAAACGATCTTCTGTTGTTGCTGCTTTTTGAGCTAGAGTATCGACAGACTCATGCAAAGTATCTTTTACTTTATCTGAAATAGGGTGCGTAGAATTTGATTGCTTATCGATGTTTGAAGTTTTAGTAGCCATGTGATTATTCTCCTTTTTACATAACAGTTTTTATTAACTGGTTTAAGTAGAGCAATCATTGAGCCAAGTATTATTTTAAATTAAGTTGTTTTAATTCAGATGCTTATGTTTTTCGATAAATCTGTGCTTGTTTTATTTTGCAATATTGACACAGAAGAATGAAAACTTTACTTACTTATTTTTCATTCTCTGCACCAAAACCTGTATATGCTTTCATTTATTAAGCGTTATTTAAGCTTTAGCTTCAATAAAGGTTACCCAATGGGTAAGTAGCTTAAGTCGCTCTAGTGTTAATTTTATCGACACTAAAATAGGCACCGCTAGCAATACACCAAGCATTCCCCAAAGCCAACCAAGAAAGAACAACCACAAAATAGTCACAAGTGGATTAAGCTGCATTTTTGTGCCCAATACCATAGGGGTAAGCAATTGTGACTCTAGAATGTTAATACATAAAAACGCAAAGGCAGGTACTAGGGCAAATAACGTTAAACCAAATTGAACTGAACCCACCAAAGTTAAAATAACAATACTAATTGCTGAACCAACATAGGGTACAAAGTTAAGTAAACCTACTAAAGCTCCCCATAATATAGGGTCGTCTAAGCCCAAAAACGCAAACGCTATAGCGGAGGCAGCACCAAGAATAAAATTAATAACACTGATGGTAATAATATATTTTGATAATACTTTTTGCACTTCGTAAACAATGGAGTCGAGCTTTTTCTTATTGGCAATATGAGGAAAGCTTCTGGCCGCAATGTAAACAGATGGGCCATATATCAGCAAAAATAGTATTAATATTAAGCAACCAAAACATTGAGCTAAAAATAAAGGAGCGCTACTTAATCCGGCAATCAATAATTTAATACCACTTTGTTTAATATGTTTTTCTACTGTATTTCCGTCTGTTTCAGCTGCCTTTTTAGGTTGTGGTTTGTCACTTGAGAATAAGCCAAAAAAACTAAATTTTTCAGCTTTTTTATTTCTGGCGGCAACCTCTGCTTCGACTTGCTGCTTTTGGTTATCAAACTCATCACTGATGTTATCTATTTTCTGGTTTAGCTGAACAGTGATTTTAGGTAATAACTGTGCCCACTTTTGAGCTGGCTCAACTAACTCTGAAGCTAAGAATGTAAATGGTGCAACAAGTAAAGCTAATAATACAAAAGAGGAAACAGTGCGGGGGATATAAAACGTTTTTAATAATTTAACGGGTGGACTTAGTAAAAGCGCAATAAAACCAGAGAATAAAATAGGAATAAACAACGATTGGGCAAGGTAAAGTGTATATAAAACCGCAAGGGCAAATAACCATTTAAGTGGTTGGTAGTTGCTAATAGTTGAGCTCACAACAGAAGATCCTTTTTACAATAGTGTCAATAAAATAGAGTGTATAGCATCCTAGCTTAACTGCACTAGCTTTATGACGACTAACGGGCAGATTTATCTGTTTTTAAAAGTATTAGGTAAAGTTATTGACCCATTACTTTACCTAAGAGTAATGTCCAAAAATTATAATTTATAAATTTTGAGTTTTTTAGTATTGGTTTTCTAACGTAAAGGGGCTTATTTTATCCTATTCATTTAGGTGTTGGTGTTAAGGTCAGTTTCATCTAGTTATTACTTATCCTCTTTCAATGTCACTAACCGTGATCAAGTTTTTTAATTCTCCACATCGTGATACTAAATATTACGTAAAAGGCATTGATAGTCTTCGGTATCTGCGGCAATATCATGCATATATATACGATATAAAGAGACCTCACATGGCTGGATTGTTACCCAATATTGACCCTGATGGATTATTAGAATACTCCGTTGTTTACACTGACCGCTCATTAAACCATATGTCTGGTTCCTTTCAGCAAGTTATGCAAGATATCTCTGCTGACTTAAAAGAGGTTTATCAAGCGAAAAGCACCATAGTTGTTCCCGGTAGTGGAACTTTTGGTATGGAAGCGGTTGCTCGACAATTTGCCCGTAACAAAAAAGTATTAGTGGTACGAAATGGTTGGTTTAGCTATCGTTGGAGCCAAATTTTTGAAATGGGTGATATACCAAGTCACGAAACTGTTTTGAAAGCACAACAAACTAGTGATGAAGCCCAAGCGCCCTTTACACCACCACCGATAGATGAAGTAGTTGCTACTATTTTAGCTGAATCGCCAGACCTTGTATTTGCTCCTCATGTTGAAACCTCAGCCGGTATTATATTGCCCGACGATTATATAAAAGCCATGGCACAAGCCGTACACCAAGTGGGCGGGATTATGGTGCTTGACTGTATCGCATCAGGCACTATCTGGGTAGATATGAAGGCAACGGGTGTTGACGTATTAATTAGTGCGCCTCAAAAAGGTTGGAGTGCTTCACCGTGTTGCGCACTTGTTATGCTTAGCGAGTTGGCGCGCGATCGTATAGAGTCAACCACCAGTGACAGCTTTGCTTGTGATCTGAAAAAGTGGCTGCAAATTATGGAAGCTTATGAAAATGGTGCTCATGCTTATCACGCCACTATGCCAACAGACGGTTTAACGCGTTTTAGAGATATTATTAAAGAAACCAAAGCCTATGGCTTTGATAAAGTATGCCAAGAGCAACAAGAACTTGGTCAACGTGTACGTGCATTACTCAGCCAACACGGTATTAAAAGTGTAGCTGCGGAAGGTTTTACAGCGCCGGGTGTTGTTGTCAGTTATACAACTGATGATGAATTCCAGAATGGCAAAAAATTCGCTTCTGTAGGTTTGCAAATAGCCGCTGGCGTACCAATGCAAGTTGGCGAACGTGCTGATTTTAAAACTTTCCGCATTGGCTTATTCGGTTTAGACAAGCTTCATAATGTTGACCGAACGGTAACTGAACTAGAAAAAGCACTAAGCCAAATTTTGTAATATTCCAATCTAACGCTTGTCATTTATTTACAAAGGTAATTAGTGGCAAGCGTTTAACCTTTCTTCTTATATACACTGATCCAATTCAACGAAAATTAAGTCACCTTCTAATTAATATATTTAATTGCCACAATCACCAATACCTACGCTTAACTTCCTCTTTAACTGATTATTTATATTAACGGTTTAATTCTAATCGCTTTTTTTTGCTGTGATAGTTTTGTTAACTTTACGTGAGTTGACTGTGATTAATTGTATATAAACTCTGCTTTGCAATATCAAAAAATTTGATGTCGATATAAAACAACGTTTTAAAAATACAGCAAAATCTAACTATAAGTAAAAAGGATTATATTATGAAATTAAAACTATCAATATTGGTGTTAGTACTTAGCTCAATTATTTCATTAGGCGCAAGTGCCGGAAAAAATGACAATAAAACATATAAAGTTACCGTAACTAACCTAACAAAAGGTGTTTCTTTTACCCCTTTATTAGTCGCTACACATAATCGCGATATTAGCTTTTTTAAAGTAGGAGAGTCAGCTTCAAAAATGATTGAGCGTATAGCTGAAGGCGGTGACATTTCAATGCTAAAAACAGCATTAGATGATTCTAGAAATGTTCTTTCAACAACTAACTCTGAAGGCTTGCTTGCACCTGGAGCAAGTGTAGAGCTTACTATGGAGAGGCATGGTAAATATAAACAAATTAGTATTGCTGCTATGTTATTACCAACAAACGACACTATGGTTGCATTATTAGGTAAATCTTTACCAAAGAAAGGTAAGCAAGTTTACTTTTTAAAAGCTTATGACGGCGGCACTGAAACTAATGACGAATATTGTAACAATATTCCAGGCCCCCATTGTGGTGGCGTACCATTTTCACCAGAAGATGCTGGCGAAGGATATATTTACCCAAGCCCAGCCATTCATGGCGAGGCTGATCTTTCACGACAAATGTATAACTGGAATGGTGCTGTAGCTAAAGTGGTAATTGAAGTTGTTAAGTAAATAACTAACAGAAATTTCAGACATAAAAAAACCGCCATTAAGCGGTTTTTTTTATCATAGTCTGTTGCCAGACTATGATAAAAACTAAAAGTTACTAGGTTTAACTAATGGATTAAAAAGGTCTTTGAGCGCATTCATAGAATAAATAACTGGCTCATTGAGCAAATATAAGATTAAAGCGTATTAACAGGCAGTTGATCAGTAATGATATTAATCCCCATATCAAGAAGTTCTTTATGTGCCTCATCTCCCCCATATATTGAGAATATACTCAGCATCAAGGATTTTAGGCACTCTAACCACCTCTTGGGGGAAATAATATTATCAATGGTAAAACGGCCCCAGTTAAATGTCACAAGTTCTATTTTAGTCTTAAGTTGGTTGCCATATAAGCCTGCTGTCTCAAACTCAGCACTAGATGTGTGCTGAATTCGAGATACTATTCTATCTATAGTAACTTGCATTGGGTTGTCACTATATTCTTCAGCGTTACAAAATTCATAAAATGCTGATACGAATGATTTAGATATTACATGATTTTCATGATTAAAGTATTCACGATCAACTAGGTATGATAAATTTTTCATATTCAATGGGGTCAGGTACACATTAAATTTCAGATAAACATTCTAAGAGTTTAAATGAATAGGTATAACTGCCTTCAAGCGCTCTAGATCGCCATCTCCAACGCCATGTTCTTTGAAATAGTATGGCCATTGATATACTAAATCCAAGACCTCTTTGATAATTTTTTCTGCTTTAAAACGCTTTAAGCCAAATCGTTCTGATTGCGATAGCAAGTTTTCAATAGTCCCATTACGCCCATCTAGTCCAATACCAATTCCATGTTGATTATTTGCATTAATTGGAAGAACGTCATATGCAGGAGATAAACGCCAGTCTTTGTTTTTAAATGAATACAAAAATGCGTGATTACGAGTATGATCATCCGTATTGCCTATTAAAACGTTAAACACCATTCGGTGAAATAATTCTGAAGCATCATCAGGAACGCTACTATGTTTCAAAATGAATTCAGATAAAAAACCGTAGCTATAACGTTCAACTAGCGAAGAGTTATTTATTGTACGTAAATTTATTAGTGAATTTGCACTAATAAAATGGTGGGTTGGACGAGTACCTAACAAATCAAAACGCTCGACAAGTAATACATCTCCATTGTCTGTTTCTAATACTTTGGTTGTCGCAACTCGGCTAGTTAATTCTTTCAACATATTCATAGAAGCATGTTCTACTTTAGCGTGATTAAATAAGTCATCTGGACGATTAAATTTCGCTAAATATGTGATGCCAGCATCTGATACAGTTGTTTTTGGCCTAGCTCCCCCCATACTTGAACCATATTCAAAAGCTTTTTTAGCTTCTATTGGAATTTCTTCATCATTTAATATTGCATCCTTAGCTTTTAGTAACATTGGAATATCGCCCAATGTATTTTTATTTACTTTTGATTTTGAAGAGCTACTAGAAAGACTAAAAACTAATGAACCAACACCCATACCTGCACCAGCTAGCAAAAATTCAATAGGATCTTTAGGTTTGGTTTTATGCAATGAAAGTATAATCTTCTCTCCCCAAGAATCAGCTCCAGCATCTAAAAGAACGCCAAATACACCTTTTTGATTGGTTGTTGAGAATATATTGCCATTAAGAGGTAAGTTAAGTGGGTCAAGTGCAAAAGCGTCATCTCTTAATAGATAGCTTTTTCCATATCGAAACTCACCATATTTTTTTTTAGTATCAAGCGTAACAACCCCACAAACGATAGGTCTATCTTCAAGGCCATCAATAAATACAAATGCTCTAGAAGTCATTGGATAGTTCCTCACGAGTCTTTCTCGATTTGCGTGAGCGGTTAGTTTCAAGTAATTCAAAACGTTCATTAACTGCTTCTTGTATTAGATCCGCTAAATCTAAAAAGGAGATTACTTTAAATAATGCTTTAGAATTCACTCCAATACCACGTTCAATAGATGATATTGTTGTACGACTTACACCAACTCTTTTTCCAAGTTCGGTTTGATCCATTGTTTCAGATCTTACACTCTTAACAAGCTTACCAATTGACATTAGTAGTAAATCAGTGTCTTTATGCATTATATTTAAATCATTGTCTGCTTATGCGTTAAATATAACTCATAAATATTGTTTTATCAATAATGATTTAAATATAATGCATTACCGATTAATGCGTTATATTTAAATCAAAAGTTCGGAAAAGCTACATGTCTGAATAATCAGGTGATAAGGAGATTTTAATATTTGATAGAGGTATATCAACATAACCATCTCGCCTGATTATTCAAGATTCAATGGGGTCAGGTATACATTAAATTTCAGACATAAAAAAACCGCCATTAAGCGGTTTTTTTTATCATAGTCTGTTGCCAGACTATGGCCAAATTTATAAGTTACTAGGTATAACGAATAAACTAAAAAAGGTCTTTATTTTGGTGGAGCGGGGGGGAATCGAACCCCCGTCCAAAAAACCTACATCCTCGGTACTACATGCTTAGTCGATTATTTGTTTAACCAATTAGACGCCAATCGACAGGCTTCGTCATGGTGAGCTTAATACTATTTCGCGGTTCAGCCTTAAGCGTGCTTCCCTCGCTATCCTATTTGGGGTGACCATCGATCCTCTAAACAATAGGAGAATTTTTGAGGCGATGGCTAGCCTAAGCGGCTAGTGCGAACGTTTCGTCGTTTGCAATTATAGTTTTGCGGCTTTTTACGAGGCCAACCGCCCCTCGGCATGCACCTTGGGTTTCGTGAATCTTGTCGAATCCTAGATCCGCCCCAAAGTTTAACTCTTTTATTATAGACTAAATCAGTCTACAAAACGCATTGTACAACGCTTTATTTAAATAGACAACGTGGTATTTTTTAACCAACTATCTATCTAAGTTTTTATTTTTCATTAAACGACCTTTATCAACCGCCCATTCACGATCTTTAATATCGGCACGCTTGTCGTGATCTTTCTTACCTTTACCAAGATAAAACTCAAGTTTTACCCAACATGCCTTCCAATACATTGCGGTTGCAATGAGTGAATAGCCATCTCGGTCAACGGCAAACATGAGTTGGTCAAGTTCACGACGGTTTAATAACAGTTTTCGAGCACGGTTAGGATCACACACCACATGGCTTGAGGCTGCATTTAGCGGCATAATTTCTGCGCCTACTAAAAATGCCTCACGGTCTTTAACAAAGACGTAGCAGTCTGAGATGTTAGCTTTACCACTGCGTATACTTTTTATTTCCCAACCTTGTAAACTCATACCCGCTTCATATTTGTCGGTTAAGTTATAGTTGTGACGCGCTTTTTTATTCAGTGCGATTGTATTACTGCTTGATGATTTTTTTTTCTTTGCCATTATATTTCCATTCTGTTTACTACCAAAAATAGCAATCTCCAACATTATACGGGGAATTATTGTTATTTAAATGGCTTATTTATCATTTTTCACTTTAATGCGTTTTTAAAAGACATTTGTTATGATAGCGCCCTTGAGAATTGGAGGGTGAATGCCGAACATAAGCCGTAGTGCATTAGTGATGCACAGTGTAGAAGATATGTATTATTTAATTAATGATGTACTTGCTTACCCAAAATTCTTACCTGATTGTAGTGATAGTAAAATAATTGCTCAAGATGAAGTAGGTATGACAGCTGCATTATTGGTGTCAAAAGGTGGTCTTAAAAAGTGGTTTACTACCCAAAATGTACTGGTGAGTAATCAAGAAGTTAAAATGAGCTTAGTCGACGGGCCTTTTAAATACCTCGTTGGCGGGTGGCAATTAAAAGCATTGTCTGATGACGCTTGTAAAATAGAGCTAACTTTAGATTACGAGTTTTCTAATAAAATGTTTGATTTAGCATTTGGTCGGGTATTTAATAATTTGGCCAACAATATGGTGCAGGCTTTTACCCAGCGCGCGAAAGAAGTTTACGGTTAGCAGTCGAAATTTATTATAAGAGTTTACAGTAACATGAACGAACAGATTATGAATGAAGAGAGCAGCGAGCAAGAACAACTAACCATTGAAGTTGTTTATGGCACACCAACGCATCAGGAAATCATTAGTTGTACTGTTGAGCCACATACTACGATAGAACAAGCTATTTTAGCTTCAGGTATTGTTGATGTGTTCCCAGAGATTGATTTATCAGTAAACAACGTTGGTATATGGAATCGTGTCGCTAAGTTAACTGATTTGGTAAATGACCTAGATCGTATTGAAGTTTATCGTCCATTGCTTGCAGATCCAAAAGAAGTACGTAAACGCCGAGCAGAAAAAGCGAAAGAAGAAGGGCGCGCAGATAAAGTGACTGGCGGTCGGGTTGACCCACGTAGAAGTAAGGCAAATGATAGTTAAACTTCGCCGTTGATTAATCTCTTAATGAATATTTTTGTAAATTTTATAAAACGATAAAAACAAAAAAAGCATGTTATCAATAACATGCTTTCATTTCACAAAACTTCAATATAGCTTTAAGCTAGTTAAAGGTTTTAGTTAACCATTGGCACGTGGTAGCTTTCTGGTAATTCAAAATCACCTTCTGCATTCACTATTAGGTTATCTTTAAACGTGATGGTGAATTGTTTTTCTGCGTTAAAGTCTGAGCTTCTACCAGACTTGAACCGATAAACATAATGCCAAATGTCGGTATTAAACGCATCTTCAACAACAGGGCTACCTAATACAAACTTAACTTGTTCTTTTGTCATGCCAATTTGAAGTTTGTCGATATCTTTTTGCTCTAAATAGTTTCCTTGTGGAATATCTATACGATAAACCCAACTAGAACAGGCAGAAACAGACAAGGCGATTACAATAGTTAATACTCGAAACAACATGGTAATTATATTTATCCTTTATAGTTTGAACGGGGATAATAGCGAAGCGGGCTGTCAGATACAAAATAATTTTTAGTTTATTTTACCCACTCGTTAAGCTTTACTTTATCCAGCCAGTAATTCTTGTGCATTCGCCAGACTATTTTCGGTAATTTTATCACCAGCCAATAAACGGGCAATTTCTTGGACGCGCCCATTGCTAGAAAGTTCCGTAACCGTAGTTTCGGTGTGTTCACCATCAGTTAATTTAGCGACAAATAATTGCTGATGTCCTTTACTCGCAACTTGCGGTAAGTGTGTTACACAGATAACTTGCGTGTTTTTTGCTAATTGCTTTAACTTTGTGCCAACCATGGCGGCGGTAGGTCCGCTGATACCAACATCTACCTCATCAAATATTAAGGTCGGGGTAACAATTTTATCGGCTAAAATAACTTGCATGGCTAAGCTAATTCTTGATAACTCACCACCTGAAGCAACTTTGTTCATAGCTTCAAGTGCCTGCCCAGGGTTTAAGCTTGCGAGGTAACTTACTGTATCGCTGCCGTTTACGGATAGTCCGTCGTTTTTATCTTGGCAAATATCAATAAAGAACTTTCCATGCTGCATGTTAAGTTCACCCATGCTTTTAGTGATCATTTTGCTGAGTTTAGTGGCCGCTTTTTTTCTAGAGTCAGATAAAGCCTCTGCAGCGTGCTGATATTTTTGTTTTGCTGCTTCTATATCGTCGTTAATTTGCGTTAGGCGTGTTTCATCAGAGCTAAATAGTTGTAACTCTTGTAGTAATTGTTGATGAAAGCTAGCCAATGCATCAGGCGAAATTTGGTGCTTTTTAGCGAGCAGTACCGCTGTTGAATATCGTTCTTCAATTAAGGTGTAAGCTTGTGGGTCAAGCTCTAAGCTTTCATAATAATGCTTAATTTCTTGGCTTGCATCTTCTACTTGTATTAAGGCTTCGTTAAGTTGCTCTGCTATTGCTTTTAAAACGGGATCGTAATTGCCTAATGCTGCAATTTGTTCTGCGCTGTGCTGTAAACTGTCGACTACATTGAATTGTTCATTTTCAGATAACTGCTGCACAGCAACTAAAGTTTCACTTAAAATATGTTGCCCGTTACTTTGGCGTTTATAGTCTGTTTCTAAGGTTTCAAATTCGTCAATTTGCAGTGAAAACTCGTCGAGTTCATTTACTTGGTATTGTAAAAGCTGCTGTTTAGCTTCACGCTGAAATTTACTTTCCTGTAATATTTTTGCCTCTTGGTTAAGTTCACGCCATTGATGATAATAAAACTTAACCTCGTCTAACAAATGTTGATGGCTAGCGTAGGCATCAAGAATATTGCGTTGCTCACTGGCTTTAACGATTAGTTGATGATCGTGTTGGCCATGAATATTAATGAGCAATTGACCTATTTCTTTCAGTTGAGCTAAAGGAACTTGGCTGCCATTGATATAAGCTTTTGATCGACCCTCGGCTGATATTACTCGACGAAGAATGCATTCATTGTCGAGCAACATATCATGTTTTTTTAGCCAGTTTTTGGCTTGCTTATTCTTGGTTGTATCAAAGGTGGCAGCTAACTCTGCTTTGGTACAATTAGGCCTAACGACATTCGTTACAGCTCTATCACCTAAACAAAGCCCAAGGGCATCGATAGCGATTGATTTACCTGCACCAGTTTCACCGGTAATGGTGGTCATGCCTGGTTGCCAATCAATATCGAGTGAGCGCACAATGGCAAAATTTTGAATGTTGAGCTGCAATAACATAGTTAGTCCTGATGGGTTAATTTAATGTCACCTCACTTTACTTAGCAAGTGGATAAATCAACGCCTTTAATTACAAAAAAAACAGATACTGTTAATTTATACAGTATCTGTTTTTTATGCAATAACTAATTTATATATTGTTTAAAATTTATTCAGGATATGAGAAGTTCACATGATATTTTTGATAAATATTTTGTAGAATATGTTTATCTAAAAGTGTTTGTGTTCTTATGTCGTAAAAACGCTTTAATGCTCTGCCTTTTGAATCGTCACTAAAAACTAGAAATAGCTTTAATGAAGCTAAATTTTGGATTTGGTATTGCTGCTGTTCAATTGTTGGTAAGGAAGCAAGTTGCACTTCTAGCATAGATCGTATGTCGATGTAGTAATCCACTTTTTTATTTTTCAGTAAGTTAACTGCGTCTTCACGATAGTGTGCACTAACCCCATTTATATAGGGTGATATTGAAGGTTGTATAATCTCTTCAGTATATACTTCTGGCCATACGCCAACTAAATTGCTTATTTGCTGTAGTGTTAAATCAGATTTTGTTTTTGGAATTAATATGCTGATAGGTTGCGTGAGAATAGGTAAATTAGCAAAGAGATATTTGCCATTATTCGGTAATGCGCCACTGATATTGGCTTTTTTTGTTTCAATTTCGCGTAGCGCCCGTTTCCAGGGTAAATATTTTAGGTGGATATTGTATGGCGAGTGCTGAAAAATGGCTTCAAACATTTCATGATAAAGCCCAGTACCGTCTTTATTTGTATAGTTTTGCCAATTATCTGTTACCCAAATAACGTCAATTATATTTAGCTTATGTTCACTTTTTGCAAAAAATGAACATAAAACAAAAGTAATGAGTAGCAGTTGGTTAAATTTAAGATTTAATTTCATTACGTTAGTATAGTTTATTGCCCCAACTTAGTTTATTTCTTAAAACATTAAAGTAGTTGTGATCAAGCGGGTGAATTAAACGCAACGTAAACTCACTTTTTTTAATGATAACTTCATCACCTGGCATCACGGCTAAAATTACATGCCCGTCGCAGCTTACTTGTAGGTTTTCATAGTTTTCATTTGCTAATTTTAGTTTTATTTCACTGTTACCGTCTACCACAATGGGTCGACTAGATAAGGTGTGAGGGAACATTGGTACGAGTGAAAGCGCGTTTAAATTAGGGGTTAATATTGGGCCACCCGCAGACATGGAATAGGCTGTTGAGCCTGTTGGCGTTGATACTATAAGCCCGTCAGAGCGCTGACTAAACATAAAGCTACCATCAATATAGACTTCAAACTCTATCATGTTGGCGACTTTACCCGCATGCAGAACCGCTTCGTTTACCGCACTGTTAGAACTTTTTAGTTTGCCGTGGCGATAAACTTCGGCTTCAATAATAAAGCGTTGTTCAGAGCGTGACTCTCCTTTTAAAATCGCTTCAAGTGGAGCAATGAGGTCATCAGGAGATAAGTCAGTTAGAAAGCCTAAGTTGCCGCGGTTAACACCGATTACGCCAACGTTATAACAAGCTAGAACTCTTGCGGCGCCAAGCATATAACCGTCACCACCTATAACAATAGCCAAGTCTGCACGTTCACCAATATTGGTAAGTGAAGCCATGTTTACGTTGTCGATATTAACGGTTTGTGCAACAGAATTTTCTATTAGCACTTTGTAACCATTTTGCGACAAATATTGATGTAACGCTTCTATAGTGGAGCTAGCACCTTCATGGTGAGGTTTGCCAATCAGGCCAATGGTGTTGTATAAATTACTCATACGGTGCTTATCAATATGTAATATAATTAAGGACTATCAGCAGTTTCGCGCTATTTTACTCGCTTGTAAAGTTGACTTTTTTTTAAATGATTTACTTTTGTGCTTGAATCATAAAAACAAGCCCCCATAATTAGCGTTATCAGTTTTATATATTTTGAATTTTTAGACCTACTTTGGAGTTTTTCATGGCCAACGAGTCAACCGACAATAAAAGTGCTGAAGAAATTGCAGCAGACGCATTAGCCGCTGAAATTATTGAGCATGCAGACGAGCAAGTTGAAGTTCAACTTGATACTGCCGCTGAAAATATCAGTGTAGAACAAGAAAAAATAAACGAGCTTGAACTTGCATTAGCTACCGCTAAATCAACGGTTGCTGATCAAAAAGATTCTGTTATTCGTGCGAAAGCAGAAGTCGACAATGTGCGCCGTCGTGCAGCACAAGATGTTGAAAAAGCACGTAAGTTTGCTTTAGAGAAGTTTGCTGCTGAAATGTTAACTACGGTTGATAACTTAGAACGTGCATTACAAAGTATTGATAAAGATGATGAACGCAATACCGCTATTGTTGAAGGTATTGAATTAACTTATCAAGGTTTATTAGCTTCGTTAGAGAAATTTGCTATTAAAGCGATTGATCCTCAAGATCAACCATTCAACCCTGAATTGCATCAAGCTATGTCAATGCAAGAAGTTGAAGGTGTTGCGCCTAATACTGTTATTGCTGTTATGCAAAAAGGTTATGAGTTAAATGGGCGTTTAATACGTCCTGCAATGGTGATGGTGTCAAAAGCTAAGCCAAGTGTTGATACCACAGCATAATTATATGCTTAGGTAACTTTACCTGATAAGAAAAACCAGACATATGTCTGGTTTTTTTATGCCCTTTTTTCTATAGCCTCTATTAATTGCACTTTGCTTTGATTGATGGCTTTGCACTGTAATAGCCAAGTTATACTTAATTAAGTTCTTTATGCTCTTCAAGCTTGTTAACCGTATTTAATGCTAGATAAGCGTTGTGTGCGTTGCTGTTCATGTTTAAACATAATACTTAATATGGCGAATGCTTAATGGTCATTAATAAAGAGCAGAGCAAATAAAAATAAAATTTTTTAATTTATTTCGATAAAAATAGTTGAAAAGACTTTTTCCTGCCCCCACTAACTGTTCATCAAAAGATTTAATCTTTATTTTTATTAAATATGTATTCGGAGATCGTCAAGATGGGCAAAATTATTGGTATTGATCTAGGAACAACAAACTCTTGTGTTGCTGTTCTAGATGGTGGTAAAGCACGTGTAATTGAAAATGCAGAAGGCGATCGTACAACTCCTTCAATCATTGCTTACACAGAAGAAGGCGAGACGTTAGTTGGACAACCTGCTAAACGTCAGTCTGTAACTAACCCTAAAAATACATTGTTCGCTATTAAGCGTTTAATCGGTCGTCGTTTTGAAGATGAAGAAGTTCAACGCGATATTAAAATTATGCCTTTTGGCATTGTTAAAGCTGACAACGGTGATGCTTGGGTTACAGCGCGTGATAAAAATATCGCTCCTCCACAAGTTTCTGCTGAAGTTTTAGCAAAAATGAAAAAAACAGCCGAAGATTACTTAGGCGAAAAAGTGACTGAAGCGGTAATTACCGTTCCTGCATACTTTAACGATGCACAACGTCAAGCAACTAAAGATGCAGGTCGTATTGCTGGTCTTGATGTTAAACGTATCATCAACGAGCCAACGGCTGCTGCACTTGCTTACGGCATGGACAAGCAAGAAGGCGATAAAGTTGTTGCTGTATACGATTTAGGT
>TARA_R110000765_G_scaffold93471_4_pt1 | contig 19451 bp, 7 predicted proteins | sample TARA_R110000765 | Tara Oceans TARA_R110000765 (sample SAMEA4398168) | marine metagenome | biome: Polar Biome; feature: [MES] marine water layer (ENVO:01000295) within the mesopelagic zone...; material: water (ENVO:00002006), including particulate matter (ENVO:01000060) such as...... | reverse complement strand
TTTTTTAGTGTTATTTATCTTGAAGTTGAATTATTTTATTCACTCTGTCTTCTTCGTATTTTAATTTTTTAATCTCATCTTTAGTTAAGCCTAAACTTAATAATGTTGTGATTTGCTCTGGCTTATTTGTCTTCATTAAAACTTCAACTTGCTTCATTTTTTTAATTTCCACAGGTGTCTTGCCTTTATATTTTTCCAATTCCTTAAGCCTTTTCTTTTCATCACGTTTCTTCTGTTGATCTATTTTGGTTTGTGCCTTTTTCTCAGCCTTAGCTTCAACTCTTATAACATCAGATTCTTCGTCTATAGCTCCAACATCCCAACTTCTATAACCAAGCGCTAAAGCAATTCTTTGTAATGTACTATTTCTTTCATCCATCATTTCATTTAAAGCTTTAAACTCGTTAACAGCTCTTTCTAAAGGTAAGTTTGTAAAACCTTCTGTCAAAGAAGCAAAAATACTATAATTAGGACTTAATTTTACTCTACCTTTATAAGTGACATCCCAGCCCATTTCTTTTGTAATTTCCTTATTATAATCTTTAGTTTTATAAGCACTGTTTATTTTTCTTAATTTCGATCCAAGTGGAGGCGAAAGATTTGCTAATTCAAGAATAACCTTACCTCTATCCTTTTGAAAAGCATTTTTGTTTTCTTCTCTATTATAAGTTAAGATAGTATTTTTTAATGTAGCAACTATAGCTCCATAAACTCCAGAACCTCTTAAAATAGTATCAGTCATAGAGTTTAATATTCTAGCAATCTTAGTTTCTTTTGATTTATCATATCTAAGCTTATCTTCTTCAGTCATATCCTCAGGGTCTTCTTCATCAGCCAACATAAAGTATGCATTTGATAATGCAGCAAATATAAATCCTTGTATAGCTCCATAATATACCATTTTAGATATATTAGTCTTTTGATCACCTCTATTATTTTTAAAATCTCTACCTGCTTTTTTAAATAATCTTGTAACCTGTGATGGCGTGTTTTGAAATGCTAGTAACAACCTTCCTAGTATACTAGCTTGTTGTTGAGATATTAACATAGGATCAGCCGATTGCTGACTAACGTCAGAAGTTTCAGCAAAATCATCAAAAGCTTTAGTTTCTGCTTCTGCTTTTGGCATTCCTTGTTTTATATACGTATTAATTCTGTTTCTATAAAAAGTAGCACCACCTGAAGCAATAGCAAAACTATCCGCAAGCTGTGTTGGTGTAAAACCTATTTTAAGTAAATAAGACAACATGGCTGACGCTTTGTCTTTAGCACCTTTAACTGCATTCGCTATTTCAGATTCATTTATATCACTTTTTAAACCTGATCTTCTTTGTTTTAATTTAGATGAATTCCATAAAGTTGAAAAATCTTTAAGAAATTGAGGAAAATTAGCAAAAGCCATAGCTGCTTTAACAGGGTTGTTATCACTCCAGTTTAAAAAATTCACAGAAGATATAGTCTGTAATAAAGCTGACTTTCTATTAAAAAACATGATAGCTCCAATAGAGTTGTTAACCCAATTCAAAAAGTTGTTAGTTAAAGCATTTGTTCCAGAAGGTCTGTTAGTGCCATTTTCCATACGATACAAAGAATCTTCCATTGCATTTCTCCACCCATTACCTAAAGCAGCCTCTAGTTTATTCATATTTTCAGTAGAAAATATAGCTTCTTTGTTAGCTATAAACTGTTCTAAAAATTGTTTTCTACCAACTTTTGTAGTAATATTATTTAAATCAGACAAAATACTTTGCGCATCCCAGTAAGCGTCTGGTTCAGCCCATTTAGTTTGTTTACTTATTAATAAAGCCGCATCATTAAATAAGCCTAATTCTGGATCTTTTTCAACAACACTATTTAGTTTTGCTGCATCTCTTTTAGATATTCCAGGTATTTCGTAACCAGCTCTAGTCCATAAATTAACTCTTAAAGCCTGGTCATAAGTAAAATCTGTTCCAGGTATTGTTTTACCTAATTTCTTTTTAACATCAGGGAATTTTTTTAATAAAGCTTTATAATCTTGGCCTAAACTATATCTATAAGCTTCTATATCAGAAACTCCTTTTCTATAAGGTTGTATTAAGTTTTCATTAACCCATTTCATTTGTGCTTCCCCCATTTTACCGTAGCCATATAGATCATACATTAATCCTGAGAAATCTTCAGCAGAAGGCGGAACAAATGGTCTAAACTTACCTTTCTTAGCTCCACGTCTTTTAGCTACAATGCTAGAAAATCTTTTGTCAGCTTCAATACCTAGTGTTTCCTCTATAATCTTATTAAACTCAGTATTTAATTGTTCGGGTGATGCGGAAAGAAATAAAGAACTTTTATTTTTATTAGCCTCAATTCCTTTGTCTATCACATTATTAACTTCAACATGAGCAACAACAACATCCATTGCTTGTTGTGCTAGTTGCTGGCTAACGGTTTTACCAGTATCAACCATTTCATATGTGTCAAAATTGATACCACCATCAATAGCGGCTACATTTTCATTATTATATCTTATCCATGTAGTTAAGTTTTCCATAGTAAAAAACTCTTTTGGCATGGTGGATATATAGTTAAACCAAGGACCTTTAAGCTTGTCATCATCAAGCTTTCTTAATTGACCTTGAAAATAATTATCTTTTATAAAACTAAAATTTTTATCTACTGTTCCATTTTTTGCAATATAAAACAAAAACTTAGCAATGTTATTAGCTGGCATACTATGTTCCTCTACAAATAAATTGCTTTTTTGTTGAGAGATTAAAGAAAAGAATTTTATAGGTGCCATTCTTCTAATTATACCTTTACTCATATTACTAGTAGATGCTAAAAATCCAGCCCACATTGCTTCTGCTTCAGGATCGTTTTTCATTGTTATTTGCATAACTTTAGCAAAGTCTTTCAGAAAAGGCATTTTTAACTTTTCATTAGCTTTAAATTCTTTTGAGTTGAAATGATTTCTTAATTGATCAGGAGACATTTCAGCATATTTACCCCTACTATAGTTGAAGTTTGTAGGTATTTTAGGTGCTGTTTTGCTAAAAAACTCTGCAGCTTCTTTTTTTAATTGTTTAGGTGTTTTCTTTCCAATTTTTATACCTAAAGCATCATACACTTCTTCTAATTTTCCAAACATACTTCTTGGTCCTCCTGCTATTAAAGAAGATTCAAGCAAGTCTTGATTTAATAATGGTACAATTTTTTTAAGCCAACGAGATCTAGCATCTTTAAAATTATCATCTTTAATAAACCTAGGCTCTGAACTTATATAATCTGTTTCGTCAAATTTTAATTTACCTTCTTCAGCTCTTTTAGCTATAGACTTATTACTACTAGGATATTCAACAGTCATGTTTTTAAAATTACCATCCCTAAATGTCTTCATCAAGTCAACTGTTCTTGCAGAAGCTCCAAAATCTGAAAGCTGAGAGTTGCTAAATACTAAGTCTGATTTACCAGATCTTACATTGGCTTTTGCTCTAGCTTTAGCATCTGTATCTAGTTGTTGATCTATTTTTAACTGAGCATCGGCAGCTTGTGAAGCTACATTTTTATATATAGCATCAAACATACCTTTAAGTGTTTGTGCTTGCCCCGCTCTAGGCGTGTAATTAGGATCAACTTTACCATCTATAATACCTAAAGGTGCTAACCATTCATTTTTACTTAACTCTTTAGGCTTATATTGCACGTTATTAGATATTTTCTTAGGTAATCTTGTATAGTATTCGTTTAAAAACTTTGTTGTTAAAGCTAAACTTCCTCCACCTTCTTTGACTAGACCTTGTCTTCCTTTTCTAGTAAATACAGTTTCATTACCTTTAGGCATTGAGTTTCTAAGATTTTGATAATTCTTTATAATCTGTCTCTGTATATCTTTTAAATTATTTACATCACTAAAATTAAAAGACTTATCAATTAAAGGATTTTTAACTTTTCCATCACGACCTGTTGTTAATAGATTAAACATATCAGCAAACTCATTTAATAATTTATCTGATTTTATTGGATTAGCAAATGATACGTTTTTTAATTGTTCTGGTGTAGCATCTTTTAAAGCATTACCTAAACTTTTTACAAATTTATCTTTAGTTTTGCCATCAGGTAAAAAAGTAAGAGGATCTATTTTAGGTTCTATTACTGTATCAACCGATGAACTCGTAGATACGTCTGCAATTTGTGTAGTGCTTTCATCTATTCTAATTGTTTGATCGCTTTCACCTTTTTTTAATTTAGCTAAAATACCAGAATATTTTAAAGGTAATAACTGATTCATGTAAGCACCAAAGCTATCATTTTTAGCAGGGTTCCAGCTATTAGCGAGTTCAGTTAACTTTAAAGCATACTCTCCATTAAAGTCATCAAATGTTTTTCTTAAACCTTCTTCTAAATTTATGTTTTGTCCTGTTTGTGCAGCTTGTTTAGCTAGTGCAGTTACCCTAGGCATATTATTAGTAACAAGATCATTTTTCATCTTTTGAGTAACTAAATCTTTTAATTCAACACCTTTATTTTCCGGAAGTTTAGAAAGATCTACAATATCATCAAAGACTTTATTATTTTTTTCAACAATATTTTTTGTTGAATTTGTCAAGTTTAATTCATTAGCAATATTAGCATTGGCAAAGCCATCACCTTTAGAAAAAGCCGTATCACTTTTGTTTTCAGAACTAAACATGTTATAAGGTGTAAGCGTTGTAATACTTTCATTTTTTGAAGCAGCTGTAACATCTTCCTTGCTTAATGTTCCGTCTTTAATTTTTTTACCTAATTCAGTAACAAAAACGTTTATATCTTTTTCTCCTTTAAAATCAAAATTATATTTTTTATTAAATACTTTTTGTAAAATAGAACCAAACATACCTTTTATAGTATTGTTTTTACCCACTTTACCATCAGCCGCAAACTCTAAAAAGTTCATTATAACTTCTTGAGATAACAATCTACCATCTGCACCTCTTTCTACAGAGTTAACAAATTCTTCATATATATCAGGATTAGAGTTTTGTATATCAGAAAGTAATTGATCAGCAATGGGTTTAAAAGCTTGTTCATTGTTTTTAAGTATTTGCCAAAAAACTTTGTGACCAATTTCGTGAACAGCTGTGTTTTTCTTTTGATTAGCAACTTGATTATCTACGATAACATTTGTTCTTCCGTTTTTGCTTGTCCACCCGTTAGCGCCCTTCATTATATTATCTCTGGCTTTAGCCTTGTCTTCATCAGTGAGATTGTCAGATTCTAGCCCCATAAGCGCATCAACCACTGTAGGGTATTCTGTTAGTAACTCACCATTTTTTCCAGCTTGTGCGTTCATTTCCATCACCTTTCTTTTCAAATAAACCTCATAACCTTGTCTTTTTATTTGATCTGGAGTAGGCTCTTTACCATCTAGTTTTCCTTCTAATTGACTAGTTGCTTCTTCTATAATACTATTATATTCTTCAACATTAGTTTTCTCTAACAAAACGAACTCTGGTCTATATTTCATTAAATTATTCCCCTCTAAAGAAGCAGCTTTTAACTGGTCGATAGCATTATATTCGGTTTCCATATTAGCTAAAGTAACTTTTTTATAACCTTCAGATAAAGTTTTAGATTCAACTATAGCTCTAGCGTCTGCTTGAAGCTGAGATTGCATACCAATTAAGTCTATAAAACCTTTTGCATGGCCTTCTCTAATATTGTTATTAGACATTTCAGCAGATTTTTCTATCTCAATCTTTAATTGCCTACGAACATCTTTAAGTTGAGTTTCAATAATTTTTGCCTCTTTAGATCTTTTGTCTAAATTATTCCATTCTGCACCTAAAGAATTTAACTCTAATTGTTTTGCTCTTATTTTTTGTCTTTGATCAAAACTTGAAAAACTAGATTGATACATACCTACCGCCATTGACGATGAACCCATCATCAAACTTATAGAAAAACCAGAAAATCCAGCGTGATCCATGTTTTCTAAAAAAGGCTTACCATCAATTAAGTTTTGAGAACCTTGCGTTAATGATTCAGCGCCCCATTCTAAAAGTGGATCATAAACAATAGCTCTTTTCCAATTTTCTTTAGTCCATTCTTTAGCGCCTTGCGTTAATAAATCACTACTACCAGTGCTTCCTTTAAACCTTTGTTTAAATCTTCTAAGTATAGGAACTGTACTTACTTGAGCAAAAACACCTTCAGCCATTCCGTATGCAGCAGGCATCCATATAAGATCAGCAGCATCATAATTGCTATCACCAGTGTAATTAGTGTACTTCATATCGGAATATTTCCCACTTGCACCCATAATATAAGCAGCGGGCGTACCTCCAAAAGCCATACTCAATAATATAGGTAGTTGAACAAAACTTTCTTCAATTAAGAACTTTCCAAAATTTGTAGGATTTGTAAATGCATCATCAAAAACAACTCTATCTCTAAGTCTATTTTCTAAAAGATTTGTAGTTTTTTTAAAATCAAACCTTAATTGATCTAAAGCTCTATCAATATTGTTGTCTATAAGTAATTTATCTCCATTATTATCAAATCGATTATACTTTAAACCATTGTTTAAAAGCTTAGAAGTTAAGTAACCAGCGCTAGCAACTAAATCTGCACCTGTTAAGCCAGATGTAGTTATATTAGCTTTAAAGTCGTCATAGCTTTTAGATGCAATATCATTTATTAAGTCAGCATCTTCCAATTTCATTATTAAATCTGTTCGCTTTTCAACAGATTTATTATATGCTGTTTTTCTAGCATTATAATTATCAAACAATTGTTTTTGAAGGTTTAAAACGGTTCGAGTTGTTTTAACCCCATTCGTTAACGTTACATCCTCTTGTTCTAAAGGATTCCCGGCAGCTACGAATTCTTCTTGAGTCATTATATCCCATTTAATATCTGTTTTTTCTCCAGACATAACAGATCCTGTAAAAGCAGTTTTTGGTTTTTCAATTCCTAAAGCAGCAACCTTTTCTTCAAATAGTTTTACGCTTAAAGGATTATTGTTTTTTCCATTTATGATATTTGCTCCAATCTCCAAGATGTCATGCGTAGCATTTTGATCCTTGACCATAATTTTTCCATCAGCAAAATTATCATTAATTTCGTTTTCAAGAGAATCAGATAACAATAAACTATTGACAAAATCATCACTTTGCATATCTAAACCACTGTTTGATCTTTCTGCATAAAAAAGTCTTTTAGCTTTAGTTAATGCCTCTACTCTTAAGGTTTCCCTAACGTTTTTTTGAGCTTGTTCTTCAATTTTGTTTTGTTCAGAGGGTGGGAATTGTCCTGATGCAATTTTTTGGTTTATTATACTTACTTGCTCTTTAATTTCTTTTTCATATGGTTTTTCTCCTGTAATATTAAATTTAGCCGCTATTCCTCTTACACTTCCTTTTTTAGGTAAAAACAAATCTGGATTGTCGTAATCTTTATTTATTTTATTAACAACGGTACTGTTTAAAAATTCTTGTTCTACTATTCTTTGTTTTTCAATTTTTTCTTTTCTAATTCCTAAAAACCCTAACAACTTTTCGTTCTCTAAATCTACATTTTTATCTAAAAAACTAGATAAAATACCCATGTTCTTGTTTATATCATCCGAATCAGGTATGTAAAGTTCAGAGCCAAACTTAATGTCTTCAGATGTTGTTACGTTTCCATCTTTATCCGTATAGTTTAAGTTAACACTGTTTCCACTAATTGGAGTTCCACCACCAGCTAATGAAACAGAAAGCCCATCAATGCCTTCAAATAAATTTTCAAGGTTGTTTTTACCCTCTTGATTACCCATTGTAAAAAACGCATTATCTATAGTTACGTCTTCACTTATAGAAACAGTTGTTTTAGGACCAAATTCAAGATTAGAAAACAGATCATATATTTTACCTCCAAAACTAGTTGATTTGCTAGGATCATAATCATCATTTATTCTAATAAGACTAGTTTTAGAAACTTCCTTGTCTCCTTTTTTTACACTAATATTAATAGGGTCTAAAATAGTTTTTGACACTTTCTTTTCAAGTCTTTCTTGTTTTCTTGCTTTTACACAGTCATCGTATTCTTTAGTTCCTTTTACAAAACCTTGTTCTATACAATTTGCCATAAATTAAATTTAAGATACTACTTGCTCTTCTACTTGAACTTCTTGACCGTCAGGTAATTGCTCTTCCACCACTTCTTCATCAACAATTTCTTCTTTTTTCTTTGGAGAACCTATAGGCATTTCATCTCCAATTTCTTTTTCTAAAAACCAATCCTTATAATCTTCTACAAATCTATTTTTTTCATTTTCTCTTAAAGCTTTGCCAGGTTTTATATAATGATCGGTGACTTCAGAAATAATATTGTTATTAAAAGCTATGACTTGATCATCTCCTTCGTACATTGTTAACAATTCTGCAGTAATTTTATCCATACCTAATTGAAAAGGTAAACTAGTTTTTATAGTTTCTTTGTCTATTTTTTGAAATTGCTGAACTAAACCACCTCCTAAAGGTTTTTCATATAAGTCAGGGGAACCATCGCTCTTCATTTTTCTAAAGTTCTCTGTAATACCACCAGTTAAAACTGTTTCTTCTTGATCTCCACCTAAAGCTTTAACTTCAAATATTTCAGGATTAGATTTTTTAAAATCTTGGTTTTGTTTAGATGTATCAGGAATGCTAACAAACATGTCTTGAGTTTCTGAAAGAGTGTTTAGTTTATTTAAAAACATCTTTTCTATAAAAACTCCTTCTTTAGTATATATTTCCCAGGCTAATCTATTTATATTACCATTCTCTGCTACAATATGTAAAATACCTTCTAAGTTTTCATCTAATATACTCATAGATTTATACCTACTATAAGGTGTTCCCATTAAATCAACTCCACCCATTAAACCAGCTTTTATAACTGCAGCCATCCATAGCTCTGTATTGGATTCGATGTTTTCTAAGCTTGTTTTTATAGTTTCAGTACTTTTAACAATATCTTCAACAAATCTTCTAGCAGCAACAGGATTTTCTTCTGTACCATTTTCTAGAGCTAATTTTATATCAGCATATGTTTTTACAAAAGGATCATATAAACTTTCAAAATCAATAGAAGGAGTCGTTGGCTCTTCATTCCCTAGTTGATAAGAAAGTTGAGATTGAAGTTCAGCAACCTCAAATTGACATTCCTGATTGAGTTTTTTATTTTCTAAAAGTTTTTCTTTTAATCCCATGATTTTATTTTAAATATTGCCTAGTGTTTTTGCCGTTGCTCCAATAGCCGCTTGTGTGTAGTTGTATTGTCTAGCTAAAGCATCATCTCTTTGACCTCTTAAATCTCCAATAGTAGATTCGTCTCTTCTTTCTTGCGCTCTAAATTTATAATCTTGACCTTGAACATCGGCATCTTGTATTCTTTGACCTTCACTTAACTGAACACCTTGAATTCTTTGTTTTTCAGAATTCTGTAATTGTTCCAAGGTTTGTTGACCTTGAGCAGCAAGTTTTTCATTTTTAGTTTCTTGTTGTTCTATACTAGCAGCAATACCTTTTTTACCCTGTAAAGCAGCTTGAGCTAAAGCAGTTGCTCCACCAGCACCTCCACCAGTTGCTCTAATAGTGTCTAAAGTGTTTGCTAAAGCTATATCAGTTTGTTCAGCCTGCATATCAGCAGCAGCAGTTGAAACACTTAGGTTAGCAAAAGGATTACTTAAGTTACCAGTAAGATCTTTAGCTAAAGAACTTAAGTTAGTAACGTTTGAATATGGGTTTATAACTGCTTGTCTGTTTTTATTTAAGGAAGCCAACGCTCCTACTGCGGCTCTTTTTTCTCCTCGAGCCTGTCTCGACTGAGCTCTATATCCAGCTGCTTCTGAGGTGCCACCTAATATTCTTCCTAATAATCCCATAATTTATATTTATTAATATGACGACTCTACGTAGTTTGTAGAAACAGCATAAAGTTCTGATTTTGTTGTTGCATACGTTGCATTACTTACTGAAAACTTAACAGTTGCAAAATAGCCTTTTATCCCCGTAGTATCTTTTCCCCATAAAATTTCTTGACTAATTACAGAAGAATTATTGATTAAATTTGCAAAAAATTTCCCTTCTTTTTCTTTAAAATTATTAGTCCAAAAATTTGATTCTAATCCAGCTAATGTTGGTATTGTAGCTGTAGAAGCAGATGATAAAGTAAATGCTACATCACCTGAACTTGTTTTCATTCCATTGTTTGTTCCTATTTCACTAGGTAAATTAACAACTCCCCACCCTATAGATCCTTCATAATTAATTGTTTTAAAAGTTTTAATTAAAGATGGTTCAGAATTAAAAACTACCGTTACGTCAGAGTTGTAAATATAATTGTAAAATTTACCATAAGGATTTTGTTGATTGCTTTGATCTATATAATGTTTAAAAACCCTTCCTTTATAAAAACTATAAAAATTACTACCTAAACTACTTACGTAACTAGGTTGGTAATCATATAAACTAACCCAACCCCTAACTTGTTCGTCAAAAGCTAGAGTAGAATAACTATTGTCTGACTTCTGTATAGATAAGGTATAATCTTTTGTATGCTCATTAAAGCCTGCAACTATTTTATTAGTAGCTGTAGCGGAAAGTTCATCTCTAAGAAAATCATGCATTCCATAACTAGAGATTTCAGTCATGCCATCTAGTGATAGTCTAAGTACACAATTTCTTTTTCTATCAGTAAAGTATTTTCTATATCCATAAATAGCAAAACTAAATGGATCTTTTGAGATACCATACTCACCTTTGTAAGGAATTATTTGACCTATAACTAAGCTAGTTGAAGTTATGCTTGCATTTCCTTCTGCAGAGTATATAGCATCTTTATCTATTAACGCTCTACTCACTTTATCTTCTTGAAATATAATTAAGTTAGTGTCTTCTGCATAAAGCTTTTGAATAGAAACATAAGCAGGATCAGCACTTTTAGTTATACTTTCTCCTACTGGAAATTGATTTGTATTATTTATACCTGTTCTAGAATTGTAAATTCCAGAATATATTAAAGAGTTAAACCTGTGTTGCGCAGCTGGAAATTCTTCTACTAAATAAGCTTTAACACCTAAATCAACATTTGTGTTATTATAACCTCCTCTAATTCTAGACTCTTCTATATACCAGTCTGGTGTTGTAGAATTATATGTTGGTTGATGTATTGTTCCAGCAACTGTATAAGATCTAGGTAGATTAGTAGACTTGTTAATAGCTGTATCGTTGTTAAAAACAGGTGCAATAGCAGCGCTAGTAATGCTTTCTACTTTTTTAAGCCAAAAAGTGTTAAAGTATTTAATCTCTATAGTTGCTGCCATAATTTATTATCACTTATTTTGTTGTATTATTACTATGCATTACATGATTTAGGAAATCCTGCACTAACTATTCCGTCACTATTTTGTATAAACATATACGTCCTAGATGCTCCTGTAGCACATTGACCTATTGAATAATATCCAGCAGCCGCTAAAGGTGAGCTAGTTCCAAGTGGTCCTGTTCTTATTTCGCTACCAGCAGTAGGTAAACCACCTGACAACGTGCTTTGGCTATAGTATAATATAGAAGAGCAATCAACGGGTTCAGCATCTTGAGCTGGACAAGCTCCTAAAAATACTGTATTAGGTCCACCATAAAAGAAATAACCTACTTGACTAGAAGAAACATTAACTATTTGATTTACAACTATTGATCCAAAACCGTCTCCTTGTGTAGAGCCATTCCAGGAATCCTCTAGGGTTATCTCTAAGTCATAACTTCCAGCTGGTGTACTTGTTGATGTTTTTGTAAAAACACCTGTTTGTTCTCCTAATGCAAAGTAGCCTGCGCTGTTTCCACTAGTTATTCTCCACCTTAATTGTTGTGTATTAATACTAGAATCAGTATCTGCCGTACCATTTTTAGCGTTTAAAGTTCCAAGTGCTGTTACAGTCGGAGTAACACTTATTGCTGGAAGATACCCCGCGGTTAATGCCGCGCTAAAGATTGGGACTATATTGTCTAACGATCCAGTAAAAGATAAAACTCCGTTTTCTCCACTTCCAGATCCACCGTCTACATTAATAGATACATTAAAACTAAATTGATATGTATCTGTTGCTGCAGAAGAATGAGTGTAGGTAAAAAATTGGTTAATTATAATGCTATAACCGCTTCCAGTGTCAGGAAGAAGTGTGAAACCAGCAAAAGGATCTCCATTGCCATCAGTTACACTCATACTCATTGTTGATCTATTGACAAATGACACGCCTCCTGAGTTTACAGGATAAAATGCTGGAACTATTACCGCATCGGTAACAGGAACTTTTGCTTCATTTAAATTAAAACCTATAGCAGTAAATCCGGTTGGACCATCAAAAGTATTTAATATTTCACTATTTAAATCAGATATTAAACCAACAGTAGTTGTTTCCCAATATATATCTATTAACGATTCAACAGGTTCTGTTTCATAAACAGCTAAATAAGGTAACATATTTAAATTAACGCTAGCTCCAGCTCCTTGAGAAACAACTCCAATAGGATTGTTTGAGTCTGTAGAAAGCCTAGCTATCAAAGGATTTGTGTCTAGTTGGTATAAGTTTGCTTGACCCTGTGTGCTTAGCGATGAATACAAGATTGGTTCATTAGATGAATTATCTTGAAAAACTTCAAAAGCCATGTTAGAATCTGTAGCTGTTGCTATGCTTATCGCTGTGTCTGTTTTTATACCAGGAAAATATTGTAAATTATTTTTAGAAGCACTTGCACTTGTTCCAACAACAGTATTAGTTACTCTACCTGATAATTGAACTGAACTTCTAAATTGTTTTTGTTCTGGACCAACCTCAGCTAAATCTCTTGGCACTTTATTTATATTATCGTTAAATAATACAATATTAGCTGTTGCATAAGCTGGATCAGTTGGAAATTCTACCACGTTAGTTGCGGTAGTTAATTGATTAGGGTAACCACTAAGTATTCCCGGTAGATAAATATTATAATACTCTTGTTCTTGCTGTCTAACAACTATCTTGTAAGAATACCAACCAGTAGAGTTTTGTATATAAGAGTATTTATTATCAACTAAACCAAGACTTCTGTTTAGATAAAAACTATTATTAACCTCACCACTAGTTACAATGTCATATTGATTTCCAGTTTTAGTTACACCGTTTACACTTACGTAGTCTTCGTACTCACCTTTCATTATATCACCTTCTGTAGGAGGATTTTGTCCTCCACCTGAAGTGTCTAATGTAAAGATGTAATGCAAGTTTTGTATTGTAGCTGTTGTGCCATATATATTAAAACCACTACCTGTTCCAGAGGGAATAGCGTATAAACCTGGCTGACCAGTGTTTTGGTCTGGATAATTTTGTGTACCACCTAATATAATAGAGCTGCCATCAGTTGTAGTTATTGGATTAGTCAAAACAAATCCATTTGCTGTATTAGGTATGAGTGATTTAATTCTAGTTCCAACCGGAATACTACCACCACCTGTTATTAACATACCAATTTCAAAATGTGGAAAAGTAACAATTCCTTTAGCTAAATTATAATTACCCGTAGTGTTTATGTAAACATTTGTAGAAGCTGTAACATCTCCATCAACAGTAGCGTTTACTTGTGTTGAATTTCTTCCTGATGTTATTATTGAAGACACTTGAAGTTGTAACGCATCACCTGTCCATGCGGCTATTTCACCTCTTGAAGTTTGATTAATATTATAAGGTGAATAAACTGTAGAACCACCATATGTTATGTTTCCAGGAGAACTTTCTGTTTTTCTAACAGAAGATAAAATAACTGAAGATTGTCTACCCCATTTATCAGCTAATATAAAGCCAACTTGATAATTTCTATCTTGTTTTAACGAATGATTAGGATATTCCACCCAATTTGTATAACCTTCGTTTATGTCAGTTTGCTTAGCGGCAATACCAACTTCATAATCTAATAAACTTGGAGGAGTGTGTTGATTCCAAAAATTGCCATATATAACTCTATTTCCCGAAGTTTCTTGAGCTAATGCTCTAGTGGGAACCATATCATATACTCTTGTTGTTTGAATACTTGGTAGAGTTTTGTATGGTTTTCTAGATTGATAATCATACACATAATAGTCTAAATCTCTTTTGTTTATAGATGAAAATTCAGTTGAATCAACTGAGTCTAAAACTTTAACTGATAAGGCTTCAGACTCTTTATACAATATATCTATGCCTGATATTTTATATGTAGAAGTAGATGCTACACCTAAGTTTTTTGCAATATCTGGTAAAGGAATAATTAATTCAATGTTTTGAACATTGTTTTCCATCCAATTTAATATTGTACTTCTATAAGCAGCGTCCTCATCTTTAGGTGTTTGATCAGCAGCACCAACAGAGCTTTCTCCAGTCCCAACAAAATATCCTTGTTGTTTAGGAATATAAGCTATTTGTGTAAAAGGTGCTATAATAGAATACTCTCCATCATCATATTTAAATCTATAACTAAATCTAACAAATCTACTTTCTAAATAATCAGGATCCCCTGGCCACGTAGTGCTAGTATCCTTGTTGCTCATTGTAGATATTAAAAAATTAATAGATTCATTTGCTACAATAGTTCCAGTGATAGGTAGATTTAACAATATGGTTCCAGTGGAAGGAGTCCATCCATTTATGTATAAAAACTGGTCATACCCAATAGTTGTAGATATTATACTTGATTTTATTTCAAAACCTGGATAAAAACCAACTACTTCTCCAGGTGTAATAGTTTGAGAACTACTTAATGTTAATCGTGTGGCACCTGATATATACGTAACACCTTCCACGATAACGTATGCAGAAATTTCTGTAGTGCTAGCGACTACTTGATTAGGTTTTATATTGTAATTTAAACCTGTTATGTCTAATGTTGTGCCACTGCTAGAGGAGCAAACACCTGTTGTTAAAGTATTTAGGATTAAACTAGAAGCAGATCCAGAAGCAATAGTTCCTTTAGCTGTTTTTACTAAAGAAATAGGTTCGTAAGGATTGTACTTTGCTACAGATACACTAGCTTCATTATTATAATAGTTTGAGCTTCTAGTTACATTAACTTTTCTAGGTTGATTTCTATTATCAGTAAAAAAAAGTAAATCTTCTATTAAGCTTGTACCACTTATTGGATTTGCTGTAGAGAAATTCAAAAAAGATTTATTGTTTACTAATGGTGTAAAAATATTAGTATTAGGTTCGTAAATGTATATATAGTTCTTATATCCATCTGGTTGTATAACTTCAGTACCAACATAATCTGTTAAAAACAAATACATACGTTGTCTAGCTTCATCAGAATGATAACCTATGACTCTAACTGGAGTTGTAAGTACAATTCTTTGATCCACTGCTAAACCTATTGGTAATGGATCTTGTAAATATAATGTAGTTATACCGCTTGTAGTACTCCACCAAGATAGTTTACTTAAATATTTTGTACCATTTTGGTTAACATTATCAGGCCAGTAATATATATCCATACCAACACTAAGGCCAGATGTAGTAGAATTTAAAATAATTTTATGATCACCTTGACCAGGTGTTAAGTCATCATCAGATGTAACAAAAGTAGTTGTATATCCACCTATAAAATCAGTCATACATGCATTCCCTAAGATAGATTCTAAGGTACCAATATCATCATCTTCTGATTTACCTACAGAAATATTAGAAGCATCTCTATATTCACCGTTAGGTATTAACCTGTCATCAAGATCTTTATTCATCTTGGACGCTAAAAAACTATTTTTAATTTCTGCCATTTATGCGTAGTTATTTAATCCATTTAGATTGTCCTCTCATAACTTGAATAATTTGATCAAGTTTAAGGTTAGATAATCTTATTTTAGCATTTCTTAGTTTAGCACTTCTTTCTTGTTTAAATCTTCTAACAACATATTCTTGAATATTAGCACTCGTAGAAAGTATAGCATGAGCAATATGCGCATACAGTGCTTCTTCAGCTAACTTAGGTATTCTTGAGTCTAAATCGTATGCGTTACCATCAGATATGTATTCTATTATAATAAGTTTTTCACTTAAATTACTAGTAAATTCAAATTTACCTTCTCTATCATTTATAGTAAACCACCCATTTTGTTGGCTAATTTCTGGATTCATACCATATCTTTGACCTAAAAACGGTGTAAACCAGTCTACGTTATTTACATTAGCCGCTGATTGATCTCCATAAACAGCCCCACTAATATTTCTAGGATTATTAGCATCCCATCTATCTTCTGTAACAGAAGGAGTTGTTATATTAGAATCTTGACTATCTTGTGTGGGAATACCTAAATTGTCTTGAGCTGGCATTTCATACGGATTAACCGTTAAGCTGTTAGCTGGAAAAATAGTATGCTGAACACCACCTCCATCTACATAGGATAATCTAACATAATTAACATAATCTTGTGGAATTATTAAAGACAATGTTGTCGGTATAGTGAGCTCTTGTGATCTAACACTTTTTAAAGTATCATAACTAAATTCTTGTAATCCTCTTTTAGCGTGAAATATTACATCAGTTCTTTTGACACTAGGTATAAGTTTACCTGCGCCAACGTAAGCTATTAAAAAGTTATCAATAACATCGGTTAATCTAGTAAAAGAATAACTTCCATTGTTATCTTCCATAGCATCTTCATTCATTTGAATTTTCAAATAAATAGAAGCAGGTAGTACAGTGTTAACGGTAACAATATTGTTTACCATTGAAAATGTACTAGAATTTTTAAAAGTTAAAATAGCGCCAGTTACTAAAGTAGCATCTTTATCTAAAGTTAATTCTTGTGAACTAAAAGTTAAAGTGTCTCCATTCCACGGTGCTGTAGGAAAAGTATAAAGAGTTCCACTGCCAGGTGTAGTCCCAGCGCTAGTTTCAAAAGTTAAAACACCTTTACCAGCAGTATCAACATTTGTTCTTACTGTTATTCCACTTGCTATATCTGTAGTACCTGTACCAAAAGCATCAGTGATAGTTCCACTAAGAGCCATTCCAGGTAAAATAGTGGCGTCATAAGCTGTTAAAGTTATAGAAGTTGTTGCAATTGGAGAGGGAAAAACAGTTAAATTGTCTCCAGGATTAAACGCTACATTTTGAAAATAATTGCTAGATATAAGTCCATGAGTTGTTTGATGAACAACGTTTGTATCTATTCTAAATGGAACCCCAGTAGTAATAATATTACCACCTTGAATTATCATTTGGCTAACTAAATTAGCGTTGTAATTGTTGTAGTAAAATGCTGTTCCAACGGTTGCCGGTACTCTAACCTGTATAGAGTATGTAATTGTTTCAACAGTTCCAGTTTTAACGGTTGGTGAAGTTATGGTAACAACTTTAGTGCCAGCTGTTACGCCTGTACCAGAAACTATATCTCCAACTTGAATACTAGAATTGTATGTTGTTAGATCAACAATAGTGCTAGGTACACCAGCCGCGGTCGCAACAACTGCTGTTAGCCCTGAATTATCTGAGTTTAACTCTAACCAGTTTATAGCATCTACAGCTGTATATACTTTAAAGTTATTTAAAAGGTATCCATTTATTGATGAATCAGATGAGCCAAAGGTTAAATCTACATCAAAAGTACTAGTAAAAGTCTGACCTGAACTAGCTGTTGACGAAGCTTGAAACTGCTGTGCGCCAGCGTAATATTGTCTGTTAGTTTCGGTGATTAAGCCACCATCTGGTTTAGGCATATATTAACTTTTTTGATTATTATCTTGTTGTGCAATCTGCGCTGCAGCTACATTTATTATTTCAGGACTCTGTATAATAACTCCAGCATATAAAAGAATTTTTGTTATAACTTCAGTTTGTTCAGTTTTAGTTAATTCAAAATTTGTTGAAGTTGAAGACGAATATAAGTATTGACCTGAACTTCCTCCAGTGAAATTCCAAATAACATCCATTGGTTTTCTTAACCAAGAAACTGTTATATCAGAAACAATTGTTAATGGGTATACTTTTAATTGATCTTGTTCGTATAAATATATTGGATATGTTTTTGAAGGCTTTGTTAAATTAGAAGAGTTTAAATGAAATAAATCTGTTCTTGTAACTCTTTCTAACTCTTGAGTAGGAATAGCACCTGGAGTATAAAAAACCCCACCTAATTTGTAAAAATCAAAAGGTGTAACCTGTAGAAGAATTACAGCTGATGCTGATGGAGCAGCGTTAAAAACAAGCTCTACACCTGTTAATGTCCAGCCCGCAGCCGCTTGTTCAATTCCATTGACAAAAACTCTATGAGTTCCATTAGCTACCTGAGAGGCGTTTATTGTTGTTAAAGTAAAATCAGTTATTGTGCCGGCGGCATTTTGTGTCCAGTTTTGATTAACTGTAGCCACACCTGATTGGGTTGGGAGAGTGAAAATATTGTTTGCAACATTATAGGTTACAGGACTATATTCTTTAAATACATTTATTTTTTCATCAAGACTTAAAACTCTATCTGAATACTCTGTATCTGTTTGTGGAACACGTAACTGCTGGTTCAAACTCTCGAAATATGATTCAAATATCTCTAATTGAACTTGTGTACCTATTTTATTAAACTCTAAAGGTGTCATGTAACCCCTTTGTTCTTTATTAAGTATTAATAAAACGGTTTGATATACAGTGTTTACGTTTATTGCCATTTTAATTTTTTATATGGTAATGATAGGGCCGGTTTTAAGCGACCCACCATTATAATTATAGTTACATGTTATTGTAGCTTTTTCTCTATAGACTTGAAAACTTCTACACCTTCATCTGTCTTAAACCAAGCAGCCATTGCTGAGTACGGGTTTTCGTCAAATGGGATGGTCATTAATTTTCTATCGTTAGATCCCCAGTGGAATGCTCTTTGATCTTGAGATAGTTTAATAACGTCTTGTTCTACAGCTTTAATAGCTATATTTCTCAAACCTACATTTTCATCATTAGCTATAGATAGAAAAGCTTGAGGATTTCTTTTTGCCATAATCATGATGTCTCTCTTAATTTCTTTAGAGCTCATTTCTGATACGCCACTTCCTTTTTCTACTCTTAATATAGCTTCCGCGTGATCTACTTCTATTCCTCTCGCAGCATTTAATGCATCAATTTCATAATTAATTATTTCTAATTCATCAACAGCTTGAGCTACTGGTTTGAACTCTAGGTATATACTATCTTTCTTAGGATGGTAAAGAGATAGCAATTTTTGTAAGTTTTGCTTTTCTTTCTTTACTAGTAAACTTCCGTTGTGAAATATAATATGACCAAGAGTAACTTCTCCTTTTTGTTCATCTACAAATGGGGAGTTTTGATTGGTTGCATATCTTAATTCTCTTTGTTCTCCTTTTGTTTCATCAAAATATAATAAGGATGATTTAGAGTGATGTTTAGTTTGCAATGTATATGTTAATGGTTCCATACCATTAGTTAGATAGTAAGTTCTATCTTTGATCTCCCATTTAA
>TARA_R110000765_G_scaffold14106_4_pt1 | contig 19523 bp, 22 predicted proteins | sample TARA_R110000765 | Tara Oceans TARA_R110000765 (sample SAMEA4398168) | marine metagenome | biome: Polar Biome; feature: [MES] marine water layer (ENVO:01000295) within the mesopelagic zone...; material: water (ENVO:00002006), including particulate matter (ENVO:01000060) such as...... | reverse complement strand
ACGCCGCTACCAAGAAAAAAGCATCGGGGGCGACTAAGAAAGAAGATATTGTTAAAGAAGCGGTAGAGCGCGTACAGGGGCGGAAAGGTAAGAATGCAACCGCACCTCTTAGTGAAGATATGTCCCCCGCACAAGTATCGGCAAAGATAAAGGCTGATACCGCTCAGTTTATAGAGGGTGGTGGTAGCGTAGACGTGCTTAATCTAGAGCTAGACCCGAAGGTAGCGGTAGAGCTGAGTGAGTCTCTACCTAAAGACGTTAAGGAGCTACTAAAGAAAGGGGATTTAAAAGGCGCATTACAGTCCCTTGCAAAAAGCACTAAGAGCAAGCGCGTCAAGCAGATAGCTAGAGCGTTGTCTGAGAACACTGGCACCACCAAAATAGAATTGGCTAACGAAGCTAGTCTGAAAGACAAAGGGTACGAAATCGGAGATAAGGGGGACGTGGCAGGTTTGTTTGACCCTAAAACCAACACTATACTACTTAACTCTAATATGCCCCTGACCGTACATGGTTTACTGCACGAGGCTACGCACGCGGCTACTATTAACGTGCTGAAGAATCCCTCGCACCCTATGACCAAGCAGCTAAACAAGTTGTATGCAGACGTGAAGTCCGAGTTAAACACTGCATACGGCGCTGAAAACCTTAACGAGTTTGTTGCGGAAGCATTTAGTAACCCTACGTTCCAACGCAAACTAGCGTCTATTAACCCCAAGGGCGATGATATTAACGGGTTGCAGCGGTTTTTCCGTGCGGTTACTAACTATGTACGTAAACTTATCGGCATGGACACTAAGCCTGTAGGTTCCGCATTGGATGCGGCTGACGCAGCTATTATAGAAATACTGTCTCCTAGTATGTCCACGAGTGACTCCGCTGTAATGAACATGGTGTCTACGCCCGATGGGGTAAAGAAAGTACTAAACGACATGAGTGAGATACAGAAGTCCTTGTCCTCTGGCTCTAAAGGTAAGTTTGTCGATGGTGCTATAGAATTCTTTGGGGACGCAGGCGGGTGGGGCAAAGGCAAAGAAGTACTTATGAAGCTAACGGGTTCTCAGGCGCTAGGCGATATAGCTAGGGGAGTGGGCTTTAAGAGGCTTGGACTAGACCTCCATGCTATGTTCGAGACTATGCGTGGAGATATGCAAAAAGCGGACGAACTAATACAAAAAACAATCGACTCCTACGATAATTGGGCCAAAGGGCCAAAAGGTATAGCGGGTAAAGAAGCATTAGACCGCCTAGTGTATAGCCCAAATTACGGCGCTACTATATATCAGGTAGACCCGACTAAACCAAGAGCAGATTACAAAGGCAAGACAGACACTAGTGGTAACAAACTAGAAGAAATCTGGGACGCCCAACGAAAAGACTGGAAAATTTTAGGCGGCAAAGGCCAAGGCATATTTAATGAGCAGCGTGCAGAATACAAGCGCCTTCACGAAGAACTTAAAAAAGTAATTAACATGGAGATTGATGGGTTAGAGAGTAGTGATACTGACCCCGCTAATGTTAAAGCGTTTAAAGAAAAGAAGGCCAAACTAAAGAAACAGATTAACGAGCGCCTTATAGCGGCAGGAGAACTTGAAGTATATTTCCCCCTAGTACGTAAGGGTAAGTACAAACTGTCTTTTGTTACAAAAGTTGATAACGGGGATGGTACTTTTAGAGAAGAGCCAGTGTTCCTAATGTACGATAGGAAAGTTGACCGCGACAACATGTACGCGGAAGTAAATGGCGCAAACACTACTGTAGGAAAACCAGATAGGTACGATGGCAGCAATACTAGGGATAGCTTCAAAAATGCACCTAGTGGTTCTTTTGTGTCCGATGTATTGTCTGTTGTAGCCGCCAGCGGTGCGGATAAAGATTCCCAGATGCAAGAGCAAATTATGCGTCTGTTTGTAGAGTCTTTACCTGAAACTTCTTTTGCTAAGTCACTACAGAAACGTAAGGGCATTGCGGGTTTCGATACTGATGTACGTGCAGCTATGAACACCAAAGGATACGACTTGAGTTCTCAAGTAGAGAAGATGAAGTCTTCCGCTAAGATACGCATGAAAGAAAAAGAAATACTAGCGGTGCATGAAGCAGGTGCTCCTAAAGGGGTTAACGAAGATACGTTTAACCGAGTAAAAGACGAATTACTAGAGAGGGCTAAGTTTGCCCGCGTAGGTGCCCAGAACAAAGATACCGAGCAATGGTACCAACGCTCTAACCAAGTAGCGTTTTTATACACTATTGGGTTCAATGCCTCATCAGCCCTTGTTAACTTGTCTCAGATACCTTTGGTAGTTGGGCCGTTCCTGTCAGGTAAGTTTGGAGTAACCGAAACTTCGGCGGCGCTAGCTAAAGCCTCTAAGTTTGTGGGGGCATCTAGCATATCAATAGTTGACTACTACGACATAAAAGATGGAGTCTTTACACTAAAGCCTTCTCAAGAAAAGAAGATACGTGAAACTTCTTCTTCTAAAGCCGAGGCTGACGCAAAGATAAAAGAGTTCAAGCGTATGATACCTATGGTCAAGATGGCGGATGATCGTGGGCACATAAAACATTCTGAGATAAAAGACCAGCTTCGCGTAGGGGATAGATCAAGTAAGAACCCAGCGTTGAAGATGCTAGATATGGTAACTGCTGGGTCTGCTTGGATGTTTAGTACCGCAGAAAGGTTTAACCGTCAGACTTCTCTGGCCGCTAGCTACACCCTAGTACTAGATAAAATGGACGCTTTAGACAAAGCGGGTAAAGGTAAGTACTACAGTGCGCTCAACGGAGAATTTATAGACGTGCCCAGCGACTCCGAAACTCGTATGAATTTAGCCGCCGAGGAAGCGATATACTTGACGCAGGAACTAAACGGCGGTGCAGTGCTAGAGACTACGATAGGTTACTCCCAGCAGGGATTAGGGCGTGTAGCTCTCATGTATAAAAGTTACGGCTTACAGATGTACTACACTATGCTCAAATCGGGCAAGATGTTTATAGACAATGTAGGTGGTAAAGATGCTGAGAGTAAAGAACTAGCGGCTATGGCGTTTAAGCAACTAGTAGCAGTACACTTATCGGCGTTGTTCTTCGCAGGAGTGCAGGGATTACCGTTGTACGGTGCAGCTTCTATGATAGCCGACATGTTCTTAGACGATGAAGAGGATGATGCTCGCACCCTAACACGTAAACACTTGGGGGAAGGTTGGTACAAAGGTGCTGTCACTAAACTAACAGGGGTAGATGTGGCCTCTCGTGTGAGTCTAACTAACTTGTTCTTGCAAGAAAATAGGTTTAACAAAGACCCATCTCTAGAGGAAAGCCTAGGATTCTACTTAGGTGGCCCCGCGTTAAGTACAGGTAACAGGTTCTACCGTGCAGTCAATGACTTTACTTCTGGGGATTACGGTAGCATGGAGCGTGGTATGGAAAACCTTGCCCCCGCAGGTATTACTAACGCGTGGCGTTCTACGTTTGGGCGTTACCAAAGAGAAGGTGGTATTCGTTCACGTAGAAAAGACCCTATATACGATGACATGACACAAGGTGATTTTGCGGCTCAGGCTCTAGGATTCCCTCCTGCGGAATACACTCGAAGACAAGAAATTAGTATGCGAAACAAAGGAGTAGAGAAGGCGGTTACATCTAAACGCAGTGCTATGACCAAGAAGTTTTACATAGCGCAGCGTATGGGAGATCACGAGATCATGCGAGAGGTGATGGACAACATTACTGCGCACAACAGACGGCATCCTACGGCGAAAGTTGACCCCGTACAGCTTATGAAGTCAGTTAATTCTCATATGGATACTAGCGTTAACATGCACAACGGGGTGACTGTAAACCCAATAATGCAACACGCTATTATGATGAGTAACAGAGAGTACAGGAAATAAAAAACCCCCTGTCGCCTCGGAAACGAGCAGGGGGTTGAGAAGGGTACAACCGAAGTGGGTCAGGGGAATGTCCCACAACGTCCCATATAGTATCATATAGTCCGCCAGATACGTATACCTAATTTGCCATTTTCTATGGCTATCTTTGCCTTAACGTGCCATTGCTTGCGTTTAGCGATAGTAACGGCCTGTTCTCTTGCTTTGTGCGTGTTCAAGCACGGTATGAACACAGACGACCCTATACGCATACCTTCCCAGTTAAGTACAATCCGCACCCCGTCAGGATGTAGGTCATCCACCATCAGCATGTTACTAGACCTCTAAGTCTGCCTTAGAACAATCTATGGACAAACACCAAGTGGCGGCTAGGCGAGTATTGGTGCCCTTAGTAAGCCGTACCTTAACAGTCTTGGCTCCAAATTTATCTTCCAGTTCCTGCTTAAACGCAGAGTAATTCATCTGCTGTTTACCGCACCACGCCCTAAGTGGTTTAGGGGATAGAAAAGCGACTTTCGTGTCAGTCTCATAACGCCCTACCAAACGTATTTTAGGGTCTAGTTCAGGTATGACTAAATTGTCCAGTCCGTTGTCATGCCCTTTACGTAAGTCGTCAGTGCTTTTAATCTTTAGGATGTTACCCCAGTTCTCATGGAAGTAATCGTTTAGAGTCTCCATAGCGGAAGTATTCATGTCTGAAACAGCAACCTTATTTTCTCTAAGCATCTTTACTATGTACTTAAACAGCTTGTTAGTATCGTAGTCAACTAGCCCTAACTTCTTAGCTATGAGTACGCCAGTAAGGTCAGCAGCAGCACCACACGACCAAAAACGGTTTTCTGCGGTAAGTTGTGCCGCCTCATCTATCTTAGCTTGTACCTGTGCTAGTAACGCCCTAACGCTATCTAGGTTAGCCATAACATACTGTATGTAAATACTGCCAGCGTGGCCGTATATGTTCTCCGCGTTGACCGCATGTATGTCTGTCAGGTGTTTAGTTTTACTTTTGTCAAACAACCTAACTGCTTTAGTCTCCATCATGCGCTGGGCTTCTGCTTTCGGCATAGACTTGTACATGCTTACTTTCTCGATAACACTACAGTTGCCTGTGGTGACAGATAGTAACTTCCAAGGTTTGCCTCTAGCACGCTCAGTGTTGTTGCCGCTACTGGTCATACGGTTCTTCTGCTTACCACTAGATATTTGGTATATCAGGGAGGATAGCTCCTCGCCTTTAAGCTCAGTAAGCTCGTCAATATACAGTGGTAGGTTTTGATATACCTCACTACGATTCATCCTAGAGTTCTGGGTGTCATCTTCCCCTAGCACTAATGCTTTGGGGTTACCCCATATAGACGCCCCTACGTACATAGCAGTAGTCTTACCAACACCGCTTTCCTTACTATGCACGTGGAATCCTGCACAAGACACGGGAGATAGCGCCATAAGAGGTGACCCGAATCCAGTACCTACAATATATTGATGCAGTTCAAACCCATCTCGGTTATAGAAGTTAGCCATGTCGATCCAACCCTGTAACGTACCTTTAGGTTCAAACGCATGGAATAGCCCCGCTGTGGGAGTGGAAGGAGGATTATCTCCAATAGAGCCAGCGAATATTTCTTTGTCTCCCAGAACGAAAGACTTAAAATCATCACCAGTCCACCCAAACTGTCTGCGTGCTTCAGTAGCGGTGCTAGTAGCCTGTAACTCGTTTACCCATGTAGTCATATATATCATCAACTCGTCCATTCTAGAAACAGCTACTCCGTGCATGGACATCTGCTTCCGTAATTCTTCTTTAGAGGTTACTGCGGTAAGAGGGATCGTAAATTCTCTAACCCCATCCCTCGGTAGGTGTAGTCTAATGACTACAGCTTCGCCCATTTCTATATCTGATATGCGCTTAACTACGTATATGTCGTTGTGGTACACCACCTTCTCATCGGGATCACCCTCTGCATTTACCGTACGCATATATACTCCGCCGTTAGCGCCCCTAAAGAATGGCCTTGGATACGGGGGAATCACATAGGTAGTAGTAGGAGCGTCAGGCAAATCTGGTACAGGTACTTCCACTACATTGTCTTCCTTAGTTGCTTCCACTACGCTACTGCCCAGCACGATAGGGGATTTTATCTTTCCCCAGTTAGGGCATGACGTACATACATCAGGGTTAAACTCGTCAAAAGAAACACACCTGTACGGCCCTTTGATTAGTTCCATCTTAGCTTGCGTGTCTTCTAGGGTGTAACCCTCATGCTTTTTAGATATGTTGCGTGCTGCCGATTCAGAGTCTACACAGAACTTGGCGATAGATAACCCCGCCCTCCACATAGGCTCACTACAATTCTCTTGATCTTTCCATATAGTTTTTAGCTGGTCGCACCCAGTGCCGCCCATAGTCTTAACTATAATATCTTTAAAGCTGTTTTGCTTATTGCCTAACAGCGCATTCATTACAGAACTAGAACCTAGGGGCACCATTTTCTTAGGAACTGGTATCAGTCCACCGCCAAGTAGCGCAGAGAACTTATCGAAGTCTACGTCCGCTGGGATGTCATCCGCGAGAAACTCTACGGGAGAGGGAGGAGTAGTCTTGTAGTTATGTGTAGTAGGTACTCGTAGTACCCTAGCCGCATCGGAGGTGACTGCTGGGTCGGCTAGCAACTTGTGTTCAGCACATAACTTCTTTAGTCGTTCGGCTACGGGTAGCCAGTCATCTATACCTATCGCTTCAGATAGGAACCAGTACGCGTGTACACCCCGCCCAGAGTTAACCAACTTAGGTTTGGGTAGAGACAGCGTAGCACAGAAACCCTGTAGTGCTTTGAGGGCTTCGTCTTGATTCGGGTAGTCCTTAGTCTCGCCACAATCTAAGTCTAGAAAGAAAGACTTTAGTTGTTTCACGTTAGGAACTTTACGTGAGTTGTTCTCTTCAAACGTGGCTAGCGCAAAGTAAGCATCGTATCCCTTACTGTCTAAGTCACGTGCGGCATCTGCCATATCCCCTACGGAAGTGTAGAACTTTTGTATCCGTCTGTCGTCTTTAGTGCGAAACGAAAACAGACAGTAATATCCTTCACTCCCCAGTGTCCGCCTTAAAAAATCTTCTGTGTTCATAATGTATACCTAATTCCGAGAGGCATCGTAGCAGGGGCGCTTGCACGCCCTTTTCGGAAATATTCCTAGCTACAGTTAAGGTGTTACAGGGACAGTATCAGTCGTCCCAATCAGCTACTATGGAAGCTAGCGCATCGTCAGATGCTTTAGGTGCAGGAGCCGTCTTCTTAACTACTTTCTTCGGCTCTTCTACTTTTGCGGGTGTATCATCCCCAAACAAGTCATCCGTCACTACTTCAGCAGGCGCAGCAGGTGCAGCAGGTGCTACTACTTCAAACGGGTTATCTTCTGCGGAGAACTGAAATCCTCCTTCGACAGCGCCAAACGGAGATGCAGCTTCCATAGGTACGTACTTGATTACCTGTACGGCACGTAGTCTAAGGGATACCCCTGCCTCACGCATGTTATAGGGAGTAAACGTAACTGCCACGTTGACAGTACTACCCGTGGTAAGCATGAAGTCGTCTGGTAGTTTAACGCCTTTACTATCGTACTGTACAGGTTTAAACGTAGCATCTTTACCGTACGCCCCTTTTAGGGATGCTTTATGGGAATACGATCCGTCTTCTTCTTTCTTGAAGGGCATATCAAACTTGTCAGGCCATCCTTTTTCTTTCTTGGATTCGTATGCTGTAACCATCTCTACAAAGAGAGCCTTAGCTTGGTCTTTAGTCATGCGGAAGCGTGTCTCGTACTTAGCGCCTTCGTCAAACGCGTCACACGGAACCGTGCGGTTTTCTGCGTTGTCGAACTTGTAAGTCTTGTTTATACGAGGCCATAGGGCTTCTACGTTGTTGATAAGGTATTGATTATTTGTAGCCATGTTTATAAATCCTAATAGATTAATTTGCGTTTAACTCGAAACCTTCCACTACTGAGAATGGGGACACAGGTTCACTTGTTACAGGTACTGACATAGTGATTGCTTGTAACGTATCTTCGTGGTCAATCATAGTAGATACAATTTCAAGCGTGTCTTTATCTAAGCGGTCTACTGGCTTAAAGCAAAGTTTTGGTACAGCACTATCACCAACAAAAGAAACTTGAGTAGTAATAGTGACTACAGGTGTATCGTGTTTAGCTAACAGTCGTGCATAGTTCTGCATCCCCATGTCCCCCTTGGTAGCACTGCCGAATATAGACGTGGCAGGTATTTGTAATTGATACACTTCTTCGGGCTTATCCCGAAATACAACTGCTAGTCGTTGTGAGAACCGACAAGCCCTACCCCCATACTGACCAGAACCTCTAATGTTTTGAGGGCAGTCCATACAACGCATAGCTTGCCGTTGCTCTTGGGGTACATCTACTAAAGGTACTTGAGTGTCGGAAGACCAACACGTAGGTACCGCAACCCTGTTAGGGTCGTAAGCATCGCCGTAGTAAGCGCGAGATACTGGCGCAGCATTTACTATTACCACGTCTATAGAGTTTGAATCTAGGGTAACTTCTTTACCGTCAGCTACAATATTAAACTTACTACCACGTATGCTGATTCGGCGTAGACTGTTAGCACTACCCATTAGAAGTCGTCATCTAGGTCTAACTCTAACTGCTCATACACTGTGTCGGGGGTTAGCTCATCCACTTCGGTAGCCACGTCCCCTAGTAGGGATGCTTCCACCTTGGCTATGTTGTATCGGTAAAGACCGTCTACATTTATATAGGCATCGGATGAAATCCTGCCCTTACCAACCCATGACCGCATTGTAGCTATAGACACCGAGAAGTGTTTAGCTACTTTATCAACGGGTACATATAATGGTTCCATTACTTCCTCCTTACTGAGACTACATACTCTGAGTCTACGTTAAGACCTTTAGGTACAAGGTCGGGGTTTTCCTCTAAAAAATCCTTCATGTTCTTTTGATTAAGTCGTTTGTCTAGCAACTCTGGGACTTCATGCTCTAAAACAAATTCATGCATGTTGCTCCAATCGCTAGTCCAGTACCTAGTCTTGGCAGACCTATAAAACAATCCGGCTGAAGTTTTTACACTATCGACTCCCTGCTCCTTGCAGTATACCAACAGGGCTTTCTTAACCTTGTCCAACTGCTCAGTTAGTTTGTCGTCCTTCTCTTTAAATACCGCTGAAAGCTCCGTACGTTTATCCTTTATCTTTAGGTAAACCTGAGTTAACTGTTCTGCGGTAGGCTTGCTATCGCTCATTACTCTCTCCTTTTGTTACGGGACGTTGACTGTAGTTACTTAAAGCTAACTAGTCAAGTATTTCTTTATATAGGTCAATCATTTTTGTATGTATGTCTATTCTGTTGTCCAGAAGGGCATAGACACGTTTCTCTGCGTACGAACCCTGCAACTGCACGACGGTACATTTGTGATCTTGTCCTGACCTGTGTACACGAGCGTTGGCCTGAGCGTATGTCTCTAGGGAACTTGTAGGTGCCCACCACACTACCGTGTTTGCCGCAGTAAGAGTTACGCCGTGCGCCGCTGATTGAGGTTGAATAACTAATACCTTGGGGTCATCGTTCTCTTGGAACCGTTTAAATATCTCCGTGCGTTTTCCCGCAGGTACGTCCCCTCGTATTACTTCTGTGGATATATCATCTGCCCGTAGCTTAGTGGTTAGCATATCAATGGTGTGCTTGAAGGGGACAAAGACTAATACTTTCTTACTAGACTCATCAATAACTTCTCGTAACACCTTATACCGTGGGGATATATCAAACTCTAATGCGTCTCCTGTGTCGGTGTACACCGCACCCGCAGATATTTGTAGTAGCTTGTTCATGTTAACCGCTGCGTTGGCCGCTGTTATCTGCTCCCCCGCTGCTTGCATGACCATCTTGCTCTTTAGTTCTTTGTAGTACTTAGTCTGCTGGCGTGTAAGGGGTACCTCTCTGTTGACATATACCATAGGCGGTAAGTCTAGGCACTCATCTTTGGTAAACCTTATGGCAGGTTGTAACACCCTATGCACTGTTGTTGTGGCATCTTCTTTAGGTGCCCACTTAAAGTTAGTTATCTTCCGCATTACTTGGTCACGGAAAGACCCGAAGAACCTAGGCACTCCATTGGGGTTAACTAGTTTAGCTATACCGTACGCATCCGTAGGGCTTTGTGCCGCAGGTGTACCTGTCATCATCCACAGCCACGTGCTTGGCCCCACTAACTTGTTCAAGGTCTTCCATCGTTTAGTCTGTGGGTTCTTATAGTGAGTAGCCTCGTCAACAATGATTAAGTCAAACCCTCCATTGGCTACCGCGTCAGCCACAATCTCTACCCCGTCATAGTTTATTATCACGTACTCAGCGTCACCTTCTATTATCTTCGCACGTTTAGCCTTGGCCCCATACGCAACGTCTACCTTGCGGTGCATAGCGAAGCTGAATAAGTCATTCCTCCATGCGGAATCCATTATAGATAGAGGGCATATAACTAATACCCGCTTTATAGCGCCTTCTTTTAGTAAGTAATCCGAAGCCCATATAGCACTGGCTGTCTTGCCTGTACCCTGCTCGTTGAAGCAGAATGCCTTGCGGTTAAGGGTAAAGAAACTAGCAGTGGTCTTTTGGTGGTCAAACGGGGTGTACTTGCCCGTCCACTTGTACTTAGATTCTATGGGGGAGGGGGCGTTTATGTTCATGTTACGTAGAACTTGTGTTTCTTCTAGCCCCCAGTTAACAAGTACTTGGTTGTTCGGCAGTTCTCTGCTCTTTGGTATTACTGCTGTAACCTTTGCGGGGTTACGTAACGTAAGTAATAACGCCTTACCATCTACTATCTTCATTTGTTGCTCCGATGCGAAATAGCATGAAGTGGGTGTCCACGTCACGCGAAAAAGTTTAGTGGCCCCGCTTCGTCCACAGATAGGGCTAGGTCTGCATTATGTAAGGACTAGATATACTCCCACTAGCCCGTTAGACTACTCGATTTTATGGCGCTAATTCTAATGCCTAAAGGAGTGGCACGCCATCATTTAAAGACGCATCAAGTACGCGTCACACACACACACACCACACAAATTACTTATCTAAGCTATCTTACCCTTACTTATCCTTCCACCTGCGGTACGGTTTTTCTTTTTGCTTTGTACCGTATAGCCGTCTTTGTTACTACCACCCTTTGCTAACGCTACGTTATGGGCTAAGTCCCTACCCTCGCGCTTATCGGCCACGCCGTTTTTGTTAGCATCTTTACTGCTACTATCTACCTGCCGCCTGAGACGTTGGCGTTCCATGCGCCTCTCGTGTGCGGGACTACCTACGGGAGGATTCTTTTGTGGCTTACGATCTGCTTTATTCAAATATGGCATTAGTTTCTCCCGTTATGTACACATTCTGTCACAATACAATGGCGTCTGCATAGTCCGCTTTGGTGCGCGTTCCATACGTTGTTCTCAAACGCTTGCTCCATACGGCTGTAGTCTGATAACCACTTAGCCCATAGCGTAGACTCGTCCTTCTTGTAGTACTCGTCCTTTACAAGCTCGTTGCACACTACAAACAACAACCCACCCTTCACTGTCTCTAGCTTTGGGTACATCTTAAACAGGCTCATAGCCATTAGTTCTAGCTGCCCTTTGTCTGCGTACCTAGTGTTCTTACTAGTCTTGTAGTCTACCACGTAAGCTGTTTTGGTGCGTTTGTTTAGGATAACTAAGTCGGCAATGCCCCGCCACCACACAGCGTCATCTCGGAACCCACATGGTTCAAGGTTCTCCGTAAGCCCCATCTCCAGCTCACATATCTTCTCGCCTTCCATGCCATTTAATACATCAAGTACATCTTTACAGTAATTGTACTTCTCAGGTAGTGGGGTACCATCCCTGATATATTCTTCAGCGGCCAAGTGTACGGCAGTACCGTACAGCATAGCTTCTGTCTCAGGTTCCTTGTAGTTCTTCGCTACCTTTAGATGGTAAAACTTCTTAGGGCATTGTTCAAACGACTTAATCTTTGAGAAAGACCATGGAGCTATGCTCATTCTTTTTCCTCTATCAGTGTTGCGGCTACAATTAATTCCTCTATAAGAGAGTGCAGCATGTCAACGGTTAAGATTATTCTATCCTTGTGGGTAGTGGTACCATCTACCTCCACTTGCTCTACAAGTATAACGTCTTCCCCGTTGCTGCACTCCCCCAAAACTATCGTTAAGTAGTTGCCCTCTGTTTCTGAGGGAGTAGGCGTTTGCTTGCCTTTCCTAAACTTGTCTATGTCCGTTATATTAGACATAGGATATTAACTCTAAGATTATAATTGTACCAAGTATCCCTAGCGTAGCTAGTAAGTGAATCCTGTATACAACCAAAGGTTGTGACATGTACTCCCTAAATGCTAGGCATCTATCTCGTATACTTACAAATTCTACACTCCCCTCTATGTTCTTACTAGCCTCTAAGATGGCCTTATCAGCCGCTTTGTGTGTAGATGCTACAAACTTATCGAATTGTTTTTTAGTCACCTGCTGCTTCTCCGTATGATTTACCGTTGTCTGATTCACATGTAATAGGCAGACCCTCTGCCCAAGGTGGAGTTGTTTTCATACAATCCTCAACGAAGTCGGTCGCCCCTTTAAGGTCGTCCTCTGGTACGCAACATACCACGGAGTCATGTACGGTTAGTGCAACTTTATACTTCTTGGCAATGGCTAACATCTGATCGCCAATGATACACCTAGCTATGGCTTGGCATACATTCTCTGTAACCTTACCGCCATATATCCTAGTGTACCCGCGTCTAGTCTTATACTTAAACTCTGGGCCACGTTCACCTTGCTCATACTGTAAGTCGTCATACCGCATGACCAACCCTGACGGTAGTAATATTCCCATACCCGTGGCAGTTTCGACGGAGCGTATGATCCCGTTAGGGCCAAGGCTCATAGTGTTGCCGCGAGACATCTCTACTAACATGTTCTGGCAGTCGCGCCATAGGGTGTTTATCTTCCAGTTTGAGTCGCGGTAAATCTTAATAATCCTACGCGCTTCCTCGACATCCATATGGGTGCCAAAAGATTTTAACTGGTCAGCAAACCGCTGCGCTCCCATACCATACCCGCAACCTAGGATAGTAGTCTTACCTACGAACCTCTGTGCCTTTGTTACCTTGTCTTCTGGTATGTCATATATCTTAGCTGCCATAACAATGTAGACATCTTCTCCGTTGGCGAACGCTTGTACTAAGTCATCCTGCCCTGCAAGCCACGCTAGTACACGCGCCTCAATCTGAGAGGAGTCACAGTCAACCATAGTGTAGCCTTCGGGGGCAAGCATACTGTTCTTCAGCTTCTTACCATTCACACCACGACTAGGTAAGTTCTGAATGTTTATCTTATCATCGCCTCCCCACCTACCAGTGTGCGCAGCGTAGTATCGGATAGGTACTGGCATAAGTCCACGCTTGGCTATACCTATAAACCTCTCAGTGCGTGATTCTTCTAGCGTACTCTTGGTACCTAACCGTGATGTAACGAGCGTCTGTACCCGTGTGTCCTCATGCTCTAACAATGCCTTGAACTGTTCATCGTTCTTAGCAAACGCATAGGTCTCTTTTCCGGTCGTTAAACTTATCTTCGTAGGGGGTATAACGCCTAACCCCTCAAGCAATTCGGCGAACTTAGGATTGCTCATAAGTTCTTTCTTAGTAACACCTGAAGATGTTATCAGGTCTTCCTTAATCTGTTTGGTATCTTCAAGGTGTTGTTCCAGTAAACCTAAGTCCAACTCCAGTACAGGCTCCACGAACATACGTAGTGTGCAGTCTATAAGGCGTAGCTCAGTCTTAGGAAAGCCTTTGCCCATTATGTTAAATAACTTATAGGTTAACTCGACATCGTTTATGCAGTAGTCGCCATACTTATCTAACTCTTCGGCAGTAAAGTCTTTACGCTTCTTACCTATAGCGTCTAGTACTTCCGTCCCTTTAGTACCGATGCCATACCTCTGCGTAAGCGCATGGAGAGAACCGCCAACTTCGACACCGTGTAAAGCACGAGCAATACAAAGAGTGTCAGTGAGGACGCGAGGATGAACATCAAATAGCCAGCTAAGAATAGCGCCATCAAACAAAGTGTTATGGCATAGAAGTACAGACGTACCCCAATCAAAAGTATGTAAGTACTCCTTGAGTTCTTCGTGCGTACCACTAGCCCATTCTGTGTCATTGTTATTTACCTTAACGCTTACACCCACTACCTCAAAACGAGGGTCACGTATGTAGGCTTCTGTTGTCATCTTACGGAGAGAGAAGTCCTTGTCATAATACGTTTCAAAGTCAACCGTTATCAAGTCCATCTTTCTCCTCCTCTATGTCCACTACTTCCATGTCTGCCTTGTTCCCGTCAACGGACTCAACTACTTCCTTTGAGTCCCCAAACACCTTATCCCAGTTATCCCAGAACGTCTCGGCTGTTGGACGCTGACGGCTACCCTTACTCATAGTCAGTAACTTCTATTAACTTGTTTAGGTACCATTGCGCCTTCTTGAGGTCTTCTAACGGCTTACCCTTCCGCTCGTACCTCCAAAGGTATTTCAGACATGCACCTTTACAGTACCCTTGGAATGCTTCGGTAGTCATGCTTGCTTCTATACCCTCAATGCATTCGATGTTGCCATAGGTGTAGTGACTTGGGCTGTTAACATTGTCTTCCATGCTGCCCTTGAGTGAACTCCACGCTTCTAGTCCTGTCTTCTCTATAGCAGGGGCGTCTTCTCGTAATCTATCCCAGTCTTGCGGTGTTGCATCGTTAATACTCATAATTAATGTACTCCAAGGATTAGTTCAATATCATTCACGCTGTCTTCATTAATTACGCACGCAATTCCGTACGCTTCGCTTATCTCTCTGAGATTTTTTTCCTGCAAAGCTGTTGGCATGTTCTTGCCCGCCTTACATTCAATACCAAAGAACTTACCTTTGTAACAACCTACTATGTCAGGTACTCCGCTCTTACCGTATCCCCCAGTAGCGGGAAAAAAGTAATAACATCCCAACGCTTTCAGTTGCTCAACTATTTTCTTCTTTACTTTTCCTTCGGGTGTCATAGCCATGATACCAGTTCCCTATTTTTGTACCCAAAAAGTGCGCTCATCAACTCGCCTACCAATACCTTCTACAGGTTCAGTGGGCGGTGTAGGGTCACACAACATCAGTATTGCTAACTTCTCTTCAAGCCATTTTGGTAATGGTTCCCTGAGATCATATAACCCGTTAGCTTCAGCGTCAACACAATTCATACCAATACACGTCACCTCAACATCTCCTGCGTCATAACGTATCTCTACACGATATACATTGTCGGCAACCTCTATGCCGTTCATTCCTGCCTTATACAGTGACATAGAACACAGCCTCGCTATATCTGTATCCAACTTGCGGTACGTACTCACCCACTTCACATATAGACAAAGTAGACAACTTACCCATTACTCCCTCCGGTAAGTCATCATAGTAAGTAGCAGACCCCAGCCCCACATCCCTAGACATCAATCCCGCACTCTCCAACGGGCATATGTCGAACGCTTGCTTATCCATACGCTCATACACACGTACCGCATACATGGGTAGACTCTTGTCACTGTCTGCCTGATCCTTTACTGTCTTAGCCGCACGTAAAGCAGTTAGGTTGTTCGGTACGTCCAAGTCTACGAACTTGTGCCCAGAATCCAACAGCATGTACATCTCATTAAGCAGAGGGTCGCATCTATCACCCCTTGAAGAGTTCCAGTCAGTGCCGAATAGATTTTCCCACTTACGGCTAAAATCAGATAGCGCACTCCTGTATGTCCTAGCCATAGCCTCTTCGCAATCCCCATAGGTAGTCTTGACTAGCTCCAAATGAGTGAATCTACGTAGGTACTTCTTGGCGTTCTTGATAGCGGTACCTTGTACAGTAGTGACCTTAGTACGAAACTCGTCAGAGTAATTACTGTACTTGTTATTGGTCACGTCCCTGCTACTCACTGTGTACACTAACTTCTCCCTTGAGGCACAGAAATCCACATCTATCCATCCCATCACGAGTTCATCTTCGGGCATGTAAACGTAGTACACCGCGTGTCGAGACTCACTGTCACTAGGGCGTATCTCACACCCCCTAAAGGCTTTCTTGATCTCAGCTATAAACCACGCCAACTCAAGGCGGTTTGCCGCATTACCTACAGGTGACTCCAGTGGAATCTCCTGCGCCTTAGCAACCGAACATATTTTGAACCTTCCTGCGTGGTTGTATGCAAATATAGCCATGTTATTTCCCCCCTCTGAATTCTTCAAATGAGTAAGTGAACGCACCCTTATGATTTACCCACGCATTGAACTTGGCGCGGAACTTCTTAGGGTCACTTGTTAGGCTGACGTTATTATTTATAGCCATACCATGCCAGTACCTGTTACCCATGCTCTGTGCTAACTCACATAGGAACGCGTGTACCATAGTGGTACGTTGCTCGTGTTGCTCTTCTACTAACATGTCTCTGAACGTGCCCCCGCCCATACGACCAGCCGCCATACTAGCCTCGCGGTTAGACTCCCAGTTCATAGTCCCCTCAAGTATGGGGGTCATAGTCCATGCCCAGTGTAGGTATTCATCTATAGCTTTCTTGTACGGTGCCTTGGCTTCTTTGTTAACACGTACACGTGTGACAGGTATAGGGTGTTCATCACTGGACAGTGTCCAAGGTGCGTAATGTCTGTGCCCCGCTACAGAACTGTTAGTCCTTCCTGCGGTAAACACTACAGGCTTGCGTTCATCCTTGGGTAGGTAGTAGCGGTTGCTATCATTAAGTATGTACTGCTTGCCGCTGTCTACTATGAACCGCATACCCATAGGCATACACCGCTCAAGGAACGAGTACCTACCATTGTGCGCGTAGCCACCATTCTCGTTACGAAACCATACTGTGTCAGTGTTATCGTCATTACGAACCCAGACCACTGCGGCAGTGTGCGACTGTTCATGCTCCCCGCGATCTGATAACACGTACTGGTGTGGTGATACCTTGACGATACATTCCCACTTACGTCTGCGATCACCGAGAGGCACTATGTTAGTACCCCTGATTGGTTTGGTGTTGTTGTACAAATGTTCCACGTGCGTGAAACTGTCTAGCCCATAATTATACATAGCCATAATATTTCTCCGAGTTGTTATAAAGCGTTATAACATTTAGTTGGTTAGCATATACCTTGCATAAAGCAGTCTGTGTATGCCATATCGTTTACCACCGCGTACACTACTAGTATTACTACCCCAGCTAGTATGTACATGATGTCCCCTTTCTTATTGTTATCCATACATTACCCCTGTTGTATGCGTTGCCACGCACGTTGTACTGTTCCCACGTCATTGCGGTCATACTCACTATCCGTCGGTGTGTCCCTCACATGGTCGTAGTAGAACTCCAGTGCCTCCTCAACAGTGTTGATAGCCTCCGCCCACTCCATACGTAGCTCTTCTGCGGTAGATAGGTGCGCCCTACCTATGTCATGCCCGTACTTATTAGCTTCACTCATTTTACTATCCTCTTATTTATCCACTCGCCTGATAACTTCTCACCGAGTGTCTCGAACCTAGATTTATCTGCGGGGTCACGTGGGGTACGTTTGGTGCTGCCGCCCCCGAACCTAGTGTCTTTGTTTATTGGTAACAAGTGTGAGTTGTTTACCTCGAATGTCCTATGTAGCCTAGTAGCCATAGCGTGCGGAGATATATTGGCCGCGTTTGCATAGTCCCTAGCAGAATACATATGCCCTGTTATTAACCTAGAGTGTGACCCCACAAACTTTATAAGCCTTGCCGCCATTACATATCCCTCGACTTTATGTGTACTGCCTTACCCACATCGGGTAATGCGCTTTTGTTATCTAGCACTGTCCATAGTACCGGACAATCCCACGAACCCCAACCGTTGTACAAATAGCCATCGGTCAGAACGATACATGCCTGTGGCTTGATACCAGTTCCTTGCATATACTCGGTAACGCATGTCACGTCTGTACCACCACCACCTATAGGCTTGGTGGATGTAGTCAGGTTGTCTAGTTCGTGCATGTCGTATTCCTCGTCACCAACAACACTGCTGCCCCAGTACAGTATTCGTACCTTGTCAGGTTTTACTGTGTCACATACACCCTTGACCTCAGACAGAAACGATGTCAACGCGGCCTGACCAATAGAGCCTGACGTATCAATAGCGATCACTAACTCACCTACCTGCTCACTGATACCGCTAGGCATGATGATACCCTGACTCATCAACCTGCGATTAGGTCGGGCGTATGTAGAGTAGTCGTTACCTGCGCACGTTGTCTGTATAAACTCACGCAACACCTCACGCCAATCAACCTGTGGCTGTAATAACTCATCGAGATCGCGACTGCCCCCCAGCTTACCTGCGGCCATAGCACCCTGACGGATAGCCTCGTCAATGTCACGCGCCAACTCACGTTGCTCCTCATCGGATAGTTCCTGCGCCCCATCCCAATCATGCTCATCGAAGCTACCACTACTTGACTCGTTATCCTGTGGGTCATCACCGCCATCCCCCCCGGTGCCCTTGCCGTCACCCTCTGACTCGTCATCTTGTTCCTGACGTAGTATGTTGAACACCTGTGCGCTGTCCATACCACGGAACCGCTCATCTACTAGCCCATCTTCGGGTAGCTTGGCGAACCCATCTTGCCTGTTGTCATCGACGATCTTGATATTGATAACGTAGTCACACGCGCAGTTAGCTAGGTGTGGGTCAATATCATACATCCATCGCCATGTAGTGAGGTGGCGGTATAGCTTGTGCCCCTCGTCCTCGTGCAGTACTAGCCCTCGCAATTCGGCATCGGTAAGTCCGTCAACGAATGCACGCCCGTACTTGACATCACGTCCGTTGGTACACGCTGTCGGTACGTCATCCTCGACAGTCTTCTCCCCGATCATCAATACACCTGCTAGTGCTATGTATCGGGGGTGTCCCATGATGGCGACGACTGCTTTGGACAGTCGCTCCTCTGCTGTAAGTTGTTTACCTATATTTAACATAGTCTCTCTCCTATACCTTGTCACTGGCGAACATGTAGTTGTTCTCCATAGCCCATGCGGTAAACATCTTGTTCTGCATGACTACGGTACGGTGCGCGTATGTGTTGGCTCGTATGCCATTGGCAAACAGACCCTGCGATTCCTTGTCTAGTCGTTGCATGTATTTAACCCACGCATCCACCCAGCTACGATCCATAGCACCCAGTGCTCGATACACTGTCATAACTATGGCTGACGCTGACTCAGGTATCTTGGCGTTGAGCGGATCGTCCTTGATAGACTGTAGGCTCGGTAGCTGGTCGGCCAGCTTCACAAACGCCATCATATCCATAGCGCCACGATCACCGATAGTACCCATGAGTAAAGCTGTCAGGGTGTTATCGTCATACATATCGCGTAGCTTGAGCACGTCACTCGCGGCCTCCAATGATCTCGGAGTGATAAACGCGGCACGTTGCTCTTTAGGGTGGTAGATATAGGGGTTGTCCTTCGGGTCTTTAACATCCTCGAAGCCC
>TARA_R110000765_G_scaffold49001_3_pt1 | contig 19626 bp, 21 predicted proteins | sample TARA_R110000765 | Tara Oceans TARA_R110000765 (sample SAMEA4398168) | marine metagenome | biome: Polar Biome; feature: [MES] marine water layer (ENVO:01000295) within the mesopelagic zone...; material: water (ENVO:00002006), including particulate matter (ENVO:01000060) such as...... | reverse complement strand
ATATTCAGTCAATCTTGCCCGTTTCACGTGAAGTTGGACGGCAAGCGGGGTAAGCCAATCGGGAAGCCGATTGAAGCTTCTTGTTTCTCTGAGAACGACCCTCTTGGTGTTGGTGGTGGTCTGCTGCCAGACATGGCCGTGGTCCACTTCAAGGGGGGCGGGTGGCTCTTGATCGGGTCGCTCATGGAATATTATTCCCTGTCACCAAAGGAGGGGCAGCAATGAACGGTGCAGACTTAGGCGTAGTTGCATGGGAAGAGTGGGGCCAGCACGGCGTCAAGGTGTTCCCATGCAGTGAAGACAAGCGCCCGCTCTGCAAGTGGCAGCAGGTAGGCAGTACAGACAAGGCGGAAATTCTTCGTGCGTTCTCCCAAGCAGGCGACCGTGCCGCCCTCATTGGTGGGGTTATGGGAGAAAGCTGTGGGCTTTTCGCACTAGACTTTGACTTGTATAAAGCAGGCGGCAAAGCCCAAGAATTTATGGATATACTGCGGGCATCTAATTGCCTGCCTGATACTCGCATACACAAGACTAAATCTGGTGGCGTCCATCACATTTATTACGCCCCAGAAAGTATGGCGGTTCCTCGCAACTCTGTGCCGTATGACGAAGTTGAAATTCGTGGAGAAGGTGGCTATATTATCTTACCTCCAGTTGGGGGATATAGTGTAATAGCCTCTAACACTACAGAAGCACCAGAAGAACTAATTGACAGACTTAACCGAGCGCAACGTGCGTTCAATGGCTTATCTATAAACAAACTAAAAGCCAAAATCATAGAAGGAAAATCGTTCCATGAAGCCGCTACACTTATCGCTGCAAAACTCTCTGGAAGGGGCAAAAAACCCGAAACCATTAGGGAAGTCCTATCGGAGTGCTTCCAATCTTCTGTCGGGGCAGACCCCTCCCATCATAGACACTCTCGCTGGCTCGGCCTTGTTGAGGGCAAGGATGGAGAACTGGGACGAATATTGTCGTCTGCATACAGCAAATTCAACCCTGTCAAAGCAGATGATGCAGTCAAAAGCCTTGCTGACCCTAGAGGGAAAGTCAATACTGGAAGTCTGTTTGGCCAAGCACCGACAAGTCGATCACCTGAGAAAGGCATTGTTGCTGATGATAGTGCTACTGGTGCCGCTGCCTCTACTGTTGATCTCCCACCTGTCACAGATGAATTCCCCTTCAAGCGATCTTACGAAGCCACTAAAGTAGCAGATGAAGACGACAAGAACTTTCTTGTGTATCCTCTTATAATGGAAAGTGATGTCATAGTTTTATCAGCCGAACCAAAGGCTGGTAAAACTTTGACCACTATGAACCTGTGCCTGCACATGGCGGCAGGCTTACCGTTTGGAGAGTTGACGCCTATCAATAAAGATGGTGAAGTGGCGTGTATTCCTGTAGTCTACTTCGCCCTAGAAGGGCAGGGGGCGATTAGAAAGCGCGTCAGAGCTTGGTTGCAGTTCCAGCGTGACAGGGGTGTTACACTAGATGAAGGGGATGTTCAACTGTATGTAGTTGAGCAAGCAGCCAACTTGACAGATGACGAGGCGAAGCAAGCCTTAGTTGACAAGCTAGTGTTAGCTGACTTGTACTTTAAGAAAAAAGGTTGGACTGGCATCGGTATGGTGGTGATTGACACCTTGACAAAGGCAATGCCAGGAAAAGATCAGAACAGTGTAGAGGATACGTCCTCTGTGTTCAATTCTGTCGATATGATGCGAGAAAGCGGTTTACAGTGTGCAGTCATGTTTATACACCACAACGCCAAAGCAGGCAAAGGGCCACGAGGAAGTTCTAATATTCTAGCGGAGCCTGACACCATATTGAGTGTCGAAAAGCAGAAGCCAGTGATAGTTGACAATGTGCAGCATGACACCTATGAGTTGTCAGTGTTTATGTCAAGAGCGATTGATGATACCCAAGTCTATAAGATGAAGTCTCATGTAGTAGATATTGGCAAAAACGGGCAGGGGATTGAAGAGAACGCCCCAGTGCTTGACATAATGGACAACTATAGTGTACCAGCTACAATGGACGACGAAGTTCTCAGGAAGCAAAAAGATAAAGCTAAAGGAGAGTTTTACGGCCTGCTTTACAAAGTTCTGTCAGGCTCAGTTGAAATGACTGTGCCTTTGTTGCTTATGCACAGGACAATAACGTCATCCGCCAACGCCCCTGCGGCTGCTTATTATAGCTCATATGTAAATGGGAATACTAAGGAGCAGGTCAGATCAGCTTGGAAAGTTCTGCTCAGTGCTGATGAAGTGCCTCTGTCTCTTAGTGGGGTTACGTTCTCACAGGATGAAGGTACTGTCAAGATGCACCTAGACTTGGCTGCCCAAGCCTAGGTGATGTAGTGTAATAGGGCTGTTACTCTTAGTCCATTAAAGAGGTCAGCCCCATTCCTGCAACTGCCCCAGACAACTTAGGGCTTTTAGCCACAACGTCCATTATAGACTTCAACTCTGCTGCGGCTTCGGGCTTTGGCGACGCCATTAGAGTAGTGATCTTTTTGGTCACGGCGTCATGTATGGGATCAGTAAACATCCCAGATGATAGGTAAGCAGCAGAACCTAGCCGTCCTTGAGCAGCAGAACCTACGCCAGCCAGCCCACGTATCAACTGGTTTGCGTCGGCTCCGCTAGGGGTTGCACCTGCAACTCCTTCTGCTACAGCCCCCATCTTCGATCCAACAGCAGTTCTGGTAATCAAGTCTTGGGCTTCTACTACAAACTCGTCCAATTGGTCTTTTGGTATAATCTTGGCCAGTTTGTCATAGTCGTTGTTGCCAGCTTTTAGAAGGCGTTTAGCCTCCCCTATGCCGTCAGTGCCCTGCTTTTTCATCATAGACTGTAAGGCACCTTGGACGAACTGCTGCTGTTTAATTGGCTCTCCATCCATCGTCTTCACAAAGTTTTCAAACTGAGTGGGGTCAACCGCAGTCTTTGAGAACATGTCAGCACCTAAAGAACGAGCGTCTTGAAGTTCAAATTCTGATGCGTAGTTCCCTGCCAACCGCTTGTAGTCTGGTACGGTCACACCAAGTTGGGCAGTGATTTTCTTCTTGACCGCTGCTAGGGCAATCATGCTGTCCATGTCAACCTTGCTAGGCTCGACACCAAGTTTAGGCGACATAAGCTGGCCTATCTCTTTGTCAATAGTTTTCTTGACCTTCAACAAATGAGCGGCTGACATATTGCCTTCTCCACGCCCAGCATTAAGCTGCTTTTTAAGCCAGCTTTTAGTAGCGACCTCACCTGCGCCCAGCTCTGAACCGAAAGTACGGTCCACCATTTTATCCATCTTAGATCGACTAATGCTTTTGCTGGCGTCTGCATGGTTGACCAAGGTGAACGCTTTGCTTTTGGTCATGTCACCGTACTCTGCTCTGGTGCTGATAAGTCGGTCATTCATCTGTTGAGTAGACATGCCTTTAGAGTTGAATGGGCGAATGTAGCGATTTGTCAACTCCGCTGCCTGCTCGTCTGCTTGTGCTAAACGATCAGCGGCAAGTTGACGCGGCCCGTCTAAGTTCTTTGGGTCTGACATGGCTATGGCTCGTTTGCCTTCTGTAAGGTAACGAGGGTCCGCGTCCATCAAGGTCTGGCCATTGGGCTTTAAGTTGGACACATCGTCAGCAATAGTGAGTGCGCCCTTCTTAGAGAGGCGATCACCTAGGCCAGCTTCTGTCCCTGCCATCTGCTTTTGTAAGCTGATAGCGGCTGCATCATCAGTAGTAGCTTGCGAGCCGCCTAGCATACGGCCAATTTTGGGGGCCACTAGGCTTGCCGCCTCTCCAAGTGCCTGCCCTCCGCCGCCAAACAATGCCCCCTTTCCTGCGTCGCTCATAAGGCTTTCTGGAGTCACTGCGCCTTTGCCAGCTTCAATCCCCATATTTTCCGCTGCGCCCATACCAGCGCCAGCAAGGATGCGGCTCATCGCCCCACCTCCTACTTGTGCGGCGATTTTAGGGCCAGCCGCCATGCCAGCACCTACAGCCCCGCCTATCTCCCCTAGAGCGGAGGCGATTGGTGCGTCTGCTTTGCGCTGCTGCATGTTGCCACGAGACAAGGCTAAGAACTCTTCAAAAGATTTAGGACCCTCTCCACTGACGGCGTTTCCTAGCTTGCCCATCGCCGCACCGCCATACTGTTCTGCAAGTCCAGTAGCTCCACCAGTAGCGGCGTTTAAGCCACTATTGATGGTAGCCATTGAGTTCTTAGCTAGATCGCCCGCAAAGCTAGGGGCATCCAGCAAGCTCTGGATTTGAGCCATAGAGTCTGGCCCTTTCAACTGCGCGTCCACTTCTGCTTTAGTCATGCTCTTAGCTTCGGGTGCCGTAACAGGGGTGTTACGCTTCTCACCTTCGGCAGCGAATGCTTTCAGCATATCGTCCAGTTCTTTGTCTGTCTTCCCTGTAAGGTCAGCCATCAGTTCTTCTCCCGTTCTCTTCTAGTCTTTTCAAACAAAGCGTTTAAATGATCTGGGCTTACAATTGAAACTAGCTGCCCACCTTGATAGATTGCTCTGGAGTTAGTGAATTCGAACTCCTGTAAGTTCTCCATAGAGAAGGTATCAAAGTTAGCAACAAGGGGCTTGGTGCTAGGATCACCGACTTCGATTGCTTTGTCCCACATCTGCTGGGCGGCCCCGTAACCCATGCCTTCACCGGAACGCATGTTATTCTCCATGAATACAGCACGTGCTTTAGCACGTTCGAGCCGTTTGGTATGGTAGTCCAAAACGTACTTGATCTGCTCGTCAGGCGTCTCAGGTCCAGGCATTGCAGCTTTAAAGGCTTTTTGTTCGTAGTCAGACACCGATCCAGGAGTTTTGATGGTGGTTGCAAGGTAGGTGCCTAGCTGCCCAAGTTCTGCCCTAGTGAGGGTATCCTTTTGCAAGCCTTCTGGTAGTAACCCAGCCTGCGCTAAAATTTCAAGGGGTGCTTGAATTAAGGCAGACAGTCTGCCTGTAGATACGTCTGGGTTATCAGCCAGAATTACCGACATTTGACCTAGTGCATCTAAGCTACCTTGAGAGTCAGAGATGGTTTCGCGCTCTGTCTTCATGGTGGCAGCGTCAGCTTTGACCCATTCAACATCAGCTTTGTTGCCAAGGTTAAACGTGCTGCCAGAGTTACTGGACTTCAGGAACGCTTCTGCGGCTTCTGGGTCGGTTTTTGCGATGGTCTGGTAAAGTTCCCAGTCCTTAGCTTTGGCGGTGCGGCTGTCTTTAGTTGCAGGCACGGTCATAAGATCAGTAAACCGAGCCATCATAGCAGGGTCTTGAAACGCAGCGGCATCCATTTCCCGCACTCGTTTAGCGTCTGCTGCCTGCCCCATACGCTCGTATTGAGCGGCCACAAACTCTTGACCAGCGGCACCAGCTACGCCTTCGTTCTGGCGGTCTTTGAGATACTGACCTTCTTTAAGGGCAAACTCGTCTGTCCACTTAGCGTTGTCAGCTTTAAGTTGCTCAGTGTCACGCCCAAACTCTTGGCCCCACTGGTCGATGGCTTCGTTGTTCATCCGCACACGCTCTGCAAGCTGCGCGTCATCTCGCAGCCATCCACCTTGGGTAAGCTCCAGACGAGAAGCGCGGTCCATCGCATTCTCGCTAGCACGACTGGAGGCTACAATGCCCTGCATCTTTTCCTGCTGGCCAAACCGCTCTCTTTGCATGGACTGGTCTTGATCGAACTGCTGCTGCTGCTGGCGAATTTTCATCGCCTCACCAATAGGCAGGCCAGCTTCAATTGCTTGAAGCATTTCAGGATCGTTTTTGAACAGCTTCATCATAGAAGCGTTCTCTTGCATTTCCTGAGCCTTTTCAGCTTGGTAATTTTGCTGCTTCTGGTACTGGGCACGGATGTCAGCAAACTGAGGGGCAGCAGACTGGCCTTGACTACCAGCAGAAATGGCTGCACCAAGAGACTGCAACGCAACTCCAGGATTGAACTCTGCACTTTTTGCAGAGTCCTTGATCTTGTCCATAATGCTGCGGTTGTCTGGTTCTTCTGTAACAGGGCTGTTACCCATCATAGAATCTTGTGCTGGGCCTCCCATCATTGAAGGTCGACCACCGCTCCCTTGCATTATGGTGTCGCCACCGTCAGGGCTTCCCTGCCCAGCGACGATGTTCATGTAGTTTCGTGTCTCTTCTGGCAGGGAAGCTGGGTCTCCGTTCCATTTGTCAATGTTTCCCGCTCCCCAGTTGTACGCACCAGAAGCTTTGCGCTGGTCGCCATCGTAGCGTTTTAACATAGCACTTAAATAATCAGCACCAAACCGAAGCTGTTCTTTAGGATTGTTGCGATCCCCACCAGCTTGCACACCAAATCCAGGCTGTGCCCATGATGCAGGCATAGCTTGCGTCAGTCCATACGCCCCCACAGGAGAGGTGGCTTTTGGGTCCCACCCACTCTCCTGTTTGATAAGGCGCATAAACATATCTTCTGGAACGCCTGCACGACGCGCCTCTCCTAGAGCCATTTCTCTTGCGGTCTGCATTATACTACCTCCAGCTTGCTGTAGTCTACAGCGAATGGTTTGTCATATTCATCATTAATCACGGCTGCGTCTTGTGATCCAAGATGTTCAGCGATGATCCCGACTTCCGTCTTAGGGCTGTTACGGTAGCGGTAGGTCACTTCGTCTACCACTTTACCAGACACCGATCGTACCTTGCGTCCTGTTGCCTGCACATCTTCTTTGAACTTAGCAGAAGACAGAGCAATAGGGGCAAAGCTAAATGCGTTGCCTGCTGCACCTAGAAGGTTGCCGAATGTAGACCCCCATCCAGGATCTGACTGGTTAGTGGTTGTGGTGGCGTTGTTCAGCGGGTTCATACCTAAGCTTGCAAGGCGCATTTGCAAGATGTTCTCAGGCTGCTGTGCCCACTGATCGTACATACCTTGACCTTGATCCATGATCTGCTGCTGCAAAGCCTGAGTCATGCCACCAGAGTTCATCTGGTTGTTGCTGATCTGGTTGCCCATTCCAAACGAGTTACTTGCTAGATCACCAAGCTGGCCACCTGCTGCAAGCTGGTTCTGGAACATGCTGTTCATGTTGTTGCTGGTCGATCCAGCATTGAACTGGGCCGCTTGGTTCTGAGCGTTTTGATCTGCTAGGTAGCCTTGCTGGCGATTGCCTGCGTTGTACTGGCTATTTGCATTGTTAGCAGACGCACCAAATTGGTCGGCAGCATTGGATGCCCCAGCATTAAACTGGTTGCCTTGCTGCTGATTAGATGCGTTGTACTGGTTTGCAGTGTTCTGAGCGCCAGCACCAAATTGGCTAGACTGCTGCTGGTTCATAGTATTCTGCATGTTCATGGCTTGGTTATTACCAGCATTAAACTGGTTGTTAGCGTTTTGAGACGCAGCACCAAACTGGCCAGACTGGTTGCTGGCATTCTGGTTTTGGCTTGCCACAGACAGGTCATTGCTGATGTCTTGGCCTGCCAAAGCGGCTGCTGTGTTGAACCCTTGCGCGTTGTTAGCCGCAGACATATCTCCGATAGCACGGTTGGTCTGAGCCATATTCTCAGCTTCTACAAGGCCATGACGAGAGCCACCAAACGCACCCGCTGCACTAGCATCTGCACCAGTTTGGTTCTGCTGCATGGCCAAATTACGGTTCATATCAGCGGCGGTATTGTCGATCACTTGCTGCTGGTACGGGTTTTGGTATTGGCTGATCCCTGTGCTAATATCCTGTGCGTTAGATTGCAGAGACGGGTCATACCCTTGAGCAGTAGACATAGCTGCATTGCCTTGGGCTGCGTCGAACCCTTGGGCTGTAGTCCCAGCAATTCCTGCGACACTAGCTCCATAACCTTGTGCCTGTGATTGAGCCGCTCCTCCCATCATGGTTGGGTTGTAGGTTCCGCCCCCTTGTGCGGCGAAATTGTTGTAGTTGTTGGCTGCACCACTGGTCATGTTGAACGCCTGCTGCATACCGTTAGCAGCATTTGTGTTAGGGTTCACACCATACGGCTGGCTTTGCCCAACTGGCAAAGCCTGAGTTTGGGCTTGCCCCATACCTCCAGTTGGGATAGGGGCCGACTGGCCCATGATTGCACTTGAAGGGCCAGCCGAACCTGCGAACTGGCCACCCTTTCCGCTTTGACCACCACCACTCATCGTGTTGTCCCCCCATAGCTTCCGTATGATCCGCCGTCAGGGCGGTTCCACCATTGACCTTCTGTGCTGGCTGGCTCTGGCATTGGCACACCCTGTGTCGCTGCCGAAGGTGCTGCGCCCGCTTCCATACGGCCCGTTGCAGGATTGTATGCAAACGAAGTGCGAGGCTGTGGCACAGACAAGTTGGTAGGCGCGGCCCCCGTATTAGGGTCACGCGTGAAGCTTTCGACAGCGGCACGGTAAGCTGGTGGCAAAGCCTCTATCGCTTGGTCAAACATGCCTGCACCTGAATATCCATTGAACCCCATCCCAGTATCCTGAGTTGGAGGTGCCATGCCTGTCAGGGCTTGATACAATTGGTCTTGGCCCATGCCTTGTCCACCACCTGCCCCTAGAGAGCTTGGCATACCAAATGCGCTGGCTTGCTGGTCATAGCCTTGCATACCGTTCATTTGTGCTGGGCTAAACCCAGCAATTGAGGCTGCGCGATTAGGCTGATACCCAATCGCACCAACCTCGTTGGCGATGTCTAAATTCGCAAGTGACGCCTCAGTGATTTCTGGAGGCAGTGTTACAGTGGAGGTTTCTTCTCCGCCTTTTTTACCCATTGGTCTGGTCCTTTGTAATGGTGTAGAAAGCAGTCGTATGACTTTCTTTCCACCCTAGTTGCTTCAAAGCCATGATCCAACCGCGTCGCCCACTCAGCGTGATTGCTGAACAGCCTGCTAGGACAGCCATTTCTTCTAGGGCCGCTTGCTGCGCCCTAATTTCGTCTAAATCCCCGCCAGCCAAAAACACATTTAAGTGGTTTGTCTGCGGGTATACAGTAACTTCCGTCATTAGGAAGCTGTTTGCTAGTGGCATAAACCGTAGCCGCCCGTTCAGAACCATCAACACGATGTCGTCAAACGTGTGAGTTCCCTCAGAGTAAGCGAGTGCCGCTTCAACATGGTGCTGCATCCTGCCTAAACCATAGATTAGGGTCCGTGCATTTTTCAGTACACTAGATGGTGTAACAGGGCTATTACTCTTGATGTCAGGTTCGGGTTTCATGTCTTATACTACCAATTTATGTTGCAGGATTAACTAGCGGGGATAAACTCTGCTCGGTTGCAGGCGTCTCTAGCTAGCTTCACATTGTTGTCTTTTTCGTTATACGCGTTAGCACGGTTATTTGCCCCTGTAGGGACGTAATTAGGATCGTGTGCCATAGGTTAGCTCCTTACTCTGAGGAAAATGTCTTTGATAAAACAACAGGCCGTAGTGGGATCACTCCAAGGGCTTTCACGTACCAGCTTGCGCTCCAATGAAAAGTAGCCGTCATGCAAGGGGATGCCCAACTTTCGATATCCCATGTTCCTATGCCCTTCTCTTCTGCTGGGTATCGGAACCCTCTAGCGTTGTTATCTGCACAAGTGCGGCCAGTATCAAGTGACTGCACCACCTCTACATAAGCAACAAAGGGCTGCCCTGCTAACCATGCTAACGGAAAGCGGCGGGCAACCGTAACTTGATAGCCTTCGATACTAACCGAAGTTGGCTTTAAAAACAACTCAGGAGGAATTAAAAGCCATGTAACCGCCATAATAACTAAGGCAGCTAGAGATTGCAACAGTCGCTTCACTTGTCACCTCCTACAGTTAAAGAGATTAATGGCTCAACTTGTGACCACACCCAACCCCCCAAAGCCAAGACAATTGCACCTAAAACAGTGACTCCCCAACGCAATTGCTTTATTTCTCGTTCTTTAGCTTCGCTTTGCAGCTTGTCCATGTCATTCTCAAGAGCAATAATCCGAGTCTTCAAGTCTTCGTCCATCGTGAGCTTTCCCCGTTACTACATTCACGGCCTATTTGAGTTACTCGCCAAACCCAGCAGACAGGACGTCTAGCATAGTTAAGCATTCTTCTTGTGCTTTTGTGATTACGCCAGCAGCTAAAGCAGAGGCGCAGGCTTTACGGGAGGCAGCAGACCTATCTGCTACAACCTCCTCATTCGCTATGTTCACGCAACCTGCGTTCAATGTCATCGCGATCATCAGGATCGACAGGGGTAATCTGGTTAATTCGGTCATGGGTTTTTTCATGTGCTTTCGCTTTCTTGATCTTGTGGGTCTTGTTAGCGGAGCTACGACCAAAGAGTAACAGCCCTATTACACCAAAAGCCCCTGCTACAGCTTGCCAGTTGTCTAGCAAGAGGGATAAAAGCACTGTCACTTTGTGCCTACAGGGGTGGTTGTAACAAGGCGCAGAATCGCGTTTGCTAAAGCTGTAGCGACTAGGGCAACCCCGCTGTAAGTTACTGCTTGTTCGTCGGTCAGACCTAACTGATCCACTGAATGTAAAACTGAGGCAGCGACTAGCCCTACTACAGTTGCGGCGTTAAACGCCAAGGTTCTCCAACCCTTCATTTTCTTACTCCAAATAAAGCTGCAAATGCAGCGGTTAATACGGCCAATAGACCTTGTTGAGGCACTTCCTTTGGAGGAAGTACGTTAGGCACCACCAAGTCCATTTCTGGGTTCCACGGAGTGTCTTTGATGCGCGTCCATTTGCCCAGTGCTGTGGCTAATTTGACGTGATAGTTGTTACGGCGATAACCGCTTCCATTGTAGCCACTAGCAAACGCACGGCAGGTTTCTGGTTGATTGGGTTTACACGCTCGTAGTTTACCGTCCAACTTGTTTGTCAGGATGAAGCTGACAGCACCGTTTAACTGGGCCTCTTCGTCATCTTTAAAAGCCCGTACCATAGCCTCGACGGTTACATAACCGGCTGCTTTGTAGTTGAACCCCATAACTTGGCCAAGCCCCCAAGAGCAAGCTTTCAACGCTGCTTCTGGGTGGATTGCATAAGCCTTGGCCAACTTGCCATACTGAGCGCTAGTCTTTCCGTAGCCCCCAGCACGAGTGTTAGCTAGGCCAGCCTTTTTAGCCGCAGCAAGAAAAGATGTGTCCGTTAGCTTAGCCAGTTCCCTATGAAAGATGTGACGCTCAAACAAGATGAGGGAGCGCCCTAGGGGGTCGTGCCCAGTCCCCAAAGTCTCTACGTCCAAAAACATGTGGATGTGGTCTTCACCTACGCCCAGTTTGTGACCTAGGCGTGGAAGGTCAAGATCGTCCAGTTTTTTAGCTTTACCTACAAAATTTAGCATGGTGTCAGGTCCGTTTCTTTTTAGGATTGATGGATTCTAAGGTGTCTACTCTAGAGCGTAAGGCTTGGATTTCGTCTACAAGCACACCAATCAAAGCTAGAGGGTCTAGGCCAAGTATAGATTTTGTGCCTGTGTCGTTACCTTCTTCGTCGTGCTCCCATTGATGGGTGACAGCCGCTGGAAGTAGTTCAGCAACCTCTTCTGCAACCAGTCCAAAACCTGCTTCCCCTATGCGCTCGCTTCCAGCAGGAAGCTCCCCACCCCAGACCCAAGTGTGGGTTTCTAACTGGTCTATGAGACTTACTGACTCGGAAGGGCGTTTTGGCGTAACAGGGGTCTTACGGCTGGACAGCCTCTCTTTAAACTTACGAGACGATAGGGCAGCATAACGAGCATCCCCTCTAGCTCTGGTAACTATAGAGGTGGATGCTGGAAGGTTCGTAGCAGTAGTATACTCTATAGAAGCAGGGTAAGACAGATTTGTCCCAGCCCTAATTTTCACAACCCCACCGTCAGCCCACAACCGACCTAGTTCGACGCTTGCCGAGTCTCTGAGTACCAGATCAGGAGACGTAGCACCCGACCCAGCTTTGAGAGTGAAGTCTCCAGTAATAGTGCCTCCTGTCAACGGCAAGTAACGAGAGTCCCCGCCTTGGCGAGTAAGTACAGAAATCGCAGATAAAGGGGCAACAGAAGTCTGGTCAAATCTGTATGTCTCTAAGTCTACTGCGTTACGTAGAGTTATGGTACTAGCAGACCATCGCACTTTGCACACCGGAGCGCCTGTACTAGTCAGGAATTGTATTTGGGCTAGGTTGTCACTGGTTCTGCCATAGAGGTACATGACGTTTAAATTACCGGTGTTTATAGTTAAGGGACCGGTTAAGGTGCCGCCAGTAGTTTGCAGATAACGAGTGTCTCCAGAAAGCTGCGTCAGGACTCTCTGACTTTCAGTGACCGCCCCTGATAGTCCAATGCACCATGCTTGAAGCGCGCGGTCAAATAGAAGGGCATCGTCGTCTAAGTTCGTCCCTGCTGTGTCTGCTGGGATAAGCTGTAGAGGAGAGTCGTCATCTGACACTATAGCAGCGCGTTTGACACTCAAGTCAGAGAAAAACTTAACTCCTTTACGTGATCCCGCACTCACCTTTAAGTTTTGATCTGTATGTATGTCACCAGTCATGGTGCCACCAGTAAGCGGTAGGTAGCCAGTTAAGGCATCTGCTGTAGCCAGAGCTTTCCATTCAGTGCCATTGCTGACCATAACCGCAGAAAGGGCCGCGCTGTACATTAAGATACCGCTAGTTATAGCACGTTCTCCTCCAATGTTCCCTACGGAACCAAGCTGGTGAGCCAAAAGAATTGCTTTTGGTTCTGTAGGCTTCTTGATGTCTGCACCACCAGAAGAATAGGCTAGAAAGGCAGCAGCCCAATCTTTCCAATCACGGTAGCCAGTAGGTAATGGAGGATAGCGTGATGGCATTATTTCTTCCCGCCTGCTGGAACAAAGTCTAAGCGAAGATCACCTAAGCTCCATGTGGATGACTTTCCAGTCACTTCAAGACGGACTGTATGCCCTCTGGCTCTACACGGAACTGGCTGATTAGTGTTAGAGGGGTAAGACACTACATAAGGACCAAACCGAGTTTCAGGGCCATTTGGGCGGTCTTGGCCAATTATGTGGAGAGTGACCTCTCCGTCTTTTATAAAGTCTGGCTGAATAGCGCTTATGTATTGAGTAGAATCTCCTTTAGTCAGCTCTATTGGACCACTGGTTAGAGTGACCTCAGACGACCCAACATCAGATGGGATTGTTCCAGCAATTTCATGCTGATAGCACACTCCATCAAAGCCTACCATAAACGGGCCTCCAGTAACCGGCAGCCCCCCTCCGACTGACCGCTCTAGCGTGCCGGTGTACCAATGATCTTCTTGATAATCCCACACCACATAGCTGTCTACATCGTCGTAGTCATCGCTATCTGGAAATTGTGGAGGTACGTTACTCTGGTACAGCCACCAGATTTCAGACCACTCAGGGTTTACAAACCCAATTGTTTTCCCTCCGTTTACCCCAGAAAGCGCATTAAGGACTTTGTCAGCCACAGCGCACTCTAGACGTTTTACAGTGCCATCAAACAGGAAAAAGGACCCAATTCCAGGCCATACGACAAAGCTGTCCGTAGACACAATTGAAGCGCCGTTTATCGCACCACAGTCATCACCAATCTTATCGAACCCGTGGATATAAGGAGGGCCAATGTATCTGCACGTGTGGGCATCAGTTTCAGTAACAATAAGCATAATGTCACGGAAATCTACTATGTCCAGTACTCGCCCTGCTCCAGACAAGATTTGGCTGCCAGCTTGGTTTGTGATGGCTGGTGCCCATACAGTGTTATTTTCGCTGTCACTCCACACCATCTTACGAGGCTCTGTAGTGTCCCCCCCTACCATAACTATGCGCTGCTCCGTAACGTGGAAGCAGGAGAAGTTTACAGGGGCATTGGCTACTGGTACTGCTGGGCTGGTGAACGTAGGTGCCCACTCATATAATGTAGATGGGTTGCCTCTTGGTGCAGCAAGCAGGTTCTCCCCCCAGTTTCGGAAGCTCCAATTAAACGTGAGAGGGGTGTCTGGCATGGCAGTCCGCTCAGTACCATAAGCTTCTCTACCATACGCACCAGTTCCGTACCCATTAAAAATAGCAGGGGTTAAAGAGACTGGGACAAAAGAGGTCGGAGTTACGTCAAACACAGTAGCACTAGAGGCGTTGAACACCTTTAACCCAAAATTTGTACCTATGGCATAGATGCTAGAGCCAGAGTTTAGCTGCCAAGATTTAAGGGTTCTAGCCACTTCAACTGTAGGGTCCAGAATTACGCTATCTAGTACTCCAGTTGCTACAGGAAACGGCGTCCACCCACCTATAGGCTGAATAAGGCCGCGATGCCACCGAACTCTATCACCATCATACCACAGCCCACGGTTTTGGTACAAAGTCCCATTGGAACTCATGCCTGCTGGAAATGCTAAGGTTTCGTATCCCATAGTTCTGTCCTAGTGTGTTAGGTCTATTACGCTGCACGTTGCCATACATACACACCAATTGATGGCTGCACGTTAGAGTGGGCGTCACCTGAGCCAGTAGAAGCTGAGTTAAACGCTGGCAAGTCTACTGTGAACGAATGAGAGTGGCTAGTGGATGAAGACGAGGCTGAGGTGAACGCGGGTAGGTTTACAGCAACAGTGTGGGCGTGTAGGTAGGAAGAAGCCCCTGCTGAGTTGAACGCTGGTATGTTCACAGACGAGGTGTGAGTGTGGTTTAGACTTTGCGCACCGCTTGTCACAGGTGCGGGGTCTGTAAAGTGGGTGTGGTTAGCTCCATTCGCCGTAGTGTTGGATGTGTAAGAGTTCCCATGCGTAACGTCAGGTGTCAGCATAGCTTTGTAGGTTGTACCACTAAGCCCTTCGTTTACCCACATAAATCGGGTTGAGGTTACGTGGCTGTGAGAAGACGTGGTGCCTGACTCAGTGGAGGCTACATTAGTGCTGTGAGCGTGACTTACACTGTTGGTCCCACTTACTACAGAGGTGGCGGGGGCGTCGACACTATGGGTGTGATTCACCCCGCCGTTTGCTGTAGTGAATGTGGTAGAAGGCGCGTCAATGATATGAGTGTGTGCTGCTGAGGCGGCTGCGGTTGAAGCAGTGTAAGAAGGGGCGTTTACGGAGTGGGAGTGAGTAGGCATCTGGGCGACTGTCAAGGTGACATTGGTGTTGCCTTTTTCAGACCCACCTACCCATACATTACCATCAGCAGTACCTACCCCAACCAAAGCTCGGCCAGCAGCATGTGCTACCCATGTGCCAAATCCCAAAAGAACGCTTGGGTTTGTAGCTACAGTAGATAAGTACAGTGCCCCTACAGGGTATTGACGGGTGAGGACATTCAATGCTAGAAAATCTAAGGCACCAACGAGCTTCTCATAGGTGATAACAGCTTGGCCGCTTATCACAGAAGGCCCAGAAGGCTCGATCACCGCTGATGTGGTGCTCCCTATGTCTGCGGCAGTGGTTAAACCAATGGCTCCAGACCCTTCGACGCTCAACAAAGCTGTACCTGCTACCCCAGTGTTGGTCATGCCAAGCATGGCAGTTCCGGCTCTGGATACGGATACAGGCGCAGAAAAAGCATCAGCAGTGCCATCCGCCTTTAGCATGTCTCTAGTCATGCGAGAAGCTAGCTGAGTGTCGGCCGCCGTCCAGTTTCCGTTCAGGAACCCGCCCCAAGTACCTTTATCGAAGCCGGCTTCTGGGAGACTGAATGAGAAATTTGGTGTTTGCGTTGCCATGTGTCTTAGCCCTATTACTCTAAAATACGTTTCCAGGAAGTTGGACGTTAATCTGTCCAGACGGATACTTGCGATATTCACTTTCAGCCCGCATACTTTCAAGGGTGTCTAAATACCCAGTGTTGTATTCTGCGGACGAAGCGAAGTCTTTTAAATACTTGTAAGCAGGCACGTTCAAGGCTGCTTCATAGAAGTCAGGATTTGCGTCATAGAAGGGCAGAGCAGGGTCATCTTCATAAGGAGTGATCCCCATGATATAAACCAATTTGTAAGTCACAGGATTAGCGACAGACGCTCCAGTCTGCATCATAACAGCCGCTTTTACTCTAGCAGCTATCATCCCTTGGTACACTGTGCTATAAGCGTTAGTGCCTACTCTAGAGTTATAGCTGGCTAAGTCAGCAAATTGAACAGGAGCCATTGGCAAACCACTAAGCCCCACAATTTGCAGGGACACAATCTCTCTAACGTCCCCTGCTAGGACTATTTTGTCAGGCTCAGTTGTGGTGCCTACAGTCTCAGAGATTAACTCTGTGTGGTACAGATCGCGGCGGATGCGCGCTTCGGCCTTCCGCATCAGATTTGGAAGGTCGAGGTTCCAGTCCGCGTCTCCTGTACGCCACATTTCTCTGGTGTACTGCTCTTTAAACTGTGCGAAGGTTGTCATTGAGGCGCCCTCAGTCTGTTCCAAGTTGGGTCGTGCTTTAGTCGATCTGCTGACTTAGCCTGCCACTCTTTAGAGTACAGACGAACCCCCCATTCTTTAGCCCAAGACAGGGCCACTACATTAGGAACTGATCCTAAGTATTTGTGGCCCCGTTGGGTATTGAACTTGGCACGCTGTTCAGCAGGAATGGCCGATATAGCCTTCATAATAGGCTCACAATCTTGAGTTTTCACCAAATGAAAGGTGCTCTTAAGGTCGTTTTCGTCTACAGACCATTCGCGTACAGCAGTGCCAGCCATTTACTTGTCCTCAGCTTCGTCTTCTGGGACGTAGGGTGCAATGGCTTTCAGCTTGTTGAGGGATTTAGCCTCAACTGAGGTCAATGCAACCACGTCATCGACGTTGGCTTCACCGCCTTCATACCCAAACCGACGAATGGCTACGTATTTACGGGTTGGAGAAGCTTTTGGAGCTTCCTCTTTAATTTTAGCTGACATGGCAGGCTCTCTCTCTAAAGGTAAGCCCTGCCCATCGTGATTGATGGGCAGGGTAGTGGTGTATTAGGGCTGTTACGCCTTAGGCCGCTGCGCCGTTAGTGCCAACGTAAATTCCGTGAGCAGCTTCGTTATCCACTTGGACAGCGTATTCGCACCAGACCAGACGGTCTTTTGCGTGGCCTGTTTCTGCCAATTTCTTCTGGCGCATTGTCTGCAAGAAGGAAAGGGAAGCAAAATCAGTATCAAGCAACAAAACAGGATAGTCTGTGTTTGCGCCTGCGTTATTTCCTGGAACCGTGGTGTCGGCATTCAGGGTCGGCATGAAGCGGTCAGGGACAATTGAAAGCTGGCCAAAGTCGCTGTCATACACGTCGATAGCGTTGATAAGGGTCTTGTCGATGCTGTCTTTGTAACGTGTGGATGACCCTGTGAAGGTCTTGGAAATCACCCGCTTGTTGTTCGAGTTTACGATAGCAACGGTCGGGTTGCCGCCAGCAGTCCAGCAATTTTCGATGACAGTGTTAAACATGTCTTCGTTAATTGGTGCAGGTGTTGTGGCGGAAGTCCAGCCAGCATTCGGATACCCTTGGGTGCCGCTTGACAACGTGGGAGCTACAGCACCAGCAGGCAAAGTGTTTGTGTTTGAGAACAAGAACGCAGGAAGGCCAGCAGTACGACGAGCAACATTGGTAGCGCCGATGTTTGCAGCAGCGTTGGTCAGAATGATGCCTTCCATGTCACGCTTTAATTCACGGATTTTAAGCGTGACTTGTTTGGCGATCTTTTGGATGTCTTCTGCCGCTGCGTCAGATGCTTCGGACGTTTCCGAGGTCATAACACGCTTGTCAGAAATCATCGTGTAGTTCCCACGACGGAGGGCCAATGTGCCATCGTCTACGGCAGGGTTCGAGTCACCTTCAACAACTTGGTTTCCACGGTTAGGGGCTGCAAGAGCAACCACAGACCATTCGTGGTGTGGCTGTGTCGCAGCTTTACTGGTGCCAATTGAGGTCATCACTGGTGTCTCTTCTGGAGATACCATAGAATATTGCTCTGCAAGGTCTTCCCGCAGAACAGTGTTGTCGTATGTTTCGATGGTTTGGGCATTAACAGCCATTTTCGTATTCCTTAAAGGGGCGAACTATCGACGACCACGTTTACGAGGTTGCTTCACAATCATAGTTTGAGCTACATCGTCTACGCTGCCAGAGGCTTTTGCTTTGGCTATGGTGTCCCGTTCATTGCGCTGAGAAATAGTGGATGCGGGTTTGTTCCGAGTTCCTCCGCTTTGTAGTGTCCGAGGTTTGGGAGTAACCTTTGTCACCTTCGCACCAGATTGACGACGAAGTTCTCGCGCAGCTAATGCCACCGCCTTGAAGATCAAGGGGTCTTCGCATTGTGAGATTGCTTCTCGTGTAAAACCAATTTCCATTGCAGCCTGCACAAGCACTTCACGTACTTTCGGGCCTTTAACTGGATCGTTGAAGACAGGCATGACACGACGAAGCTCAACAGATGCAGCGGCTCTACGCTGCTGTGTAGCTTGGGTGTTTGCTTGGTCCAGTTGGCCCATAAGATTACTGAGCTTCTGGTGTTCTCCAACAAGAGCGTTGCTCTCTTGGTCGTACAGAGTCTTCTGGATGTGGTACTCAGCCTGATTAGTACGGAGTAATTCCACTGAAGGTTCTGGGACAGTACGGCGGAATAAGGCTTGGCCAAATTGCTGCATCACTGTTTCGGTTAATTGCTTGCTTTGCTCATAGTCACGGATCTGCAAATTGCGATGCTCCGTAGCCTCTTGCAAGCGTTTGTCTATAGCGCCTTCTCCTGCGTAACGCTGTTTCAGTTCTCCTAGCGGCACTTGTGTCTCTACTCCGTCCACTGTCACGGAGAACATTACGTCCTCCCCTAGTGTAGAAGTGTCAAGACCGTCCGTACTAGCGACTTCATCAGCCCCTTCTTGGTCGGCATCGAATATGTTGTCTAAAACATCTTCGTCGTCTTCTGGATCAGATTGAGCGTCATCACCATCGGTTTCGCCTTCGTCGGCCTGATCGTCTTGATCGTCCTGATCGAAGTCTTCTGTATTAGGGGTGTTACGCTCGGCGTCCACCTCTTCTTGAATTTCGTCCTGCTCTACGTCCTGACTACCTGACAAGCTGTCATTCGTTGGAGCAGGACCAGCCGCGTCGTCGGATGAACGAACTTCCTCTGCGGCTTTAGATGTAACTACCATGCTTTCAGCGATGGAGTCTAATGTGAGTGGGGTATGAAGTGGAATTGTGTCAGGCATTTTTATTTCCCTCTTTGGCAATGTCTGCCATTTGAATTAGTTTCATTTCCAAAGCAGACGAAGCTGCTAGAAAAGCGTGGGCTTTGACCATAGCTTCCGCATCTGGTGCGGACTCAAAAGAGTCAAAAGCATACAGACGAAGAGACTTAAAGACAGCCTTAGATAAGACGTCGTTCTGCAAAAACGCCAAGGCTCCTTGCTCTGCTTGAGTTGTCTTATCAGTCTGCACTATCTCTCTCTCTCTTAGTCAGGAATTTAGCGTATTTACACCTTAGCATACCCAAAAGGATATGTCAAGGGGTAAAATAAACTTTCTTTTTATTTCAAACTACCGTAACAGCCCTATTACCCTTGTCCTCCTTGAGGCCGTGGTGGCTGTTGAGGCTGTTGAGGTTGTTGCTTTTGCTGTATCTGTTGCTGGGCCTGCTGCTGCAAGCCTTGCAAGAACTTTTCACGGTCTTGTAGCTGCTTGTAAGCAAATTGCTGCATTCCGTTCTCGCGATCTTTATCTT